>Ga0307380_10006356_pt1 | contig 15530 bp, 9 predicted proteins | sample UN3MG_FD_202239 | JGI IMG/M metagenome (GOLD analysis project Ga0307380, IMG submission 202239) | Soil microbial communities from Risofladan, Vaasa, Finland - UN-3 | ecosystem: Environmental > Terrestrial > Soil > Coastal area > Acid sulfate soil | place: Finland: Risofladan, Vaasa | collected...
TAGGCTTTATCTATGGGTCAAGCATTATCCAAGACGACCAGATAAGGAAACGCTTAATTAGACTAGCAGACCGGCTTAACGTAAAAATCAAAGAATTATACTTAATCAAAACACGAGATCTCAAAATAGCCAATGCCTGGGTTTGTGGGCTTCTTGACAAAAGAATTTATATCATCGATTATCTATTGGATAATTTTAGCCCTGATGAAACGGAAACAGTGCTAGCCCACGAGCTAGGACATGTGAAGAAGAAAGATCTCTGGACATATTTTGCTTATGCCCTCGGTTATATGGCTTTTTTTGCAATAATTATGTTAGGTCTGAGTACTATCTTAGACCTTAACAAATTGTCCCCTGTTTCCTCCTTCCTTATGGTGATAGTTCTTGGTCTTTTTTACTTCATAATCCTCTTTGGAATTATCAGTAGAAAAATGGAATTCAGAGCAGATAGGTATGTTACTGAGGTTGCGTCTAATCCGTCGGCATATGTTGAAGCCTTAAAAAAATTAGCCTCGCTTAATACAATGCTTTTTCGTTGGAAAAGAAAAGATGAGGCTTTGCTGACTCATCCTTCAGTGGAGCGTCGAATTATTAAGTTTAGCCAGATATTGAAGTCTAAACTGGATGATATTTAGAATCTCGCTACTAACAGGAATTTCTTTTAGGTGTATAATCTAAGTTTTTGAAGAATATAAATCACTTTTATTTCTTTTCTAGCATCAAAATTTTTCTATGATTTTAAATCTTAACGAGAAACCGGGTAGAAGTAACAGTTAAATATTATCAGCTCTCAATATTACAGATTCGATTCACTTCTCTCATCATCATCTGGATGATTTTCTCTGGTGACCATTCCATCATTTCTTTGATTGAAAAATCCTTATTCAGAGCTTCTACGATTTTATATCCTAGCCAATAGCCAACTTTTTCCGGAAATGATGGGTCATCATTTGGATCTAAGAAATATTTTGCCGTAAAAAACAATCATGCTCTCATTATATGGTCTGGCTGATCCGCTTGAGGTATTCACGGAACGTATGATGTAATGAATTGTTGCCTCCTCTTAAAATTTTACTACTTATAGACAAACTTTTGAAAAAAAAGTTACGCTGGATGTCACGCCTTGTTTGAATTGACAGCTTTTACGGTCGCCAGTAAAATGGGCTTTCATGAAAGAGAGAAAGCAAAACTACGAGAGGCTGATAGGATTTGCCCTGGATCAGGGGCTGTCCCTGTTTGGAGTAGCAGATATTGCGAGTATCAGGGAGGAATTCAGCGTCGCCAAAAAGCTGAGGGAGAAATTCGACTGGGGGATTTCTCTTGGAAAAAGGCTCCTTGACGCTTCACTCGAAGATATAGAGGACAGGCCCACTCCGCTTTATTTTCACCACTACCGCCAGCTTAATTTTTTCCTGGACCGCGCAGCTTTCCTGCTTTCTTCCTATATACAGGAGTCCGGCTTCCAGGCCCTTCCCATTCCTGCCTCCCAGATTACAGACTGGGATAGACAGAGGGCGCATCTCTCCCATAAGAAAGTCGGCTATCTGGCTGGTCTGGGTTTTATAGGACGGAACAACCTTCTCGTCAATCCGGAACTCGGGGCAAGGTTCAGGCTGGTCACCGTGTTAACCGACATGCCCCTTGAAGCGGATAAGCCTCTGGAAGGTGATTGCGGTGTATGCATGAAGTGCCTTAAGCCCTGTCCTGCTCAGGCTATAAAAGAGAAGAAAGAAGAGTTTGACCACAGGGCATGTTTTGAGAAGCTCAAAGAATTCAGGAATATGGGGATTGTCGGCCAGCATATCTGCGGAATCTGTGTCAAGGCCTGCTCAGGAGTGAATCGGGATTAGAAAAAAGCTTTCTGTTTTATTCTGGTTTTATTATATGGTTTATAAGCCGCCTGGGCTTGAGTGCAAATGGGGGATTAGCGAAAAAAGGGATGACCTTCTTATTCAGGCTTGTTTGAAAACGAGGTTCAGGCTTCTTTAGAAACCCGGCTGAGCTCTATAGAATCTTTCGAGATAACGAGCTTGTTTCTTCCCGCTTTTTTTGCCTTGAATAAGGCTTTATCGGCAAGAATGGTTAACTCTGTGGCAACTTTTTCATAATTTGTGGGAGTTCCTTTGTTTTTGTTACCTCTCTTGGGCCTCACTTCAGCATAATGACAGCAGGCAACTCCCATGCTTAAAGTTTTTTGGACTATTTCATCTTTGGGCTTGAATTTTATCTGTTGAAAAAGTCTTCTTATCCTCTCCCCCACCTTGGCTGCTTGGATAGTGGTGAGACCGCGCAAGGTAATGACAAATTCGTCTCCCCCGAACCTTGAGGCCCAGTCCACCTCTTTGCGGATGATTTGGGATATGACCTGGGCGGTCTCTTTTAAGACCTTATCTCCTTCAAGGTGAAGGTACTTATCATTGTATTGTTTAAAATCATCTATATCGATCATAATAAGGGACAAGGCACTTCTCCATCTTTCCGCAGTTTCGATTTCTACAGGTAAATTCTGGTTGAAATGTCTTCTGTTGTACACACCTGTCAGCTCATCAGTAATTAAAAGGCGTTTGACCTCTTCTTCTAAATTTTTTCTCTCTGAGATGTCTTCGAGCACTGTATCGTAATATATGATTCTTCCAGAGTTGTCCCTGACCGCTGTTGATGTTAAAGATGCCCAAAAAGATGTCCCGTCCTTTTTTTTCAGAATGAACTCTTTATTCTTGGCAAGGTCATTTTCTTCCAATTCCTTCCATAACTTTAGCCTGTCGTCCGCATTTTCGTATAAACTAGATGTTTTAACTTTAAGAAACTCCCTCGCACGTGTGTAACCAAACATTTCCACAACGGAGGGGTTGACTTCAAGAAGCTTCCCGGCCGGTGTTGCCCTGAAAATTCCTATTTTAACGTTGTTAACCAGTTCTCGATACTTTTCTTCAGATTCGCTGATTATTTGGGAAAGCTTGTGCCTCTGGATTATTTCCGAGATCAAGTTAGCAAAAATCTCCAAAGGCCTTACCGTCTCTCCGGTCGGAATCAAGCCGTTTTTGGAGTCATTGACAGAGATAATTCCAATTATCTGGCCTCTGGCATCTTTCATGGCTACAAGAAGATTATCTTCTCTGTTCCATCGGCCTTCTTTTTTTGGGTATGTTTTTTCTCCGGGTACGACCGCATCCTTATCCAGTATGTCCTTTGAGGAGTACGGGATGTAGCAGGACTGGCTTCCGATTTTCACGGATTGTTCAAAGTATTTCAGGTATTTTTCCCTCGGCATCTTTGCTTTCTTTAATCTCTCTAATTCAGTTTTCTTAATTCCTTTGTGCCCGATAATTTCCCGGTAGGGAGGGGTATCCGTGAAATAGGATATGAGCACTCTTCCGAAATCTGAGATATCGACGACAGCTTGAGATACGTGATCGAAAAGCTCCTCTTCATCTTTGATGGATAATATATCTGCAGATATTTCTGAGAATCTTTCCATCTGGCGGAGCATTTCTTTTGTTTTTTCTTTGGCGCTCTTACTTTCTGTTATGTCGATATTCATGGCTATTGCTATGGATTCTTCTCCAGGCAGAGCAGTGAGAACTGCAGGAAAGATGTGGCATAAAACATGCAGAATCTCTCCTTTTTTTGTGGTTATTGTCCATTCCCTCTTAGGGGAAGGCTCATTTTGGCGAATGGCGTTTCTTAGATATTTTTTGAATTCATTTCCATCAGACTCTGAGGTGAAGTAGCCTTTAAGAGTTTTGCCTTTTACTTCTTTCTCGGTGAATCCGAATAATTTTTCTGAGAAACTGTTCCAATAAACAACCTCGCCCTTTATGTTGAATCCCTGAACGGCGATATTCGCCGCCTTGTAAAAGATGGACTTGAAGCTCGACTTTATTTTTGATTCAGGCGAGGCGCGATTTTCTTTTTGAGTGGCCAATATAACCTCTCTTAATAATCTTAAAGTTGAGAATAATTCATAAAGGAAAGCATGTAAATCGCCTTAAGAGGTGAAATTAGGGTGAGTTTTGATTCTTTTTTTGTGCCTCCCTCGGTAACATCGATTCACCCGTCGTGGCTAGTCGAATTTTGAATTCTGAAAGAGAAGAACCGTTTTGGCTGAATAAAGATACGATTCTGGCTGGATGAAGATGAAATTTCAGATAAAGAGCTGTAAATTATTTCTCCACCTTCTTGCAGGGATGCCATACTTCTGTCCTCAGGTCTTCAGGCTTTGTATCCGGAGCGGGCATGGTCAGGTAACGCTCCAGGACCGGTCCTGCCGGCATTAATTTGTTTGCTTTCATCCATTCAAACATCTTGGACATTGTCTTTCCGGTTTCTTCATAAGGGCCTTTATGGACGGCAGAAACGACAAGATTGAATTTCCACTCTTTCTTCTCCAGGGGTGGCTGGACTTCTACTTGGGCTGATACAGGGAATCCCATTTCCCACATGAGCTCCTCAGGTTTTACCATATCCGGACTGTTATAATAGACGCCGATCAGAGATCCTGCTGGTGCAATTTTTTGTTCCTGAATGGCCTTCATCAACTGCATTATAACTCCTTCGATCTCTGTGTAAGGACCCTTATGCGGGATGCAGCAGTAAGAAAAAGGAGAAACTTCCTTGACAGAGGCGAATTTTTTCTCTGGAGTCTCTTCCTGGGTATTGAGGGCTGCCGAAGCTGTAATGGATATGAGGAATAGCGCTAGTCCCAGTACTGAAATTGTTTTTTTCAAATTTACCTCCCTTAAAAATAAATAATGAGCCTTATTGTAAGTAATTTTACCATTTAAAAGCTAAAAATCTATACTATATTCTTATGATATTTTGTGTAAAGGCTGATAGACAGATTGTATCCTGAAGCGGGTAGAGTGAACTCCACCTGCCGGTTACTCCTTAATTATTTTTAACGTATTTATCGAACCATTCAAACATCTCGGCGAGTACATGAAGGACAGACTCTCTGCCTCTGTAACCGTGGCTTTCATGGGGGAGCATGACCAGGCGAGCAGTTGCTCCATGACCTTTTATGGCATGATAAAGTCTTCGGGATTGGATGGGAAAGGTTCCCGAGTTATTGTCTGCTTCGCCGTGGATGAGAAGAATAGGCTCGTTTATTTTGTGGGCATGCATGAAAGGAGAGACTTTAAAATAAATTTCCGGATTTTCCCAGAGGGTTCTTCGTTCGTTCTGGAATCCGAAGGGTGTCAGGGTCCTGTTGTAGGCGCCGCTTCGGGCAATCCCTGCTGCTGCAAGATCGCAGTGTGCCAGCAGGTTGGCTGTCATAAAAGCCCCGTAGCTGTGTCCGCCCACGCCTACGCGCTCGGGATCAATGATGCCCATCGAATCCAGCTTGTCTATGGCTGCTTTCAGGTTCGAGACGATCTGGTCGACGAAAGTATCGTTCATGGTTTTTGGGTCCCCGACTACAGGCATTTGAGCCTCATCGAGAAGAGCGTATCCCTGTGTTACAAAGAAAAGCTGTGAGTAATTTCTGTAAAATGTAAACCGGTGAGGCGAGCCTCTTACCTGTCCTGCGACCCCGCGGCTGCTGTATTCACGGGGATAAGCCCAGATCACAAGCGGCAGCTTCTCTCCTTCTTTGTATCCTGGGGGCAAATACAGAGTTCCGGAAAGCTCTATTCCGTCTTCCCTTGTATACTTTATAAGCTGCTTCTTCACGCCTCCGAGCTGCGGTGCAGGGTCTTTAAAGTCTGTAAGGGCATCCTTCTTCTTCCTTCTCAGGCTGAAAAGATAATAATTGGGAGGCTCGGTCTCAGATTCGTACCTGGTAATGATCTGATTCCTGGATTTTCCTGCAAAGTCCACAAAAGTCTCATAGCTTCCTTCGCTGCACTGGAATAGTCTCTTCTTTTCCATCGTTTTTAGATCTAGCCTGTCAAGAAAAGGCCTGTCCCCTTTGGGGGAAGCGCCGCTTCCGGAGAGATAAATTGCGTCCTTATCCTGAAGGAGGATCCGTTCTCCTGCAGGAGTTATGGTGTGAACAGGGCTGCCGGGGTCGTTGTAGCGGTCCTGGGTGCTTAGGTCAAATATTTTTTTTGGAGTCTTATCCGGATCGTCAACATTGATAAGATAAGTGGTTCTCCATCTTCTCTTCCAGTCGCGTTCTTCAAGGAAGGCTTTTCCTTCTGGTTTTAGCCATGAGATTTCTGAATAACGATGCTGAATTTTAAAAATCTCTTTTGGCTGCTCTTTAAAGGGAAAAGAAAGAGTCATGAGTTTGTCCCGGTGGGGGACTTTTTTTTCAGGATTCCCTTCGTCCAAGGCTTCGACCCAGATAAGCGTGGCTGGCTTGAGCGCCCTCCATCCGGCAGACCTCGGACCCGTCGGAACTCCCCTCACAGGGACTTCATCGGCTAAGGGGAGATCGGCCAGAAGATGGATTAGCTTACCATCTCTGTCCCATATTTCTTGAGTATGGGTGAAAGAGTAGTAAGGGACGCTGTAAGAGTAAGGTTTTTTTATCCTGTATACGAGCAGTAGATTTCCGTCCGGGGATTGATCGGCATAACGGTATATGCCGGGACCGCCAATCTTTCTGCTGCTGCCCGAGACAACATCTATTTCCACTATTTGGGATGTTGTGTAATAATCGAACAACTTCTCATCATAGGCGTCTTTCAAAAGATCCTGGTAGGTCCATACCTTGGAGAATTTCCTCTTTGTCTCCTGTATATTGGGGCCGACCGGGACTTCTGGTTCCCGGGGAGGATTTCCGCGGTTTTCCAGGATCGTGTAGATGAGGAGATGGCCGTTGTCTTGAAGCCAAGTAAAACCAGAGCTTATGGTTGAATTGATTATTGGTCCGGTAAGAGCTTTTGCCTTTCCGGTTTTTGTGTCAGCTGCCCATAGTTCAACTCCTTCTTCTGTGTAGCGTGAGAAAGCTATCCGGGAGCCGTCAACAGACCATTCGGGATAACCGAGCTTTGCCTCTTTGGGAAGAGCGATTCGCTTTGTTGACCCGTCTTTTATCGATTTGATTGTGAGGCCTGTGTAAAAGGTTGTTTGCTGGCGGCTGTTATACAACGGTGTAATTCTCATCCCTGCCAGCCTGAGCATGGGTTGAGCCATGTAGGCAATAGAAGGAATGGGTCCGTATTCTGCAAGGAGCATTAAATCGCCGGTTGGGCTAATAGTAGTGAGGGGTGAAGGAAGTGTATCCACGATATCTACCACCTCTTTGGGCGGCAGCTTATAGGGTTCTTGAGCCGAAACGGGGAGACTTGATAGAAAGATGAAAACAAAGATAAAAATCAAGAATGATACAGGAACATTCTTTTTCATGATTTTCCCTCCTGGAAACATAATTTTCCTTCCCAATGACATGATTTTTCTTCCTGAGAACGTGATTTTCCTTCCTGAAAACATTATTTTCCTTCCTAATAACGTGATTTTCCTTCTTTATAAAATGATTTTCCTTCTTAATAACATGATTTTCCTTCTTTATAAAATGATTTTATATGCACCGGTTTTCTAAATATATACCAATTAATTATTCAATATCAAATTTACTTTTTTATTTTTTTTGTCATATGTTTTCTGGTTTTCTTTTTGTAGGGGCTTGATTCATCAAGCCCACCTCTTTTATTTAGAATGATTAAAAATGTGGGTTTGATAAATCAAGCCTCTACACTAGGTAAATCACGCCCCTGCAATGAATATCTAAGAGATAAAAGGTGACAAAATTTAAGAAATGGTTTAAAATATTGAAGAGTTATGAGAAAAAGGGACAGGGTTTGGCTAAGAGAAGTATTCCCTTTGACTGAAGTATTCAGTTTGAATAAAAATAAATAATAACCTGCATTAAAAGAGTTCTGGAAATGGACCCAGAAAATTTCAAAGACCAAAAAAATACGGCAGAGCAAGAGAAACCCCAGTCAGAACAACAGAAACCAGAGCAAGAACAACAGAAACCAGAGCAAGAACAACAGAAACCAGAGCAAGAACAACAGAAACCAGAGCAAGAACAACAGAAACCCCAGTCAGACGAAGAGAAACCCACGGTAGCCGAAGAGAAGCCCAAGGCAGATCCTGTTGAAGTTAAAAAGGCCGGGAATGTTATCCAGTTTTTTAAAAAAGCTTTCTCTCTGACAAAGCTCTATCCTCCAGAAAATCCCTCTGTTGCAAAATCTATAGATCTATTTAATAACCAGATAGGAGCATTCCTTAACGAATATGAAGAATTATCAATAGAGGTGGGAGAATTCAGCTTTTCTTACAAGGGAGAAATAGTCTTCCAGGGTGAGGAAAGAAGGAAAAGCCTTCCCTTTCTATTTTATAGAGATGGGCTAAGAGAGTTATCTTTTCATAAGGGCCTGGATAAAGGAGAGCTTCATGAATTTTTTAGGGTCATAAGTGAAGTTTCTGACCTTCCTGCAGAAGATGCTGATATTGTTAACTCTATTTGGGAAAAGAATTTTGTTTATATAAGATATTATTCCATTGATGAATTTCTTGACCAGGATATCGGAGAACCGACAGAAGAAATAAGCATTTTTGATAAAATGGGATTTGGAAAGGGGAAGGTGGAGATGACCCCTGATGATGAAGAACTCTTTAAAAAAAGCCTTAGTTTGGGAATAGAGGAGGGAAGAGAAAAGGGAGAGGGAGAAGACGAAGGAGAGGGCCCTGGAGCGGGCATAGTTGCTGGTACTACGGTGAGTGCTGTAAGCAAGGATGAAATCCCTGAGATTGCGTCCATGATCTCAGAGAGTCGGAAAACTCCTCATATGGCTGAGCTAATATCTTTGCTCTTTGAACTCCTCTTTTGTGAAGAAAAAGAGGAGCAATTCGCGGCTATTTCAGACGTCCTTGCTGAATGCCACCAAATAGTCCTGGAAGAAAGTGACTTTTCACTGGGTTTATCAATTCTAAAAAGGATTGAAGAGTTAAAGAAAACTATCTCTGCTAAATCTGAAGAAAGAGCGAAATTGTTGGGGAGAATCTCGGATAATGCTAAAGCGCCTGACTCTATCGCTAACTTGAGAAAGATATACTCGGAGGGACGGGTCACAGATTTTGACACTTTCTTCGGATATCTGGAAAATCTGGGTGCCGGCGCTTTTCCGGTTGTTGCCGCGATTTGGGAGGATTCAAGATTTCCCTTTTCCCGGCAGAAGGCTTTAAATTTTTTGAAAAAAATCGGAAAACAGGACTTAAACTCTTTTCTCAACCTTGCCCGTGACCAGTCAGCTTCTCTGACAAGGGAAATTTTAAGTATATTGGCGACTATAAGCGAAAAAACGGAAATAGCCCATCTTGAAGATTTCGTTAATCATCCGGATAAAGCAATAAGGCTTGATGTTATCCATGCCCTTGGAAAATCTGGAGATGAAGCTTCCAATAAGATCCTGTTGAGATTTCTTTCTGATAAGGATACAGAAATTCGCACAGCAGCTCTCAGGAACCTTAAATATCTTGGAGATGACGCTACATTAGATTATGTTAAGCAGATGGCCCACGAGAAGGATTTCAGGGAAAAAAGCAAGCGGGAGAAAGAAGCTATTCTATTATTTTTAGCAAGCACTAAAAGCGGAGAAGTTAGTGCCTTCCTCCGGTCCATTTTGGGAAAAAGGAAGATTTTCTTCCCATATAAGACGAACGAAACTCGCCTCTGTGCGGTTTCTGCCCTGGGAGTAATGGCCATTCCTGAGGCTGCGGATATACTTAAGGAGGGGACTAAGATTCGAAATAAAGCAATTCGCAATGCATGTAAATATGCGCTTGGGAAAATAGCATCAGAGGAAGAGCCAGAAGAAGAAACCAAAGAAGAGCCGAAAGAAGACAGCAACGAAGAGCAGGGTTCTTAATTATGGAAGAAAAAGATCAGAAAGTAAGTAAGGATTACATCGAGGGAGCTAAGAAATCTTTAGCTAAGATAATAGAGGAGATATTTATCCGTCTTTCCTCAGCTATGAAGGTCGCTCAAATCTATGAGCCCAATAATCTTACTTTCATCGGGCAGCTTGATCTTCTCTTCAACTTAATTCGAAATATCCTAAAAAAAGAAGGGAAGGCCGTATTCCAGTTCCGGGAACATACTTTATTTTTCAACAACTCTAGAGTCAAATTTGATTTTAGCAGCTACCACAATTTTAAATTCTTAGCTGATGAATTCAGAGAAAAGGAGATAGGGACGCTTGGCTTCGAACCTGGCTTGAGTGAGGGTGAACTGACACAGTTTGTTATTCTTTTTATAGATGAAGAGGTAATAAAAGAGAACCCTTTCGAAGATTTCAAGGCGGCATTAAATAAGAAGGGAATAGGCCATATATTTTTGGAGAAGATCCATCCTTTTGAAGTGACCGGGGGCGTGAGAGAAGAGCAACTTCAGGATTCAGCCATAAACGTCTTTTTCAAGAGCATAACCCACCTGAAAGAAGTCGTCGAGAGAGAAAAACAGAAAAAAAGGGTCCATCTAAAAACCACTCGAAGATTGATGCAGTCCATAATTAATCTTGTAAGTCAGAATGAATCTTTCATGATAGGCTTAACAAGCATAAAAAATTATGATGAATACACTCTCAATCATATGACTAATGTAACCGTTTTGTCTATTTGTTTTGGGAGAAGATTAGGTCTTGAAAGAAAAGAATTGGTAGACTTAGGAGTAAGCGCTTTTTTTCACGACATTGGAAAAGTAGAGATTCCTGAAGAGATTCTGAATAAACCGGGTAAGCTCGACGATAATGAATTTGATATAATAAAGACTCATCCGTGGCAAGGTGCTCAGAAGCTGGCTTGCCTTAAAGAATTGAGTATTCTTCCGGTAACTGCCATTAATGTAGCCATGGAACACCACATCTGGGCAAACCTTGAGGGGGGCGGATATCCCAAATACTGGAAAAAGAATCATACTGATTTCTTCAGTAAAATTGTTAAAATATGCGATTTTTTTGACGCTGTAACGACCGAAAGACCATATAGAAAGAAGACCGCAACTAGAGAAGAGGCCACAAGCTGGATGCTGGAGAAAATAGGAACAGAATTCGACGCCATCTTGCTCAAGGTTTTCGCCGACATGATAGGAATCTATCCTATCGGTTCGCTTGTCGTCCTTGACACCGAGGAATGGGGCATCGTGATGGAGACAAACCCGGATGTGGCTTATATGACCTGCCCTAAAGTGAAGATTATTGCTGATAAGGATGGCAATAAGATAGACGGCAGAATTATCGACCTGGCAGAGAAAGACCCTAAAACTGATAAGTTTAAAAAGAAAATCGTAAAAACCTTGGACCCTTTTAAATATGATATTAACGTCTCAGAACACTTTCTGGCTCAAAGCGCATAAAAAGAGCTCTCCCGGTTTCTCTTTCCTTCAAATTATTCAAACATCATTTTTTGATAGACCTGCTTTTGATGAATATAATCAATTAAGAATCTATTCATAGACCTTATCTATTGTCATTTAAAAATCATATAAGTCCTCACCTAAACTAAATGACATCTTAATCCGTATATATGATTGATCTTTAAAAGGATTGGTTTGATGTAGGGGCTTGATTTATCAAGCCCACCGAATGAATATAAAAAATGATTCGCAGAAGCGTGGTATGCTTAGCTTTAAATAAGAATGTATGAGGATGTATTTTTTAGTCCGGCCGGTCTTGCTAGTTTGGTTAATCTTAATAGACCATATTTTTTGACAGGTATGCTTTTCATGAATATAATCGATTTCACTTTGGTTAAACGTGACATCGAGATAAGTAGTAATTCTTGAGGAGGAATAATGAGAAGTTTTAAAACTAAATTTTCTTCTGCCGGAACTTTTCTCATGATAGCTTTAATTATGGTGGCTTTTCTCCTGATATTCTCAAACTGTCAAAGTACGTACGGTCCAACAGGCCGGCAGACTTATCCTTCGGTTGCTCGAAAGACTTCTCCTCAACAGGCCTATCCACCGGCTGACCTCGTTTTATTCAACGGAGTTATATATACTGCTGACCCTGATAATCCTGAATCCTGCGCTCTGGTCATCACCGGAAACAAGATTACGGCTGTTTGTGAACAAAACAGTGAAGTAGGGAAATACATAGGAGATAAGACCAAATCTATTGATTTAGCGGGAAAATTTGTCACGCCAGGAATTATCGACGCCCATGTCCATTTTAACGGGGCTGGAGCTCTGATAATTGACGCGAATTTAATGACTGTTTCTGATGAGGAAGGATTGAGAAAGGAGATTCGGAGAGTTGTTGGAATCCTGGATGATGGTGAATGGATAACCCGGGGGCTCTGGGGTGCCTATGAAAAGTGGGCTCTATCAGATGCTGGAGAAAAAAAGTCGGAGAAAGAGGCATTATGGCGTCCCAGCAGAGCCATGATAGATGATTTGACGCCGAATAATCCCAGTTTTCTCTGCCGCTATGATTTTAAAGAGTGGCTGGCCAACACAGCGTCCCTCCGGGCGTCAGGTCTGGATAAAGAAATTGTCGAAGGGATGGAAGTAGGTGAGGACGGCGAACCGTCGGGAATAATTTTCCGGCCTTCTCCTGCCTTTGATAGAATGGTTAAGGCGAGGAAGCCAAAATCTCATAAGAGGCTTTTGAATGAGAACCGGGCTGCTCTCCGGGCCTTGAGGGAATCAGGTATAGTTGAAATCCATGATATCGAGAGGCCGGATCAAACTGAGCGCTTCATCGAACTCCAGGAAAACGGGGAGCTGACCTGCCGGGTCTGGCTGAGGTCTGACCTCTCCCGCGGTGCCAAACTGAAAGAAGAAGGCATCACCATGGGTCTTCACCCTAAGACAAAAAAGAAGGATGCTTGGCTGCGCTACGGTGCTTTGAAAGGTTACATCGACGGCATCATGGGAACCCACAGCGCTCTTTTCTTCGAACCATACGATGACCAGCCCGGTAACTACGGCCACTGGCGCCGCCACACCTCTGATGATCCTGAGTACAAAACTCGCAACATGGAGAAAATGTATGAGCTCATCAAAGAGGGCTTGGAAGCTGGTTTTATTCCCAATGTCCATGCCATCGGAACGAGGGGCGTGGCTGAGATGCTCGACCTTTACGAGCGGCTGAAGAAGGAAGGAGTTGATTTAAAAGGCTTCAGGGTTATCCATGCCCAGGTCATAAGACCTCAGGATTTTCCACGATTCAAAGCCCTGAATGTCATCGCTGAGGTGAATCCCTACCATATCTCTGACGATATGCGCTGGATGGAAGAGAGAATCGGACATGAGAGATGCAAGGGAGCTTATGCCTTTAAGTCGCTCTTGGATAACGGAGCCATCCTGAGCTTTGGTTCGGATTGGCCTGGAACAAGCGCAGCTCTCTACCACATGCATCCCAAATATCTGATTTATGCTGCAGTGGCGAGGAAAACAGTGAAAGGCTCTCCAGAGGGAGGCTGGTTTCCTGAGCAGCGCATATCTGTCGAGGAAGCCATCAAGGCTTACACTATTAATAATGCCTATGCTGCCTTTGAGGATGATATTCGAGGTTCTATAGAGGCAGGAAAGCTTGCTGACCTCACTGTTTTTGACCGCAACCTGCTTGAAATCCCAGCGGATGAAATCCTGAAAACAGAAGTCGTCTACACTATCATTGACGGCAAAATCGTATTCGAAAAAAAATAGGTTCTTGAAACGTGTTTCTCGAAAAATATTGCGCATTTCTTCTGTAGGGATTTAATTCATCAAACCCACCTTTTAAATATTAACGTATTACTTTTAAATAAGTAGATTCAGACTTTTGATACTTTTATAATTTGACTTACTTCTGGCCTAACAAGATAGAACACTAGCTCTGCAAAGAAGCGGACTTACTTGTAGGAAGCATTTAATTTTACAGCAGCTTCCATTAACTTTCTATCCCTCGTCCAAAACCGAATTCTTGATAGACGTGCAGAGGCCAAAAGATGGACATCAACGTAGCCAAGACCGATTCCCATTAATTGATGTTGCTCAATAAAGTACAATACTTCTTTATGATCTGCAGTTGTTGCCGTTGGAAGTGCCTCTAAAAGCGAAAGTATTTCTTTCCTATTTTTGAGATTACCACAAGCCAGCTCACCAATTATAAAAGGATGACAGACAACTTTCCCCTTCATCAAAAGTGCCTCGAGTTGATGGTTTCCGTCTTTAAAATGAGACACCCAAATAGAAGTATCAATCAGGACCATAGCTACTTTTTTCTTGACCTTCTTCTTGGAATAGACCGAATGGATTTCTCGCTTCCTCCTAATCTTGCAAGTCTCTTGCTGCTTTCAAGAGAAATCAGGGCTTCCAATCCAAGCCTGACCAATGATGTTTTCTCTTTGATTCCTGCCAACTCGGAAGCTCTGTTAAGAATCTTCTCATCGATGTTTATTGTTGTCCTCATATGCATAGATATGCATAAAATATACATATCTGTCAAGGTTTTTGCTTTAAATATTGCCTTGAAAGCTACCTTTTAAAGCCAAAATCGCCCTCTATCGAAAGCCAGTAATTTTCTGCAGTTTAAAGCTGGATAATTTTTATCCTTCCTGAAATGGCAAGCGTTATTTTATGCTTTCCCCATGAATTCGAGATGTAGATAGAGGCTAAATTGGACACGGTTCCCACCGGATGGAACGTAGGGCTGTTGTTGGCTTGAAGGGTTACCCCATCGAGAAAGTATTCTCGCTCTCTTTTCCATTCATTCTGCTCCTCATCATATGTTTCGATGGCGTAGCTGTGTTGGTCAAATTTGATCCTGACTTTTACTCCCTCGAATATGGACTTATACCTGGCATAATTCAGGCGGGAGTTTATTTCCCGAACAGCACTATTAAGCTTGTACTTAGGGGCAAGGTTCAGGAATGAAGTTGAAGCCAGGCCCAGAATGATGCCCAGGACGAAAAAGGCCACAAGTGCCTCCACGAGTGAAAATCCTCTTTTCCAACTCTCGTAGTAGATTATCTTTTTGTTTTTCATTTAGAATTCCTTCCACTCCATAGGTTTAAAAAAAGAAAGACAAAGAACAGGCGTGGCTGTTTTCGGTGCATTCTGGACAAGATCATTCTCCTCCAAAAGCCGCTCGTCGAACGTGAACGTTAGTTTGTTTCCGTTAGATGTGTAATCCGAGGCATGGAGGCTTCCTAAGATATGAACAGTTTTTCCCTTCCCCTCCACAGAAAAACCTTTATCAGCGGCAGTAAGGGATGCTTGAATTTTTATCTCCTGGGGAGAGTCTTTATCAATTATTATTTTTCCCTCTCTTTCGGTGTTTTCCAGGAAATCCTTTCCCGTTGCAAAAATAATCAATTGGGAATTTGAATCTTTAACATAGGGCACTTTATCTATCCATTTGACGCCCTGGTGAATAAGGTGGGAGGAAAGAGTGATTTTATCCGAGGAGATAATTGTCAAATTTACGCCTTTGAGAATTGAGGGGATTTCTTCTTCCGTGACCAGGATGACTTGGCCTGAAGGATCCACCACCCCTCCGCCGAGCGAATTAATCTTTCCGTTGACGATGATAATACCCAGGGGGATAAGATCGTAATAAAGGACTTCCTCGGGTGTAGAAAAAATCGTTTTG
>Ga0307380_10006358_pt1 | contig 15526 bp, 11 predicted proteins | sample UN3MG_FD_202239 | JGI IMG/M metagenome (GOLD analysis project Ga0307380, IMG submission 202239) | Soil microbial communities from Risofladan, Vaasa, Finland - UN-3 | ecosystem: Environmental > Terrestrial > Soil > Coastal area > Acid sulfate soil | place: Finland: Risofladan, Vaasa | collected...
GGTTACCTGGTGCCGGGGCCCAGATTTGAACTGGGGACACCCGGATTTTCAGTCCGGTGCTCTACCAACTGAGCTACCCCGGCACACTATGAGAACTGGCGGAGCCGACGGGACTCGAACCCGCGACCTCCGGCTTGACAGGCCGGTGTGCTAACCAGCTGCACCACGGCTCCGCGCATCATCCCCATTGGTGGGCGAAACAGGATTTGAACCTGTGACCCCTTGCTTGTAAGGCAAGCGCTCTCCCGCTGAGCTATTCGCCCGCACGACGACCTGCTGTTCGCCTTCCCTTGGTGGGCGCAGCTGGATTTGAACCAGCGACCTCTTGCGTGTGAAGCAAGCGCTCTCCCACTGAGCTATGCGCCCACACTGGTAGCCCCAGGGGAATTCGAATCCCCGTCTCCGGCTTGAAAGACCGGTGTCCTAACCTCTGGACGATGGGGCCAGACGAACCAGCACCCGCCCAGGCGGCCCTTCGGGCCACGTTCAGCTAGGGCCCGGCCCACCCCGCGATTCTAGCACGCCGTTCTCGCCGGTGTCAACCCGACCCGCGGCCGCTGGGATGCCCCCGCGCGCTGTGCGGCCGATGATGATCATGGAGTGAACTGGACAGCCAGCAGCGACGTCGCCGATGCCGAGCCGGGAGGGCGGAACCTAGAGCCCGCCGAGCCGTTGCCGGTAGGCCCTCGGGGAAAGGCCGGTCGCCCGGCTGAACGCGCGGCTGAAGTGCGCGGGATCGGAGTAGCCAAGATCCTCCGCCACCGCGCTGACGGACAGATCCGGGTCCTCGAGCAACTGCTTTGCCGCTTCCATGCGTCTGCTCTGGACCTGCTCGGTCAGGGAGCGCCCGAGGTGTCGCGTCACCAGGCGGCTCAGGTAGCTCGGGCTGTAGCCCAGCGCCTCCGCCACCTCTTTGAGTCCTATCCCCTTGCGGTAGTTGCCCTCGCAGTACTCGAGAACGGTGCGCACGATGTTCCACGTTCGCGGGTCGGCTCGCACCGCGGGCGGCTCCGCGAATCGAAGCGTGCCTGCCCCCGCCCGGTCGAGCCGTCGCACAGCAATTGAGCACAGATAGTACAGGAGCCCCCTCGCACACTCCTCCCAGCCCCACGCCCGTGCCGCCATCTCGGAGGCGATGGCCGCCGCCAGGCTCTCCAGGTCAACCCGGCCGTTCAGCTCCAGGGGGCCGACCGGAGTCCAGGTCGCAGGGGGCGCGTAGCGGGTCTCGGTCAGCAGTGCGGCGTTTCCGCGGACGTGAAACCAGAACACCTCGTAGGCCTCGAGGGGCTCCGCCACGATCTCGGAATGCGCCACTCCCCGCTCGATGAGAAGGATCTCTCCTGGGTTCAGCTCCACCACGCGGTCCGGGAGTGCAATCCGTGTCTTGCCTTCGATTGGCGAAACCAACTCGAAGTGGTCTGCGACATGCGTGTAGCGCGATCCCCGGGCGGCCTGCTGCGCTTCAGAGGTCTCGACTCCCCCACGGATGATCCGATGGGGGTCGGCTTGCGATGCCAGCTCGACGAGTCTCCGCCTGAAGATATCGGCTATAGACGCCACAGCATCACCTCAGAGCCTATCATCTATCATACCCACTTGGGGGCCAATGCGCAAGCGTCGGGCCGCCTCCTGGGCGCAGCACCAGCACCTGCCCAGCGTCTCCTGTGCAGCCGGCATCTCCCTCACAGCATCTCAGTGCACCATGGGCACGAACCTGACGGGGATGACCTCCTTCTGCTCCAGCTTGCCTCCTCTCTTGGTCAGCACAAACAGGGTCTGGTGGGTCCACTGAGGTCCGACGGGAATGACCATCCGCCCGCCTTCCTCGAGCTGGTCCTTGAGGGGCTCGGGCACGCTCTCCGGCGCGCACGTTACGATGATCCCATCGAAGGGAGCGTGCTCGGGCCAGCCGAGGTAGCCGTCGCCCGCCTTCACCTCGGCGGTATCATAGCCGAGGCGGCGAAGAGTCTGCTCGGCGCGCTCGGCGAGAGTTGGAATGATCTCTATCGTGTACACATGCGGCGTGAGCTCGGCCAGCACGGCCGCCTGGTAGCCGGAGCCGGTGCCGATCTCGAGCACCCTATCGCCCTCCTTCACGTCGAGCAGCTCGGTCATGAGGGCGACGATGTAAGGCTGTGAAATCGTCTGATCTTCCCCTATCGGAAGCGGCCTGTCCGCGTAGGCATAGGGCCGCTGCTCGCGGGGGACGAATTCATGCCGAGGAACGGTCTCCATGGCGGTGAGCACGCGCTCGTCCTTCACACCCCGCGCGCGGATCTGGGTGCGGACCATGATCGTGCGGAGCTGAGCCTCGGTAGGCCCGCCGGTGGTCTCATTCGGCGAGGGCTGAGACCCAGCCCGGCAGGCGGGGAATCCGACGCTCGCGAGGACCGCCCAGACGGCGAGCGGCCACAGCCGCTGGACAAGAGCACGTCTGGAAAGGCGGCCGGAGTTGCCTGACATACCGGATCACCCCCTTTTGGGGTACAGGTTCGCAGGCTCCGAACCGATCCCCTGTCGAGTGGGGTCGACAGGCGACACCACGGCGAGCGATGCGGATTCATTCCGGAGCGTGGGACTGCACCGCCCATCGGTTGCGGGCGCGCGGAGGGCTATGCTATAATCCGCCCAGAGGCCCTGTGTCACGATGAGTGCTCGTTCAGCTCACTGAGCCTCGGTCCCCTTCTCGCCGTCGCACGTGAGACAGGCCTCAAAAGGAGAGATGAGCCAATGGCGAGCTTCGACATGGCACTGGTTGACGAGGTGCGGCAGCGTCTCGACGCCACCTACGAGGAGGCTCTGACAGGCCTGGAGGAGGCCGACGGGGACCTGCTCCATGCGCTGGCGGCGATTGAGCGGCGGCGGCGCGAGCGGCGGGAGGCGATGGAGAGCGGCGAGATCATCGGCCGCGCAGTGGGGCTCGCCAGAGAGGGCAGGCTCTCCGGCATCGAGGTCAAGCTCGGGGACCGGGTCATCCGGAAGATCCCGCTGCCGAAGGGCACGGGCGGGGCTGTGGTCGGCGCGCTCCTGTCGACGCTGCTGTCTCAGCTTTCCGCGGATCTCATCCGAAAGGAACCGGGAGGGCACGCGGCTGGCGAGCTCGCGACAGAGGCCGAGGAAACAGGGTGACATTTCAGGAGGTCATATTTGCGCTCGAACAGTTCTGGGCGCATCGGGGCTGCGTCATCGAGCAGCCCTATGATGTCGAGGTGGGAGCGGGCACCATGTGCCCGGCCACCTTCCTGCGCGTGCTGGGGCCCGAGCCCTGGCGGGTCGGGTACGTCCAGCCCTCCCGCCGCGCCGACGACGGCCGCTATGGTGAGAACCCGTACCGCTTCTACCGCCATTTCCAGTACCAGGTGATCCTGAAACCCTCGCCGGCCGACGTCCAGGACACGTACCTGGACAGCCTCCGGGCCCTTGGCTTCGAGCCGAAGGAGCACGACATCCGGTTCATGGAGGATGATTGGGAGTCGCCCACGCTGGGCGCGTCGGGGGTGGGCTGGCAAGTGTGGCTCGATGGCCTCGAGATCACCCAGTTCACCTATTTCCAGCAGGCCGGCGGGATCGAGCTGTCGCCGGTGTCGGTTGAGCTGACCTATGGGCTGGAGCGGATCACGATGGCGATCCAGGGGGTGGACCACTTCAAAGACATCGTCTGGGGCGGGGCGGGCGTGACGTACGGAGAGATCTACCAGATGGCGGAGGCGGAGTGGTCGCGCTACAATTACCAGGCGGCCGACATCGAAACCGTCAAGCAGAGCTTCGAGATGTGCGAGCGGGAGGCGGCGCGGCTGGTGGGGCTGAGCCGGCCGACCGGGGAGGACCAGGAAGGCGAGCCCCCGGCGGTGCTGGCGAAGAGTTGCATCATCCCGGCCTACGAGCAGGTGTTGAAGTGCTCCCACGCCTTCAATGTGTTAGACGCACGGGGCGCACTGAGCGTGCGGGAGCGGGCGGCCTACATCGGCCGGGTCCGCAACCTGGCGCGCCAAGTAGCACGCGCCTACGCAGCACAGCGGGAGGCGCTGGGGCATCCGCTGCTGAAGGAGAAGGTCGAAGCCTGAACCGGTTGTGCTCGAGCCGGGTCGAGTTGGCGGGGCGGCGCGCTGGGCGTCGCCATTTTCGTTGACGGGCGGTCGAGATCAACCGGAGGAGAGATGGATCTGATGAGAATAGGGGTGTGGTGGGCGGTTGTTTCACTGGCGGCGGCAACGGCCTCGGTGGGGCCGTCGGAAGCGGCCAGCACCCTCGTCTTCACGGTGGCGGCCGTCGAAGCCGACAGCACGGTGGGCCCGATGGGTCGCATCTACGCAGGCCCGCAGGGAGTCATGACGCTGGCCGGGCGGGGCGAGAAGTCGATCGCCGACACGCAGGAAGTCGCCAGACGACTCAATGCATTGGCAGAGGAAGGCCTCCGCCCTGACGAGATCACCGTGCGCAGGGAGCGCCGGGATTGGACGCTCCTGGCACGGGGCCAGCGCATCGTGCAGATAGACAGATCGCTGGCCAGGATCCATCGCAGCGACCCCGCGCGCCTCGCCAGGACCTGGGCCGACAACCTGGTGACTGCGTTCAGCCGTCCCTACCTGTCGATGCGACCGATTGTGGTTCCCGTAGGAGAAGCACGCAGCGCCCCGATCAAAGGCAATGTAGTGGGCCCCGTGAGAGTGCGGGCGGAGGCGCCGTTTGTCGCGGTCAGCTACGACGCGGCGAAGAGGGCGGTGCGCCTTGTCGGATATTCCGCAGGGCGCACCGAGCTGGTGATCGGCGACGACCGAAGCTCTCTGCGCGTACCGGTCCGGTCGGCTAGATATGCGGCTCGTCTCAGGGGCTCCGCCGCTGCCGGCGTCACCGGCAGTCCCGCTCCCATCGATGCCGTTCGCCGGGCGGTCGAGGCGACCGTGGCGACGGAACTCGATCTCGAACCGGGGGCATGGGCGAGCATCACTCCCTGGGTGGAACGACTCTCTCCGCTTCAGCCGGGCGCTTCCGGGACGGTGCCCGTCCAGGTGAGCGCATCGGGGCCCGACTACCTGCCCTATCGGGAGAGGCCGTTGGTCACCGTGCGCAACGAAGCCGTTCCCATGCGGCCCGTCGACGTGCTCATGGTGAGCAATTCCCCGGAGCGGCTCATGTCACATGGGCTCTGGTTCGAGGGAGCGCTGAAGGGGGACCAGTCGGCGCGGCTCCTCTATCATCACGTCAACGCAACCGGCGCCGCCAGCGATCTGGTGATAGAGGTCGTCAATCTAGCAGATCAGATGGCCCGCCTCCATGTCGTCGCGGGAAAGGGTGGCCCGAGCAGAGATGAATCCTGGGCCGGGCACCGCGCCGCCCGAGAGTTCCTCGGCAACTCGGCCGCCGGCATCGGCTGGATAGCCCCCGTTCCACCGGGTCGGGCGGTGCCGCTCTTCGCGCAGCACATAACTCCCGGAGCGACAGTAAGCGGCGTCCTCGAACTCCGGGCACTGAGCCCGGGCGACTTCCGGGTGCGCTGCTATCTCTCGGCGCCGCGGTCTTCGTGGCTGCCGTATCCCGTAGGACCCTATTACCCTTCGCCCTCCTTGGGGAGATGGAATTATCCCCGGCCGCGGCAGGAGATCAGCACACGATACGTCGTCGGCCGGGAATGGGCTTTCGTAACCATAGGCGACCAGGCGATTGCCGGTACGATGGAGGGCGATGAGCTCGCCGGTAACTACGGTGTGATTTACGACATATCGCTCGAGCTGAGAAACCCGACGGCTGAGGCCGCCCCGGTCGAGATCCTCATGGAGCCCGGCGGAGGCACCGCGCGCGGCACGGTGATCGTCGACGGCAGGTTTGTGGAGACTTCTCTGTTACAGCGCGATTCGGAATCGGCAGTCGCGCGGTACACCCTCGCCCCCGGGGAGGTGCGGACCGTCAAGATCCGGACTATGCCGCAGGGCGGGTCGAACTATCCCGTGCGCTTGGTCGCCCGTCCGATATAGCCCGCATGCACAAAGGTGGAAATGGTTAAGAATGCTGCCTGCTATATCCTGCTCGGCTTGCTCGCCGCACCGGGGATGGCAGCGGAGCCTTCGCCTGACGAGCGGCCGCGCCTGCTGGTCCACAGCACCTACGCAATTGTCGGCGGAATCCCGAAGGCGCAGGACATGGCCTATGAGGTGGCCGCGCTCATCGATGAATGCGCGCCCAGGATCGCAGCGATCGTCGGGACCGAGGATCTGCAGTTCGTGCCGGCCGTGATCTACCTCGACCGGAAGGCGTTCATCGACGCCACCGGGATCCCGCCGCGCTCTCGCGTCGTCGGCCTCGCGACGTTTCCTTCCGGTCTCATCCACGTAGATGGAACCGAGCTGCTCGCGTCGATCGAGAAGGTCGTCCCACACGAAGTCGGCCACATACTGACTGCTCGCGCCGTGGGCCCGGGCCTGCCGGCGCTCCCGACCTGGTTGAGCGAAGGGATCGCCGAGTACGTGGCGGGCGAAACCGCCGCACACGTCGACCCAATCTGGGTCCAGGCCGTGGGACGCGGGGCATCCCTCGACCTCGCCGAACTCGACTCCGCCATCCACGGGCGGGGGGACCAAGCGGGGCTGGCCTATGCGGAGTCGGCGTCCATTGTGAACTTCCTGGTCGCCCAGCGAGGGGAGAGCGTGATCGCGGACCTGATCCGGTCGCTGGCGCGAACTCGGGATTTCGAGACATCGCTCCAGGAGGTCACCGGTTGGCGGACGGAGGAGCTGGAATCGACGTGGCGCCGGTCCGTTGTCCGCCGATGGAGGTGGCCGCTGCTCTTCCAGTCGCCGGTCGTCGTGTACGGACTGATGGTGCTGCTTTTTCTCATCGGGCTACTGCGCTATGTGAGAGAGCGGCGCCGTCGGCAGGAGATGCCGGAGCAGGAATGGTAAGATTCTAAGGGGTTCAGACGGGAGCGATACGTGCGCGACGAGTCAGCACAAACCCGCGAAGAACACAGCCAGGTTCCGTGGTCCCGCCGCCAGCCGAAGCAGGCGGCGGTGGTTTATGTCGCAGCGTATCTGGTGGTGGCCGTGCTGGGCGGGGTGATCGTGGCTGCGCTCGAAGCGGTGCTCGCTCCGTACCTGGAGGAACCGGTCAGCACCGCGGCGGTGCTGGCGCTGGGCCTGGTGGTGATGGTCATCGCGGCGGTGGTGTTGGCGCTGTCGCTGCTGCTGGTGTTGAGCGTCTGTCGGATCCCCATGGGAGCCCGAGGCGAGCTGCCCATGGTCCTGGCAATGCTGGCTCTGTTCTGCCTCGTCCGCCCACAAGTCTTTGCCTTTCTAGGGCGGTGGCTGGGCAATCCAGCCGCGGGGAAACAGATTGCGGATGCGCTCTCGGTGGTTCCCGGTCAGCTTCTGCTCGGGAACACGGTCCTCATCGTGTGGGCCGGCTTCCTCGGCCGGCTCGTTTCCCGGGTGATTCGAGAAGGGAAGCTCCTTCTCCCGGTGGCCATTGTGGCGTCCCTGGCGGATGTCATCACGGTCTTTTGGGGAGTGGTCGCTCATATCACCGAGACAGCTCCGGAAGTCGCGGAGACCTTCAGCGCGGCGGCCCCGGTTGTCGCCCCGCCGGAAGTCGCCGTCCCTATCCTGAGCGCAGTGGGGATTGGCGATTTCCTGTTCCTCGCCCTCTTCCTCGCGGTGGCGCTTCGCTACTCGATGCGGCCCGCGAGGACTATGTGGGCGACGTTCGCCGCGATGCTGGTGGCACCGGTTGCCTTCTATGTGATGCCGAATGCCCCGGGAATGCCGGGACTGCCCTTCATCTCAGCCGCCGCGCTGTGGGCGAACTGGTCCTACATGAAGTTTACACAGGAAGAGAAGAGAGCGCTGGTCTTCAGCGCAGCGCTCGTCGCGGCGGTCGCGGCGGGGCTGTGGATCGCTTTTCATAGATAGCCGGAACGTGGCATAATGTGGGGAGGCGAGATACGAGTGAGGCAACGGTACGACCCCCGAGAGATAGAGCCCAAGTGGCAAGCGCGCTGGCGAGAGAGCGACCTCTACCGCACCCCCGAGGATCCAGAGCGTCCCAAGTTCTACTGCCTGGAGATGTTCCCCTACCCCAGTGGTGACGTGCACGTGGGCCACGTCCGCAACTACTCCATCGGCGACGCCGTCGCGCGCTACCACCGCATGAAGGGCTTCGACGTCCTCTACCCCATGGGATTCGACGCTTTCGGTCAGCCCGCCGAAGCAGCAGCTGTCAAGCGGAACGCCCACCCCGCCACCTGGACGTACGAGTGCATCGAGCGGATGCGGCGGCAGTTTCGGCGGCTCGGGAACAGCTACGACTGGGACCGGGAGGTCGTCACCTGCGAACCTGACTACTACCGCTGGAACCAGTGGTTGTTCCTGAAGTTCCTCGAGCAGGGGCTCGCCTATCGATCCAACGCGCCGGTGAACTGGTGCCCCAAGTGCGAGTTCGTGCTCTCAGACGAGGAGGCGCAGGGCGGGAAGTGCTGGCGGTGCGATGGTCCGGTCACGAAGGAAGACCGCGAGCAGTGGTTCTTCAAGATCACGGAGTACTCCGACCGGCTGCTGGATGACCTGGAGCAGCTCGAGCACTGGCCGGAGCGGGTGCGCACGATGCAGGCGAACTGGATCGGGCGCAGCCAGGGGGTGGAGTTCGAGCTGGAGGTGGTCGGCCGCGAGGAGAAGATTCGGGTCTTCACCACGCGCATCGATACGATCTTTGGCGTCACCTATGTCGTGCTCGCGCCGGATCATGAACTGGTGGATCGGATCGTCACCGATGACGAGATGCACCGTAAGGTGGAGGTCTACCGCGCCGAGGTGGACTCGAAGACAAACGTCGAACGCCTCTCCGAGGAGGCGAAGGGTGGGCTGCGCCTGGACGTCGAGGCCATCAATCCCGCGAACGGAGAGCGGGTGCCGATCTTCCTCGCGGACTACGTCCTGCTCGGATACGGCACCGGCGCGATCATGGCGGTGCCGGCGCACGACCAGCGGGACTTCGAGTTCGCCCATGCTCACGGGCTGCCCGTTCGCGTGGTGATTCAGCCGGAAGGCGAGTCGCTCGATCCGGCGACGATGACCGGGGCCTACGTCGAGAATGGCGTTCAGGTGAACTCCGGGCAGTTCGACGGCCAGCCCAACACGGAGGCGCAGACGACCATCGCCGAGTGGCTGGAGAAGCGGAGAGTCGGGCACAGGCGCATCAACTACCGGCTGCGGGACTGGCTCGTGTCCCGACAGCGATACTGGGGGACGCCGATCCCCGTGGTTTACTGCGATGGGTGCGGGATGGTGCCCGTTCCCGAGGCGGACCTGCCGGTGGTGCTGCCCACGGACATCCCGTTCACAGGTTCGGGGATGCTGGCGCAAGTGGAGTCGTTCGTGAAGACGACGTGCCCGAAGTGCGGGGGACCCGCGCGCCGGGAGACGGATACGCTGGCCCAGTGGATCGAGTCCTGCTGGTACTTCCTGCGATATGCGGACCCGCACAACGATCGGATGCCGTTCGCGCGGGAGGCGGCCGATCGCTGGCTGCCGGTGGACCAGTACATCGGCGGGATCGAGCACGCGGTGCTCCACCTGCTCTACTCCCGGTTCTTCACGAAGGTGCTCTACGACCTGGGGCTGATAGGGTTCGAAGAGCCCTTCACGCGGCTGTTCACCCATGGGATGCTGCTGCAGGACGGCGCGGCGATGAGCAAGTCGCGGGGCGGGGTGGCGCCCGACGATATCATCGCGCGTTATGGCGCGGATGCGCTGCGGACCTACATCCTGTTCATTGCTCCGCCGGGCCAGGAAGCGGATTGGCAGGAGGGCGGCATCGAGGGCGTATGGCGGTTCCTCAATCGCGCCTGGCGCGGGGTCGTACGGCACGCGGACCGCTTCGACGCTGCATGGTCCGACGCGATGCCGGCGGGGAACAGCCCGACTTCGGTCGCGCTCCGTCGGAAGACCCATCAGACCCTACGCCAGGTCACCCAGAACATCGAGCGCTGGCATTTCAACACGGCCGTCAGCGCGCTCATGGAGCTGGTGAACGCGATGACTGAGGTTGGGGAGGGGGATCTTGCCGCCGACCTCGTCCCGGCATATTCCGAGGCCTGCGAGAGCCTGGCTCTTCTGCTGGCGCCCTTCGCTCCGCATGTGGCGGAGGAGTTGTGGCATCAGCTTGGAAAGCAGGAAAGCGTCCATCTTGCCGCCTGGCCCACCTGGGACGAGCACGTGGCGAAAGAAGAAGAGGTGACGATCGTCCTCCAGGTGAACGGGAAGCTCCGCGATCGGCTCTCCGTGCCGCCCGGCACGCCGAAAGAGGAGCTGGAGGTGCAAGCGCTGGCATCAGAGAAGATTCAGTCCTACCTCCAGGGGAAATCGATCCGCCAGGTCGTTGTCGTGCTCGACCGGCTCGTCAACATCGTCGTAGGGTAGCAACCGCGCAGACATACGTGAGAATCCGCGTCGAGGTGAGCTATGTTCTACCTCTCGCGAGCCGAGCAGGTGGCACTGTTGGTGATTCTGGCACTCCTGCTGAGCGGTGCCGGCGTGCTGAGCTACGCCAGGGGGCAACACTCGGCTGACGCGGGACACCCCGAACCGATCTTCCTTCCCGCCGCAGAGGGCCTCGCCGATGGCGAGATCGTCGTCGATGTATCGGGCGCAGTGGCCGAGCCCGGAGTGTATCGGCTCCATGCGACGGCCCGGGTGTCCGATGCCGTCGAGCGGGCGGGCGGGCCGGACGCCGGAGCAGATCTCGCAGTCCTGAATCTCGCCGCCCGCCTCCGGGACGGCGACAAGCTCGTGGTGCCGACTCGTTCAGACATCGCCCAGACCACGGGGAAAGAGCCCTCGGTCGGCGCCTTCGCGAAGCGTATCTCGTTGAATCAAGCGACCCTGGAGGAGCTGCAATCTCTGCCCGGCATCGGCCCCGTCTACGCCGAGCGGATTATTGCCTACCGGGAGAAGAAGCTCCGAGAGGAGGGGCGCGGATTGGAGAGCACTGACGAGCTCCTGAACGTGCCCGGAATCGGGCCGAAGCGCTTCGCGGCGGTGCGCGATCTCCTAGTGCCATGAGGGCGGTCCGCCTCGTCCTCTTGTCCGATTTCAGTACGTTCCGGTGAAGGATGCGCCAGGATGAAAGGGCAGTGCACGGTATTGGATGTATGAGGAAAGGGAGGCAGGAGGCGGTTTGGGGATTCCTTCGGAGGCTCGCGTCGCGCGGTGAGAGATCAGAGAGCGGGGACGGGAATCGGCGATGGATCCGAAGCGGTGCTGGATGAAGCCAATCGCCTGATCGAGGGATGGCTCACCTTTCTGCAGGAGTCCGGTGATCGCCTCTTAGACTCCTGCAGCCGCGCTGGACTCGCCGAGGCGGTGAGTGAATTCATCGAGTACGCCCGGTGCGACGGAGCGTACCACCGCGCCCCCCTTGCGCTCTCCGGCACCGTGCTCGAAGGGGCCGCCCGGTCCTTGAGAGAGCGGCTCACGGCGTCCCATGGTGGTCCGTCGAGCAGTGCCGAGGCGAGGACACTGCTCCTGGCAGCGTGTGACGGAATGCTGGAGGCGGCGCCCGGTGTGGAGCCCGATACAGAGAACGGACATCGCGCCACGGGCATCCTGGCGGCGGCCGCCACCAGGATGCAGCGCGCCACGAGCGCGGTGAACGTAAAGCGCACGGCGGCCGAGGCCGCCGTGCAGCTTTGTGGCGCCAAGAGCGCCGTCTGGTGGAACCAACAGGACACTTATCTCCTCTCGGCAGGACATTGCCACGGAGTCAGGCTCGCGGGCGACGCACGGTCGGTTTCCCTTCCTGCATCCTTCTGGAAAACGGGTTTGATTCGCGAAGGAGTCGTGGCGCTGCCGCCCGAGGAAAGCGGGCAGAGGGAGCTGTTCGCCGCCGTGGATGCTGACAAGGGGGTGATCGTCCGTGGGAGCAGCGGGGGCCGGTGGGTGGGCGCGCTCAGCGTACACGACGGCCACTTCGATCGGGACCGGATCGATCTCCTTGTCTCCCTCTCGCAGCACGCCGCTGCGGCCTGCCGGGCGATCGAGCTCGCCACCGAGAAGAGGCAACTCGCGGAGGTGCAGCATCGCTCCATCTCAGAGCTGGGGTTCGCCCTGAGCTCGGCCCTCAGCGCGGAAGAGCTGGTGGAGCTCATTTGCCGCTCGGCCGCCGATCTGCTCAAGGCCGACGCCTGTCTTGTGTACTTGGCAGAGCAGGAGGCGGACTTCGTCTTGCGCGGTGCGACCGATTCCGACCTCGTCGCTTCGGAAGAACAGGCCGACACCATCCGATCCTTCGCAGAGCAAGTGCGAGCACAGCCGCTGGGCAAGCCGCTCTGGCGAACCGGCGCGGGGGGCAGAGGGGTGGGGCGGGTGGTGAGAGAGGCGGGATACCAGAGCATAGTGGGAACAGCGCTCTCGCTCCGAGGCGATCCCGTTGGCGCGCTGCTCTTGCTCAGCCGCAAGCCCAAGGCCTTCAGCGCCACCCAGAGGGAGGTGCTGGCCTCCTTCTCCGCCCAAGCCGCTGTCGCCATCGAGAACATCCAGCTCGTGGAAGACATGCAGCGTCGACTGTTGGAGATGGCCGACCTCACGTGGGTCAGCACCCGGATCACCTCCACGATGGAGGTCGAGAGGATCGCGGCCACCGTCGCCGACGCCGCCTCAAAAGCCGTCGATGCCCCGCGGATTGCCCTCTTCCTCACAGACGAGAACGGGGAATACCTTCCCATTCCCGGCGGGCAGCGCGGCCTGACGGAGACGTCGACCCGATCCCTGCCCAGCGCGGGTCACCTGGGCCACGAGGCGCTCGCCGTTGGTGTCCCTCAAACCGTCGTCGACGCCCAGCGCGAAGACCGGGAGAGCGACGCGCTGGTGCAGTGGCTTGGCGCACGCTCCCTGCTCTGTGTGCCGATGGTCGCCCAGCAGGGCCTCCAGGGGATTCTCGCCGTGGGCGACGTGCGCCCCCGCGATTTCCCTTCCCATGCCGTAGCCCTCCTCTCCGCCTACGCCAACCAGACGGCGCTCGCACTGCAGAGCGCAATGCTGTACCAGGATGTTGTCAGACACCTCAAGGAGCTCGAGAATCTCTTCGAGGTCTCCCAGACGCTGGCCTCCTCGCTGGAGCTAAGCCAGACGCTGGACCGCGTGTTGAGTGCCGCCGGTGAGCTCCTCGGAGCCCCCGTCGGCACCCTCATGCTGACGGATGCCGAGACCAAGGAACTGACGATCAAGGCGGCCCGCGGCATTCGCCCGGATCACGAGTTCTACCGCCCTTTGGCGATGGGCGAAGGCGTGGCGGGCAGAGCTGCCGAGTCCGGAATGGTTTTGCTCAGCAGCGACATCAGTCGGGACGGCCGTTTCAGCGCCCGCACACCCGCCCGGGAGGGAGGGCTCCAGGCGGCCATTGCCGTTCCGCTCGTCACGCGGGGGCGCACGGTCGGCGTGCTGAACCTGTATCGCAGGTCCCAACGCGAGTTCGACGAGAACGACCGACGACTGGCGACGTCTTTGGCGAACGTCGCGGCGGTGGCGATCGAGAACGCCCGGCTCTACGCCGAAACAGAGGAGCGGGCCCAGTTCCTGACCGCCATGGTGAGCGAGATAAACCACAGGGTGCGCAATACGCTGCAGGCGGTAGCCGGACTGCTGCGCATGGAGATGGAGCAAACACCGCCGCGCCCCATCAGAGAGGTGCTGAGACGGGGCATTGCACGCCTGCAGAGCGTCGCCGTGATTCACGACATGCTTCAGGCTCGCGACCTCCGCTTCGTGGACATCAAGCGGGCGGCGCGCCGAATCGTCCAGCTCACCTCTCAGACCGCCGCTCCGGGCAACGATATCGAGACCCACGTCATAGGCGCACGGGTGATGCTGCCGTCGCAGCAGGCGGCCAACGTCGCCATGATTCTCAGCGAATTGGTGGACAACGCGGTGCGCCACGGGCTGTGCCAGGCGAAGGATCCCCGCGTCTCCATCAGCCTCGCCGAGGGCGGCGGCAATGTGGTGATCGAGGTCAAGGACAACGGCACAGGCTTCCCCAAAGACTTTGACCTCGACACCGACGCGGGCCTGGGTCTGAAGGTCGTTCGCGGGCTCGTAGAAGAGGAACTGGGCGGATCTTTGGAGGTGGAGACCAACAACGGGGTGACCGCGCGCGCAAAGTTCCCCAGACGGCGATGAAGGTTGAGCAGGAGAGCGTAAATGCCCGGCGAATGCACGGGGAACACGGGCTGCAATAGAAGGCTTGAAAGGGAGGTAGGTTGTCATGTTCAGCAGAGGATGGCTTCTGGTGGTTTTGTGCTTGCTCGCGACGCTGTTCGCCGCGGGGTCGCCTGCGTCGGCCGCGCAGTACACGAATGTAACCGGGCTCCAGCCGTTTGCGGCCGAGACCAACTACATGTCACTGGGCGGATACCTGCGTTGGACGACCTTCAAGGAGCAGGGCGTCTGGCTGTCCATGCCGGAGGCAAAGCGCATAGTGGCTCAGCAGACAATGGCAAAGGAGAACTGAGCATCCCGCTGCGACCGAGTCCGAAGGCGGAGCCGAGGCCGTCCCCTCGGCTCCGCTTTTCATTCAAGGCCCTATGCTGCGCGGCGGCTCTGCTCGCCGCCCCGGCGCTGCTCGCGTCGCCGCCGCCCGTGCTCGGCGCGAATGTAGACCTGACGCGCCTGACAGCGGACGAGCAGTCCGACGTGCTCGATCGACTTGCTGCCGCCGGCGTGTCGAGTATCCGCATGCAGCTCGACTGGAATCGCGTGGAGCCCGAACGCGGCCGGCTCCAATGGACCGAGTTCGACGCCGCCGTGGACGCCGCCGCGGCACGGGGGCTGGAGGTCGTGCTGGTACTCGGGCCCTGTGCCGAGTGGGCGGTGAATCCAGCGTGGGAGGTCCCCCCTGAGGAGCGATGCCATTCGGTGCCGCAATCCCTCGATGTGTGGCGGGCCTATGTGAGGGCCGCCGTCGCTCACTTCCGAGACCGGGTGCATTTCTGGCAGGTCCGAAAGCAGCCAAGCGCCCGCAATTTCCGCGGCGCTCGCCGGGAGTACGCGGCCTTGCTCAAAGCGGCCGCACAGGCGGCGCGGGCGGTAGACCCGACGGCCAGGATCCTCGTGCCCGAAGGGGGATACCTGGACATCGCGGCCGCGGACGCCTTCATCCGGTCGGGGAACTGCGATTTCGCCGATGTCCTGGGCCTATACGTGCCCTCCGACCTGTCGCTCCTGCCTCTGCCCTGGGCCGTCCTCACACGGGAAGTGCTCGGGCAGTGTGACCCGGAGCGCCACCGTCCGCTGTGGGTCCTCGGCGGCGCGGAGACAGCTCCCTCGGCCGCCTGGCAGGTACAGTATCTCACGGCGTGGGCCTTCGGGGCCGAGCGCTGCTACCTTCCGCCGGAGGCGATCGCCCCCGACTGGGTCCTGCCCCTTGCCAACCTCAGCTACGCCGGCTTCCTCGCGCCCGGCCCGGACATCTGGGCCTTCGTCTTCGAGGAGGCGACAGGGGGGTCAGCGGTCGCCGTGTGGAGCGCCGCCGAAACAGAGCTTCCGGT
>Ga0307380_10006361_pt1 | contig 15521 bp, 15 predicted proteins | sample UN3MG_FD_202239 | JGI IMG/M metagenome (GOLD analysis project Ga0307380, IMG submission 202239) | Soil microbial communities from Risofladan, Vaasa, Finland - UN-3 | ecosystem: Environmental > Terrestrial > Soil > Coastal area > Acid sulfate soil | place: Finland: Risofladan, Vaasa | collected...
TGCTACCTTCGTCCCAGCTTTACTTGGATGGTTCGGGGCATTACTGGTGCCGCTGTCCGGCTTTGTTGGCTTTGCAACGCTGGTTTACAACGTGTTGCTAAAGCAGATACTCGACAACGTGGGCGCGCGATTTCGCAAAGCCAAGGGATAGCCCGCCGCGATGCCGAAGAAACAATCCAATTGCGAGGCACAGGTGGAGCGGATGAGCGAAGACCTGCAAAAGGTCGATGCCAGCCTGCCCACCTACCCGCTTTGGATGCGCCTGACCACGTTCCTGGGGTCGCTGTGCGAATCGCTCAGCGACTTGCAGCTTGCTGTGCGAGGAGATGGGAACGGCTCGCGCGGATTGCTAGAGCGTATGGCAGTCATCGAGGGGGCGGTGAAGACGACGCAAAGCGATGTAAAAGATGTTCTCAACACGATGCGAAAAGTATACGGAGTAGATTCAGACGAATTCCAGCAGTTCGATCATGGTAACCATCCCAAACGGAGGGCAGGCGACCTTGGGAATGATATGGCCAATAAGATATTGCGTTATTTTGTCAACCGCGTCTTACCGCAGATCATCGTGTGGGCAGTGCTGGGATATGCGGCCTTCCAGATCGCATTGAATCAGCACGTCATCCTGGCGAAGTAGGCAATTATGACAAAAGTGAGACCAGTCACCCAGTTGCAATTGGACGGTTTTGCGGACCTGTTGAAAGACGCCGAGGAGGGCGGGCAGGACCAGAAGCCGTTGACGATGGCCGAAGTGCGCGAGCGCGAGATGGCCGCACGGCAGGCGCTGGGTGACAGATTCTTGAGCGATGACGCGCCAAGCTGGGCCGAGAAGTATCACGAGTTCATGATCTCGAACATCCCCTGGCGGATCGCGGCCTTCATAGCCTGGTCTATCGTGCCGAAGTACATGCGCTGGCCGAAAACGCAGGACGAGCTGGCAGTGGAAGTGCTGGGGCTGACCAGCGACCGGCGCATTGTGGAATGGCGGCGGAAGTACCCGTACATCGACCAGATGATCGCAAGCCAACAGACCGCGGCGCTGCTGGACTATATCCCAGGCAGTATCGCGGCCAGCGGCAAAGTGGCTTCGATAGCCGATTACAAAGCCACGCCAGAACGACGCCTGCTGTGGGAGGCGACGGGGATCATCGAGAAGACGTCGAAGGTTTCCATCGAAGATCCCGGGCTGGTGAGCACCGGTCGCAAGATGCTGGAGAAGCTGCGTAAATTGCCCACCGAGAAGAAGATCGAACTGCTGGGGGAGGAGGCCGAAGCCTTCATGCAGGAGTTGGAAGAGGAGTTCGCGGAGGAGGATGAGGCGCTGGATCCCCCGACCCCCCTGTCGTCTGAGGACGACATCCCCCCAAATTCGGAGAGCGCGAATTTAGGGGGAGAGGTGGAAGCATGAGTCAAGTATCGCTGCGAGAGGCGGTGAAGGACGACCTGCGCGCGCAATTGCGGGCGGAGCGGTATTTCTCGGATTTCTGCAAGTTCGTGGACCCCAAGCACCCGGTGGAAGCGCCGCACATGCACGTATTAACGCGCAAGCTGCAAGGGGTGGCGCAGTACATCCTGACGGGCGGGAAGCGCGGCATCTCGCGTTTGATGATCTTCATGCCGCCCAGGTATTGGAAAAGCCAGACGGCTTCGCGCAAGCTCCCGGCCTGGCTGCTGGGGAAAAATGCGGACCTGCGCATCATCCTGACTTCTTACGGCGCGGACTTAGCTTCGAAGCATTCCAAAGCGGCGCGCGACCTGGTGCAATCGGAACGCTACGCGGCTGTGTTCGGGGCGCTGGCATCGACCGACGATCCGGTGACGCTGGACCCGGAGAGCAAGGCATCCGCGGCCTGGGAGATCGCGAATCGCAACGGCGGGATGCAGGCGACCGGTGTGGGCGGCGGGGTGACAGGCTTCGGGGCGAACCTGCTCTTGATCGACGACCCGGTGAAGGGGCGGAAAGAAGCGAACAGCAAGACGCAGCGCGAATCGGACTACGAGTGGTTCAAGGGTACGGCCTACACCCGTTTGGAAGACAACGCGGCCATCATCCTGATCATGACGCGCTGGGATCAGGAAGACTTAGCGGGGATGCTGCTCAGGGCGATGGTCTCAGACCCGGACGCGGACCAGTGGGAAGTGGTGATGATGCCCGCTTTCGCGCTGAATGAAGACCTGTATCCGCGCTCGGAAGAGGAGTATATCGAGAATTTATTGCGGGGCATTTATATCCCCAGAGACGGCGACCAACTGGGGCGCAAGGCGGAGGAACCGCTGTGGCCCAGTAAGGACGACACCAGAGAGCTGGAAAAGAAACGCGCCAACATGGACGACTTCGAGTTCACGGCGCAGTTCCAGCAGATGCCGCGCCTGGCGGAAGGAAACTTCTTCGACGATAAGGATTTCGAGATCGTAGACCGCGCGCCGGAAGGTTTGCGCTGGTTCCGATACGCAGACCTGGCGCTGGGGAAGAGCGAGAGCAGCGATTTCAACGCGTGCTACGCGGTGGGCTTCGCGCCGAACGGGAACCTGTTCATCCGCGACCCGCTGAAGGTGCGCAACCTGGACGAGTTCCTGCCGGACCTGCGCATGTTGATGCTGACGGACGGGGAGCTGGGGACGGTGTGGGGGATCGAGAACACGGCCTTCCAGGTGTTGGTGGTGAAGGAGTTCCTGAAGGATAAAGCACTGGTGAACATCCCGATCATGGAGGTGACGCCGAAGGGCAGCAAGGAAGACCGCGCGCGCGCCTGGCGTTTACGCGCCAAGCAGGGCAAGGTGAAGCTGGTGCGCGGGCCGTGGAACCAGGATTTCATTCGTGTGGCGGCTTCGTTTGGGCCTACGGCGCGTTATGACGACGATATCGACAGCGTGAGCGGCGGCGTGCAGATGCAGGCGGAGGAGGCCGGGGGGGATGGCAGGACGGCTTCGAGCGAGGCGGTGGTGGTGAGTACAGAGTCATTATTCAGTGATCAGTTATCAGTAACCAGTGGGCAATTCCCGCTGGATTTACGGAGGTAGATATGGCAATGCCAAAAGGAAGTAAACGTTTCGAAGAAAAGGTTCCGCTGGCAATCGAGCTGGTGGAGAGCGAAGGGGAAGAGCCAAAGGGCGGGGGGCCGTGGCGCATCAAAGGCATCGGCATCACGGCCAACGTGGTGAATGCAAATAATAGACGTTATCCGGCGGAAGTGCTCAGTGCAGCGATCAAAGAGATGGGGGGCCATCTGCATGAGAGCGCCGGTCAAGGCCGTCTGTCATCGCTGGCAGTCGGGGAATCCGATCATCCCGAAGACAAGGGCAATCGGCGTCCATTGCTATCCGAGGTAGTGGTCAACTGGGACGAGGTCGAATTTGACGGCCAGCAAGTCGTCCTGGAAGGCAACTTACTCGGGACCAGCAGGGGAAAGGACATCCGGGCCCAAATCCAGGGCGGAGTGATTCCCGGCATCAGTCAGCGCGGCTATGGCGAGGCCAAGATCGTGAAGGAAGGTGAAGCCAAAATCGAGGAGGTGACCATGCTGGTCATCACCGGTTATGACTTGACCGCGCCGAACGAACAAAGCGACCCGAATGCGGGCGCTACTTACTTTGAATCCCAACAGGAGGATGAAATGAATCTCGAAGAGCTTTTGAAGCTCCTGAAAGACCACCCCGAAGTTTTCGAGGGTATTACCGAAGCCCAGGTGAAGAAGATGGGCGAGGTCCAATTGAAGGCGCTGGAAGAGAACGTGCGCAAGGCGCTGGGCATCGACGAAAACGTCAACATCAACGAGAGCCTGAAGGCCATCGCTGAGAAGGCGCACAAGTTCGAAGAGAACGAGAAGAAAGCGGGCATCGAAGCCGCGATCACGGAAGCCACCAAGGAACTGCCTTACGGCGAGAAGGCCAACGCCAACTTTGTGAAGGCGGTACGCGCGGCCAACCTGCAGGACGAGAAGGCGGTCAAGAGCCTGGTGGAAGCCAAGCGTACCGAATATGACACGTTGTTCTCCGCCGAGGAGCTGCAGAAAATGGGCTTCACGGGAAAGATCAACGGTATCGCGCCGGTGTTCGAGAAGGAGACCGGGCAGCCGGAGTTCGCGCAGGCAGCCTACGCGCTGAACGAGGCGATGGTCAAATCGGAAATGCGCAAGATGCGTGACTTCCGCGAGGCCGAGACGCGCGCAGAACTGCTCACGGTCAAGATTTTGGAACGCTTCGACCAGCTCAACAAGCATCACTTGATCCGTGAAGCGAAGGAATTCAACGAAGCCGAGCAGGCCAGCGACCTGAGCCTGCCGTATTCGATCAGCCGCGCGATCATCATGGAGGCCTTCCCCAACCTGGTGGCTGCGGGCATCTTCGACGTGGGCACGATCGAGACCAGCCCGACGCGACTGTATTTCGAAGCGCACGCGGCTGAAACCGGCTACAGCGCAACCGCGACCGCAGAAGTTGTAACGATGGGCGCGGAAGAGACCTGGTACGACTTGACTTATGGGCGCGTTACTCCCGGAACCGTGACAGTCACCAGCAACCCGGCAGGCACGACCTACACCGAGAACACTGATTATGTGATCGACTACGCGGCAGGCCGCATCAAGGGGCTTACAGCAGGCGCGATCGACGCGAACGACGTGCTGGTGACATACACCTATACCGCTATCCGCCAGGGCGAAATGGCCCCGATCGAACGGGCGAAAGTATCCCTGAGCTACATCACCGTGACGGCAGCCGCTGACCGATTGGCTGACCAGATCAGCCGCGAGGCAGTGGTCTTCAGCCGCTCACAGCTTGGCTATGACGCGGTTTCGCGCACAATGGCAAGCCTGATCCGCCAGACGCAGCGCAAGATCGACCAGGGCCTGTTGTACATGGCGCTGGCAGCGGTCAAGAGTGTGGCCAGCAACAGCGGCGGCACCTGGACGACCGGCAACGATGAAGAAGATTACGACGACTTTGTGCGCCTGCTCGGAGAAACCAAGGTGATCGTGGCCAACCGCTTCTATACCCCGACCTACATCCTGATGAGCGTGACCAATGCGGAAGACCTGAGCAACTGGAAAGGTTTCAAGCGCGACGGTTTCCCGAATGCGATCTTGAACGCGGCTGGCTTTGCTGGCGGCGTGAAAGGCTTGCCGATCTTCGCCAGCACCGAGTTCCCCGACACCACCGTGGTGGTGGGCAACCGCGAGCTGGTGATGTATCGCGTGTTCCAGCCGATGATCGTGCGTGGGCCGTACCCCACATACGACGTGAGCGGCAGCACATCCAAGCTGGTGGCAGCCGATCAATATTACACCGAAGAATTCAACGTGACCGAAAGCCCCGTGGAAGAGAAGGGCGCTTACCTGACGATTACTGCTGGATCGTAACCCTAGCCCCCCTTAGTCCCCCCATTTATCCTTCGGAATAAATGGGGGGAGATAGGTTGAATTTATGGGAATTACTTTAGCGACATTGGTGAGCAGGTTGCAGGCGGATGTGCCTGCGGTGGATAGCGTTCCTTCGAGCGACCAGTACACGCGGGCGATCAAGGACGCCGTAGCGGACTTTTCGCGCCGCTGCGGGACCGAGAAGATCGACTCGCTCAGCATCGTTTCGGGGACAGCAGCCTATACGCTGCCGGATGATTTCCTGAAGATGATCATGCTGGAGAGCTTTGCCACGGCAGACGGGGTGCTGATCACCGGCGAAGGCATCATCCCGTTGAGCACAACTTGGGAGGAGCGGCACTACATCCGCGGGCTGACGATCACGTTCAATCCGACGCCCAGCTACACGATGACGCGCGAATACCGCTACAAGGCGGCCTGGGCGCTGAACGACGATGGCGACGAGTACGAGGATATGGGGGAGGAGGAAGCAGGCATTATTTTGTTACGGGCGGCGACGGCCTGCCTGACGAAGCAATCGAACGTGATGGCGCCGGAAGCCTTCAGCTACCAACAGGGCGATGTGAGCGTCAATACCGGCACACAGACGCTGGCCGTGCGGGCGCAGTTGGACTCGGTGGAAAAATCGTATCTCGAAGCCTGTGAGAAGTACAACGGGCAGTATGGGGTTCTTGTATGACTATAGCAGCCTTGATGACGAAAGTCCGCAACCTGCGCGCTGAGAGCATCACGCTGCGCAGGGGCAGCGGGACGGTAACAGCCCAGACGATGCGGGTGGAGCGTACAAGCCGCGGGCGCATTTTCGACGTGGACCGCACTTCGGAGCGGCGCGCGGATGTGGTCATCAACGCGGCCATCGGCGCGGACATCGCCGTGGGCGACCGCTTCACGAGCGGCGGAATCTTATACGAGGTGACGTTCATCCGACCGAACAAGTCGGTGGCGACGTTTGCGGAAGCGATAGCGATCGAATAAAAAAAGGAGATTATGATGACAACCCTATATAAAAAGACATATTTTCGAACCAGCCCTTCGGAAACCGCTGCCGAGGCAGTTGGGTTTATTCCCTATGAAAGCCAGGAAGATGGATCTTACGCCCAGAGAGGTGTGGATTCTGGTCCTGCGCAAGCTGTGACTCGCACGTTCACGCAGAATGACGACATCAGCACGGCGAGAGACATATCTGCTGCGCCTGCAAGTGGCCAGAAGATCGTTGCCCTGGACGTGTATGTGAGCGTGGACACGGCGGGCTATGTGACCATCCAGATGGAAACCAGCGGCAATGTGCTGGCGGGCGCGTATATGGCTGCGAACAGCACCATCGCCTTCACGCTGCGCGGGTTACTGAAGGGCGACGCGGCAAACAAGAAGCTACAGGTGAAAAGCTCGGTGGCTTCCAAGGGCGCCGTCACGGCTGTGTATTTCTCAGAGGCATGATGTCGTATCCCGTTGCAGCGTGTAGGGGCAGCAAGATCATGGGGGGGGTAAGTGATGCCGTTGCTCCAACTTTAGCAATTACGTTAAGTTCATACGCTATAAAAGCTGGAGAAACTTCTCTGATAACTTTTACGTTTTCAGAAGAAGTATTGAATTTCACTGTGGCTGATGTGACTGCCCCCAACGGAACTTTGTCTGGTTTAACTGTTACCGGAGTTCCAGAAGTCTATACTGCTTTATTTACCCCTAATGTAGATACAGAAGATCCAACAAATGTTATCACTGTTGGAACGGACTGGACTGACTTAGTTGGCAATCCACCAGCTAGTTCTGCGACTTCGAGCAACTATACGGTAGATACAAAAATCCCAACTGTTACGCTTGTGGAAGTTCAAACAGGCCTGACCATAGATGTCACCTTTTCTGAAGCGATGGGGGACGGCGTTACTACTGCGCTGAATTATGCAGTAAGCGGGACTGGAAAGGGAACGCTTGCGACTAATCCTACATCGGTTGCGTCGGTATCTGGAAACAAATTCCGTTGTACCTGGACAACTGGTGAGATGTTCAATGGCGGAAATATCACGATTACGGTGACAGGCGCAAAGGATTTAGCCGGGAACGAGATCAATTCCAACGGGACCGACACGGGCGGCGCAGTAGGAACAGTCCCAACATTTGTCATTACTTGTGTTCAAACATCCCCGACCGCCACGACTCCGCTGAATTTCATTGCTACAGCCAGCGAAGAAGTGACGGGCTTTGCATCCGGCGACATAACAGTTGGTGGCGTAGGTGGCGCGGTTGCTAACTTCGCAACGGCTGACAATATTGTCTTTACGTTTGACTCTACTCCGTCTGGTACTGGTGCGGTTACGGTGGATATCGGGGCCGGGGTTTGCACAGATTTGGCAGGCAACCCGAATACAGCGGCGAGTCAGTTGAGTATTACGTATGTTTCAACCGTAAACCCATACACTAACAACGTTGTGTGGAGTAGAGATATTCCTACTGGTATTTCTGAATCTAAATGGGAAGAGCCTGGAACAAATGTTGCTGCTTATGATGCGGTAGGGCTTGACGGAGAAGCCAATCATGCTTCAACTTTGACAGATAACAATGTTGGCGCCTTTGAAGGAGTGATTAAGACAATAATCGGGCCAGCGGATTCTAACCCTGTTTTGTGGCGTGTTTTCGTGAAGAAAGATTCGGATGTTTCCAGGTTCCCCGAATTTCTATTGCAGCTCACCGGTGGAACACCTTATAACCAAACCCCTAACTTAAACACACAAACTGGCGCTATTGTGAACAGGAGCGCGGGGGCAGGAACGTATTCAGCTGAAGTTAATAGCTATGGAGATTGGTGGGAGTGCATCTTTTCGTTTTTGAATGATGGAAATAACACCACTTCAAAGCTGACAATATACCCAGCTAGAGGAACTGTAATTGGTGTCGCTGCCACCGCAGCGGTAGGCTCGATAATTATTGGAAATGTCGAAGAATACAAAAATCTTACCCCGGCCGCCTTACGTGGGCTTGACCCAAAATACACACCTTGATTGGATGAACCAGATGGGAATGAAAAAGAGTTACCTGTTTATTGCAATCGGTTTTTTCGCTCTTGCATTTGCACTCATTGGTGTGATGGCAATGGACTATGAGCCAGAAATAGAACAACTGCCATTTGCCTACGTGGAGATTGCAAAGCCTCCACAAATAACTATGCAGGATAACAAAATTATTATACAGCCAGAAATACTCAACCCTGAACCGATGCCGGAGTTTGAACTGCCAGATGGAGTTGTACTTGGCGGTGAGTGGCTGTGGGATGAAGAGTATCAAGAGTATTGGTACTTTCACGGCGATGATTTTAGTCGCAATTGCCAAGACTGTCACCCTGAAAGTATGGGCGAGGAGTTTTGGGGATGCTCTGATTGGAATGACCTATAGGAATATTGAATGAGTTTTCGATGGATCAGACTGCCGTCAGAGTTGGCGAAGGGCGTCGATGAGTATGGTAAACGGGCTTATGTCGCCATCCATGCGGCGGCGGCTTACTGGGGGGAAGATACACAAAATAAGGCCAGGAAGAGAGCTTCCTGGAAAGATAGAACAGGCAATGCCAGAAGCGGCATATTTTATGCGGTAGAAGGCTTCGGACTAGGCACGGTAACAGGAGAGATGGATGCAACTGCTGAAGAATATATGCAAGAGTTTGAATTCATAAAGGCCGAAGGAGATACATTGATCATAGCAGTATCGCACACGGTCTTTTATGGCAAGTATCTGGAAACTTATCATGGCGAAAGGTTTGCAATTATTTTGAGCACCATTCAAGGAAATATACCAAAGTTAGAACGTATGTTGCGAGACATATTCAGGTAGGAGAGCCTAATGGCTTCTTTACGAGATCGGATCAGTCAACTATTTGGAAGAGCCAAGCCGCAGCAAGCGGAAGGCGCTGCGACTACGCTGCCTGTCGCTCGCTCCGCTCAGGAGCCGATGGAGTTGGCGAACAAGTTCAAGGCCGAGACAGAACGCAAAGCGGTCATCGAGCAGTGCCGCCTGATGTACAAGACCGATCTGCGCATCAAGAAAACTTTCCGCATGCTGGCCCAGGATACGCTCAAGGGCGGGTTCTCGGTCAAAACTGCCAACACGCAGGCCCAGGCGCAGGCAGATGCGCTCTTCAAACGGCTGGGGCTGAACCAGAAGCTGGAACGCTACGTGCGACTGAGTCCGCGGGACGGGGATTCCTTCCTGCAGGCGGTGATCGACGAGAACATGGACATCGTCAGCCTGACGCGCAAGCCCACGCTACAGATGCGGCGGGCTACCAATGACGCAGACCAGTTCACAGATCCCGCGCGGGCCTTCTGGATGGCGGACGAGATGTACTGGGGGATGGAGCCGCCCAAGAACGCGACCTGGTTCGCGCAGTGGGAGATCATCCACGCGCGCTGGGAGTGGGACGAGGAGAGCCGCTATGGCACGCCCATGTTCGCTTCCGGGACCGGCACGTTCAAGAAGGTGAGCGAAGGCGAGACCGACATGGCCGTGCGGCGCAAGGTGCGGGCAGCCATGCGCTACCACCACGTGATCGAAGGCGGCCCGGCGGATGTGGAAGCCTACAAGGAGAACAACAAGGCCGCGCTGAACAACCCGAACGTGGCCGCGGCGGACTTCTTCAGCAACAAGCCGGGCGGCATTTCGGTGGTGCAGGGCGACGCCAATATGGACCAGATCGCGGACGTGAAGCACCAGATTGCGACGCTGTTCGCTGGTTCGGACGTGCCGATGGAGCTGGTGGCCTACGGCGAGGGACTCAACCGCGACATCCTGGGCGACAAACGCGAGGAGTACGAGGAGATTCTACGGCAGGTGCGCGAGTGGACGGTGGACGAGATGATCCGCCCACTGCTGGAACTGCAATGGTTGCTGAAAGGCATCCTGCCAGACGGGCTGGAGTATGAGGTGATCTCGAAGCACGCCACCGGGTTGAAGGCGGGCGACTTCCTGACGATCACAGACGCGGTGCTGCGCATGAAGATTTTGGGGATCGCGGATGAAGTCATCAAGGCCATTTTGGAGAAGCAACTGGGCGTAGACATTGGCGAGTTGATCCCGCAGGCGGACGGGGAGACGGAGAAGTTTGCGAATATGTTGAAGGGGCTTAGTGTGTGATGATGAATATTCAAACTAAAGTGAAATTACTTTATCTCAAAATAATCACAGATGAAATTTTAAGAAAATATTATGACAATGAAGAGATTGAATATATAAAACTTTTTATTAAACAAGAAGATTGGAAATATATTCGTGTCTTGCATGGCTATGTTAGTTTTTATAGTGAACGTTATATCAAGGAAAATAATATTTTTGTTTTGAAAATCCGTTTTATGAAATTTAGATTGGAGCGGATCAAAATGTTTATTCAGGGCCGTTTGTTGATATTGGAGTTGCTTGGATGGCGACAGTTATTGAAACATTTCTAATTGAAGCGACACAAACCCCCACTGTAGCGGGTATTCTCACGTCGAAGCTGTACCGGGCGCAGTTCGTGGCCACGGCGCGGCTGCAATTGTGGTTCACAGCGGAGACGCATAAGATCATGGCCAAGTTCTCGGACGAGGCGCGCTCGGTGGTAATCAGCTACGCTGGCAAAGATGGCCTGTTGGATACACTGGATGGTTATCACGCGCAGCAGCGCCTGACCGGCATCTGGGGCGATGCGCTGACGGAATGGGTCAAGCTATTCAAGGGGGCGCGGGAGGTGGCGGCGACTTTGCCGTTTGGGGGGCTGTGTGAGTTCCATGAAAGGCTTGTCACCCCCCTTCCGTCCCCCCAAATATCGGAAGAGCGCCGAGATTTAGGGGGAGACCTGTTGGAGGCGCGCGTGGTGGATGGGGTGTTCGCTCCGCAGATCCAGGTGCTTTTGAATGCGGCGGCGGAATATCTGTATGGCGACGGGATGAACTTATCCGGGCGCATCTGGCGGCTGGACCGGGACGCGCGCGACGGGATGAACCAGGCCATTTCGCTGGCCATCTCGGAAGGCAAATCGGCTTGGCAACTGGCCAATGAGTTGGAGCAGTTCCTGGGCGCGGACGCGGACTGCCCGCGTTGGACATCCACAAGACTGTACAAACGTTCTAAATCGCAAATCGCAGCCGGAGATATGACCGGGCTGATCACCAATCCCAATTGCGACGGGCAGGGCGTGAGCTACAACGCGCTGCGCCTGGCGCGCACCGAGATCCAGAAGGCGCACGCGCTGGCCACCGACAAGGTGATGATGAACTCGCCCTGGGTGGAGAAGGAGCAGGTCAACTTATCGGCGCAGCACCCGGAGCCGGATATTTGCGATGATGTGGTGAATGCAGGGGAAAAAGGGGAAGGGGTATATGAGAAGGGCGAGATCGAACTTCCGCTGCACCCGAACTGCCTGTGCTACAAGACGGCAGTATTGATGGATGAGAAGGACTTCACGAGCGAGTTGAATGCCTGGGTGAAGGGCGGCGAATCGCAGATGATGGACGATTACGCGCGTTTCCTTGGCGTGAATGACAACGAAGAAGTAACGAACACCGACTTATCGAACGACAGTTCCCTGCTGATGCTGGGAGTGTGGTTGTTTGGGGAGGCCCTAAAACTATGATCCAGCACGCTCCGACACGCAAAAAGGAAGGTGCGGGATGACCCCGCCAAGACTGCTGAAATTGCCGGTAGACGCCTTCGCGCGGCGCGAACACTACCTGGACCATATTGCGCCGGTGTGGTTGGCGCTGAAAGAGAAAACGCGCGGGAAATTCTACGTCCCGGCTTATATGGAGGACTACGCGCGCGCCAAGGGGCTGGAGCCCAGCGTGCTGGCGCCCGAGCGCGGCGAGGCGATGAATGTCTGGCCGCGCGGGCTGGGGCCGCTGCTGGTGGCGGCTTACGGCGATATGGTCAGAGCTATACGGCACGTGCCGCAGCGTCCGATCCTGTTCATGGAGCACGGCGTGGGGCTGACCTTTGGAGACCATCCGGGTTATGCAGGCGGGGGCGGGACGCGCAAACGCATCGACCTGTTCCTGAACCAGAACCAGCACACGCATGACCTGAACAAGCGCGCATTCCCGAGGACGCCGGGTGTGGTGATCGGGACGCCTAAATTTGATTCAGCCACGAATTACACGAAAGTCACGAATGGGAAGAAACCCGTTGTGTGTGTCTCGTTCCATTGGAACGGGGAGGACGTGGCGCCGGAAGCGGGGAACGCTTTCAAGCATTATATGAAGGCCATTCCGGAGCTGGCGAAATGCAAAGAGTTCAAGCTGATCGGACACGGTCATCCGCGTTACCGCTTCATGCTGGCCAGCTACTATTACGAGCATGGCATCGAGGCCGTGTGGGATTTCGAGGAAGTGCTGCGACGGGCAGATGTGTATATGCACGACAGCGGCAGCACGCTGTATGAGTTTTGCATCACGGGCAAGCCGGTGGTGATCCTGAACGCGCCCGAATTCCGGCGCGATAAGCACTGGGGCATCCGCTTCTGGGACTACAGCGACATCGGCCCGATGGTGGACGACCCGGCTGATTTGATGGAAGCAATCAAAAGCCAGGTCGAGGCGGCGCGCGGGGGAGCAGATCCGTATGCCAAGGCCAGGCAGAAGGCCGTGCGGGAGTTGTATCCATACCGGGGCAGGTCTGCCAAGCGGGCGGCCAGGGCCATCGAAGAGTTCACCGGGCGCAAGCTACCCCAGTTGCGCAAGATTCGCACCCGGCAAAGGGAATCGGTTGGCATCATCTACATGGCCTTCGGGGAACCAGCTGTGGAAGGGGTGATGAGTTCGGTCAACTCGCTGCGCAGGCTGGGTTTGGACGTGCCGGTCTGCATCGTGGGAGATACACCTATCGAGGGGATGCAGTTCATCAAATGGCCGGGTGAAAGCCCGTTCGACCCGGACTGCGCGAAGAACTTCCAGTTCCGGGCCGGGCGCGTCAAGCCGGGACTATGCGCGCTGACCCCGTTCGAGCGCACGCTGTATATCGACGCGGACACTGAGTTCATGTCGAAGCAGGTGTTGAATGGCTGGCGCTTCCTGGACGATCATGATATGGCGCTGGCGCGCGAGTTGCTTGAGATCGGGCAGCTATACAACAAGCCGCGCGCGGGATGGGAGATCAATATCAAAGAACGCAACGCCACCATCGTGGAATTGGGCGGCGACAAGACAACGCCTTTCCTGAACAGCGGCGTGATCTTCTTCCGCAAGAATCGAGCGGTGAATCGCGTCTTCAGGGCCTGGGGAGAAACCTGGCAGGAATGGCAGCAATGGGACGAGCAGCTTTCGCTCATGCGCGCCATGTACCGCGTGGGGCGCCATGTGAAGGTCAAACAGTTGGACGTGGACTGGAACCACCCGCACCGCGACCAGGCGGGGATCATCTTCCACAACTACGGCAGGGGACCGGTGAGGAGCAACGTTGAACAAGTTAAAGCATAAGCACCCCGGCGAGACTTGCTGGATCGTAGGCAAGGGCCCGTCATTGCGTTACTTGCGTGCGGAGCATTTTGGCGAGGGGCCAATCATCGCGCTAAATGACGCGATTGCAGCCGTTCAGGAGATAAACCTGACCAATCCCATGTACTCGCTGCAAAAAGATGGCGACGAGCAGCACATGCTGAAACCGTATGACGAAATTATTCTTATCTTGCAGGATACGCCGGGTTATTCACGAGATTGGTTCCCGGAGCATCCGGTGCGCATCCTGGTGGACCCGATCAATGAATTGGGCTTCGACCACGTGCAGGTGCTGGCCACCCGTATGGCTATCGAGCTCGCCAAACAGATGGGCTGCACGGCCCTGAAGATGATGTGCTGTGACAGCCTGGTGACTGGCGCGCTGGAAACCTTTGACCCGCGTACAGGAGAAGCGCAGGTGACCGGCGCAGCGCGCTGGTACAAAGCCACCCGAAAATTTATTCTGGATGATTTGAAAATGATTCCGCATGAATTCATCCTGCCGAGGAAAGTGCGATGAAGTTCTTGCAGATATCCATTCCAAAGGCTGGGACACATTTGTTCGAAAATATGACGTTGGCGCGCACAGCGAACCTGCCGTTGGTATTCGGCGGCATCACGCAATTGTTTCTCAGCCAGGCTGAGATCAAAGCGCGTTTCAATGACCTGGAAGCGGATGGGCGCTATAAGGCGCACCTGCCATATTTCGAAGGCGTTGAGAATTTGCTCGAGCAATTCGAGCATGTGATCTTTATTTTGAGAGATCCGCGTGACATTATTGTCTCGATGGCTCACTTCATCGGGAACTTACCGAGCTGCGTTTTCAATTGGAGAGTCAATGGGAAGCTCTTGTCTGAGCATAACTTGTCGTATCGGTTCGATTACTTGATCGACAACATGGCTCCTGTATTCTCACGCTTCGACCCCTGGCTGGATGTTGAAGGAATAGAAATATTTCGCTACGAGGATCATTATCACTTTCCAGGTGAGACCTATAGACGCCTTGAAAAGATGGGGCTCGGCACGGTTTCTGAGTTGAAAGCACGCGCAAAAAAGAAAGCCTATACCTTCAGGGTTGGCACGATAGAAAACTGGAAAAATGAATTCACCCCCCCCCAGAAGCAAAAGGCGAATGCAAATTATGCCGCCTTCGTTTCAAAATGGGGCTACAGCGTTTCTGCCATGGAGAAGGTTTTTACCGGCATCTATAAGGTCAATTATTGGAGAAGCAAAGAGACGCGCAGCGGGGGCGGCTCCGAGATCCTGCGTACCAGGTCAGTACGTGCGCAGCTCGTCGGGATGCTGAATAAATATAAGATCAAGTCGGTATTGGATGCAGGCTGCGGCGATTGGAACTGGATGAGCAAGATAGAGTTCGGAGAGATCCGGGTGAGCGGCTGCGATATCGTAAAATCGGTGGTGAGTGAAAACTGTGAGAAATACGGAGAACGCTTTTTTGTGGCAGACCTGACAAAAACCCCATTACCAAAAGCAGAGCTGATCCTGTGTCGCCTGGTGCTCAATCATCTGACGTTCGAGAATATCCACAAGGCGCTGGAGAACTTCAAGCGCAGCGGCGCAAAGTATGTATTGCTCACGCATTATCTAGACGAGAAAAAGAACATTGACAAATCGGACGGAGATTGGCGGCCCTTGAATTATCGATTGCCACCTTTCGAATATCCCGAACCAC
>Ga0307380_10006362_pt1 | contig 15520 bp, 25 predicted proteins | sample UN3MG_FD_202239 | JGI IMG/M metagenome (GOLD analysis project Ga0307380, IMG submission 202239) | Soil microbial communities from Risofladan, Vaasa, Finland - UN-3 | ecosystem: Environmental > Terrestrial > Soil > Coastal area > Acid sulfate soil | place: Finland: Risofladan, Vaasa | collected...
GTCCGAATCGACCCGGGCGGCATTGTCCCAGTCGGGGCGTGCCCTTCCATGCTTACGCATGAGAACACCGGCACTTACAGGTGCGATTCTCACGTCTATCACGCTGATGTGGAAATCATCTACCGACGAAAGCCCAGCATTCTCGACAAGATCGTCGAAGCCATTGATTGATGCTATCCTGACCTCTATTCGGAGGCCAGCATGGCAAAGAGCATCATTGAGCCGCTTCTACGCGATCACGCGAAGATCCGCACCCTAGCGGGCGAGCTCCGGGCATACACTGAGCGGTTCGACCTCCCAGGAATGCGAACTACAGCGCAAGCTATGATCGACATCTGTCGATCTCACATTCTGAAAGAGGAAGCCGTCCTCTACCTCATCGGAATGAAGTTCCTGAAGGCTAACAACAAAAAGATCCCCGAGCTGTTCAAGGAACACGACGAGACCATCGGCAGACTCTCTCAGCTAGGGCAGCTCCTCTTCTCGGCACGGCTCACGAACATCGAAGATCAGGCGAGGCAGCTCGTCTTTGTAATCCTTGAGGGTCTGGACCACCACCTCTCCGAGGAGGAGGCTGTAGTCTTCCCAGCCTTGGACAAGCTAATTGATGATCCGCATAAAGAGCTGATCCTCCATCGATACGAGAACATCGGCGGCGGTGCATTCGATGATCTTGATCGAATGCCTCTTATGTCGCTCTCTGGTGATGAACCGCACACTAGCGGGTCAGTTCGCAGCTCCGGCTTCGATACCCTCTAAGTTCCTTTCTGAAGCGATCTTCCACTCACCCTGTGTACCAGACATCGCATTTACCCTGGTATAGCGGGCTCGTACTTGTCGGACCCCTTCGTTACAAAGGAGGCTAACCTCACCTCGATGAGTATGACGACGGGTCGCATTGAGAGTGAGCAGGAAGCTCCCAACTGAAAGGACAGACAACAATGAATCAGCCAGTGAATGCCCCGTGGATCTTCGGGGCCAAAGACCAACGTCACCGTGGAGTTGAGGTTCAGAACGGAGAGGCACTCCTGACCGTCAGCGAGGCGATCAAGTCTGGCGGACTCGACTGGATGGTCGAGCTGCGTGATCCCATCTCAAACGACGACGACCAGATCGACAGCAACGGCTGGAAGATGGTCGCCAAGGTCGAGGACGTGAGCGAGGACGGGGTGACCAGAAAGTCCTACCTCAATCTCGGGATGGTGAAGGGGCGCTACACGCTGCTCCAGAACCGTTCCGCCTTCGACTTCTTCGACCGTGCCACGATGGAAGGCTCCGCCGTCATTAAGGCGGTCGGCCACCTTGACCACGGGCGAGTCGTCTGGGCCGTTGCCCAGCGTCCAGGCACGATGGAATTGGTGCCGGGTGACGTGATTCACAAGAATCTCGTCCTGGTGACCGCCCACGACGGCAGCCACGCCGTCAAGGTCATGTTCAACCCCTACCGTCCGACGACGGGGACCATGCTCGGAGTCCGCGCCGGGGCACGTCAGCGCACGGAGGTCCGAGTCCGGCATACCAAGTCCATTGACACCCGCATGGCGACGCTTCACAACGTCGTGGCTGCGGAGTCGGGTTACTTCGACCGTTGGAGGACCGCGCTGGTCGGAGAGGACGAGCAGGGAGGATTCAAGCGTCGGCTCGTCACAATGGGCGAGATTAACAGCGTCGTCAACAGCCTGTTCCCCTCTCAGAGCAAGATCGACGAGGACGGCAACGCCTACCAGAAGATTTCCGGCAAGGCGACCAAGGCCCGTGGCCTGATCCTCGACAGGATCGACGAGCAACGTGAGGCGAGCCGCATCGCTTACGAGGGTGCGAACCAGGAGGCCCCCAACGGGCCGACGGCTCTCGACGTGTTCCTCGGGGTGGGCGAGTATATCGCCAAAGACCGCAAGGCGAAGAACGAGGGCAATTCGTGGGTTACGAGCACGTTCGGAACCGGGTCGGACATGCGTCAACGTGCGTTTGACTTGATCGCCAAACTCAAGTAGGCAGGCGAGGGGAACCCCGAAAGGGGTTCCCCTCTTTGCCCATCAAGTACTTAGAGATTTATACGGCTCAAGAAGAATAGGCCGCTACAACTCGGGTAAAAGGATGTATCCCGAAAGGAGGGATCATGCCCAAACTAGCGACGGCTGTTTATGCCGCCCATCAAGACAACCTGCTGAAACTCGCTGCCAAAGAGGGCGGTGTCTCGCGTTCAGAGATCGCTGACGCTCTCAACGTATCCAAGGCTGTAGCCGGGAGCCTCATCAAGAAGTGTGACCTGGAGCTGGACCACAAGGCGGGCCGCACCGAGTTCTTCAAGACGTCCACTGATGGGGCATCAGAGCCGGTCGTGTCGGCTGAGCCGCCGGAGCTCCCGGAGCTCACGGAGGTGAAGGCCACCGCAGTAGCCGGTCCCGAGGTCATTGATGACGAGGAAGACGACATCGCTACCCTCGACGCCGAGATCGTGGACACCCGGAACGCGCTTCAGGAGTCTGCTGCTAAAGCTGGCAAAGCTCTCGGCGAGTGGGCCACTCACAGTGCCCTGGTCGATGTCCTCCGTGATCGCCTGGCCGGTCTCGCCAAACGGCGGATGGAAGCATAACGAGCCGATGAGTCCCCTTTAGAGGCGCATTCCTTCTAAAGGAGGTGTAGGTGGCAAACAGAGAACTTATTTTGGACGGTCTAGCATGGGCCGGAATCGACGAGCTTGTCCGTGTGGCAAAGATTTCGGCGATACTGGTCCGGGAGGCCCACAGGGCTACCTACACCAATGCTGTCACCAAGACACGCATCAAAGAGGCGGTCCGCGACACCAGTCCGCCCTACGGCAGGGGTAAGGCGATCTGTGAGCTAGTGGAAACTGAGTTCAAAAGGCAGATGGTCATCTACCAGCAACGCCAAAACGATCAGCTTTCCTTCGGTAACTGGAAAACACACAGGGCCAAGCACGACACCCGCCTAAACGATGCTTACGCCTTCGCCTTCGATAGACCGACCTACGAGCCCCACAATCACTACCCTGACGGACACAGCGTTTCTGGGACAGAGGACTGGGACGCCAGGAGTGCGTGGGATGATAAAGAGAGCGAGCGAGACAAGGGTGACAAGTGCCTCGCCATCACACATTGGCAGGAACACGTCGTCGCCCTGGTCCGGTGTCAAAACGGAGAAACCAACTACCACATCGCAACCCGCATGCACAAAGGCGAGATCGTACGGACCCGCCTTCGGCGGCACGACGATGATCTAGTACAGGCTGCCATCTCGCTGGGCGGACCGAGGGTGAGAGCAGCTCTCGCTGTCGGAGTCCGAATCACTACGGACTGGATTGGTCGGTGCACCACTGTGCACTACACGAGTGCACACAAGCCGGAGATGGTCATACCGTGGCGTTCTCAAAGAGCCGAGAAGCGTGAGAACGATGCTGGATACGTTCGGTCCTACGAAATCAACACCCTGATTATGGGCCGCACCGAAGAGGACGACACTCCCAACCCGGAGGTGTCTTTCTAGGGCCTTCGAGCCTTAGCCCCTATAGCGGGCTTCAACCTGGGTAGAAGGTAGTGAGGGTAAGTAGCGGGCCAAGGCGTCCGCTCGCTCGCTCGCATCAATAGCACTCGATGAGTCAGGCACCGAATCGCATAGGCTGTGAAAGGAGCAACAATGTCCTACCACGATCAATTTGAAGATGCGGACGTGCTCTCCACGCTGTCGTGGATCGACATGCCCGATTGTCACCGCATTATGAAGCTGGCCGCACTCTTTCTCAAGCGAGAGAACGACATCAAGTACCAGCATCGTAACTGGGAGGGACCAACCCTCTCCAACGTCAGGCCCTTCGTAAAGAGCTACTACGTGCCCCCACGGGGCAAGGGCAAGAGCACCGTTGAGATGGTGCTCAAGGCCATCAGCTACCAGCGTGGGATCGCCAAACAACGTAGACAGAACCCACAAGTGGTGCCCCTCTCCTTAGAGGATCGCAATAGCGACAATGGTCTGCTTGCCCGACGTAACGCCGTGGCCGCACGTCACTACACATCCTGGTCCACGGACTATAACGACAAGCTGTCCCGTGAGGATCACCGTTGCGTTGCAATCGGATCAGTGGGCGGGGTACTTATGATGGTGGACAAGGGCGGCAGCTACGGGCGTCAGACGGCCTACCCACGGGTCTACATGCGACAAAAGGAGACGGGCAAGGTCAAGGTGGTCGTACTCACCCCCAAGAGCACCAGCCCCCGCCCCAGTAGCATCGTTGACGTAATGATGCTACTGGCCCCCAAAGCTGCTGTGCATAGCCTGTTCGGAGGCGATACGCTAACCATCGACTTTGATGAGGAATGCTTTAAGTGGCAAGGCCGGGTACACCCTTGGAGGGGCGTGCATAAAATCTACGACGGTAAAGACCTAGCCCACAAGACCAGGAATAAACCAAAGCAGATTAAGTGATGCGACGCCGGGTCGATGAGTCAGATCCGGTATCGCATTGAGTATGGAAGCGACGACGACGACACGGTGTTGACGACGAAGCGACCCTAACTGAAAGGAAACAAGAAACATGAAATTCGCCAAGGCTGTAACACTTTTCACCGCAATGCCTAACAAGCAAAGCATTCTCTTGTCCGGTCCCCCTGGGATCGGCAAGACCGCACTGGCCGAGGCTGTGGGCGAGCAGATGCCCGCAGACGCCAACGGGAACGCCCCCGTGGTCGAGGTCCGAGACCTCTGCTCCCACCTGCCCGAGGATCTTCTGGGCCTGCCCTGGCGTGAGGGCGACTCTACGATCTACGCTCCTCCAGCGTGGCTGCGTCGTCTAAGCGGCGAGCGTCAAGCTGACGGCAGCGTGACCGGCGTCAACGGGGTGCTGGTGCTGGACGACCTTGGGGCTGCGAGCCCTGCCGTCCAAACGGCAGCTTTCAAGCTAGTCTTGGAGCGTCGTTCCGGCGACTGCTGGCTCTCTGACGGGGTGAAGATCGTGGCGACCACAAACCGGAAGGAGGACAAGTCCGGTGCCACGACTCTCCCGGCTGCGCTGCGAAACCGCTGCTGCATTCAGGAGTTGGACGTTGATGCGGACGAGTGGTGCCTCTGGGCTGCTCAGAACGGGGTGCCGGGTGACGTGCCCGCCTTCATTCGCTTCAAGCCGGGGCACCTGAGCCACCTTCCGAAGGACGCCGACAAGGCAGGAGCGTTCGCCACCCCCCGAACGTGGGAGATGACGGGCCGCAGCCTCCAGGCGGCGAAGGATCACGATGCGGTCTACGAGGTCGCTGCTGGGCTGCTGGGTGAGGGCGTGGCCGTGGAGTTTACGGCGTTCGTTCGCCTCCGTGGCGAGATTCCCGACCCCAGGGCTGTCCTGCTCGACCCCGAGAAGGAATTGCCGAACCCGCCCCGTGAGCCCGACCGTTTGGTCGCTATCGTGACGGCACTGGCAGAGCACGCTGCTCCCATGAGCAACGAGCGCACGGCACTGGGTAAACAGATCCCCATGCTGTTCCTCCAGGCGGTCGCCCACGTCACCAAGAGGGGTCGAGAGTACGCCTCTGCGGCGATTCTCACCTACGCCTCAAACGACGGAAACGTCAACGCCCTCATCAAGGCGGCCACCGCAGCGAAGGGCGATCCCAAGACCGCTCCCTTCCTCAAGCATCTGAAAGATGCTCTCGGGCCGTCGAGCTAAAAGACAAAGCCTTGGCGGGGCTGGGAGAGGGCGGCGTAGCCCTCTCCCGGCCCGGTCTCTTTGCCAAGTGATGCAAGTCATGTTTCAGCGACGGTCGGGGAGGGCGACGAGCCTTCCCCGGCCTCGCCTCTTTGGGGGAGGACAGCCCGCTATAGGGACCACCCTCGCGTAGACTCGATGAGTCAGGGCTGACGACGCATTGTCGTGAAAGGAGAAACGAACATGGCTCGCAAAGACAAGATCCTAGACGTGATGGCTCTCCAGTTTCTCGACGCGGACGCCAGGATCGCCCGGCTCGCCCACAAGTGGGTCGGCAAGCCCTTCCCCTTCGCTCAGGCCCGAGCGGTGATCGACTGCTACTTTGACGTTGGAGGTCGGAGGGCTCAGGTTCTAGCCCATCGACTCTACGATGAGAAGCTACGCCAAGAGCGTCTCCACAATGATCGGGCCGCACTCCAGTCGGCAGCCGAGAAGCGCAGCTTCTCGCCCATGGATCGTTACAAGCCGTTCTTCGTCGGGAACAGCAACGCAGCCAAGCAGCGAGCCGAACGCTGGCGCAGGATCGCAGAGCGGACCTTTGGTCAGCACGTCAAAGAGAATTTCAATGAGGACACACTGGCCCTAATGTCCCTGCTCAACGGAGACGTGCGGAGCTACCGGGTCGAGTGGCTGGCCGGGTCCAATCAGCCTGTCCCCAGTGCCCTCATCCGGGTCGTCACGCAGATCATTGGAGGTACGGTGCATGATCGGACCTTCCTGCTCTACAGAGCCGGTGGGCGGGTTCTGGTGGCCCGAGCTAACAAGGCCAAGACCATTCAGGACGCCTACGCCATGCAGCTACCCCGAGAGGTCGTAGAGGCTGCTCCGGTGCTAATGGAGGACGGGTTCACGTTCAATTCGGACATCGAAGAGCAGCAGATGGTGATCGTCTCCCCGGACGGGGTTGAGCGGATCATTGAGTGGTCGGGCCGCACGGTGGATGAATGAGCGACCACGACCCTGATGACGGCTTACCCACAATGGCCGAGCTATGCGACTGTCTCTGCCCGGACAAAGATGAGGATCTAAATTGCATCCTCTGTAACAGGCAATGGGACCAGTGCCCGACGTGCCTGGAGCTAGTCGCCGATAACTGCGTTGACGACTGCTACCAGAGCCATCGGACGGTTCTCGATGACATCGTGGATGCGGTGGGCAAATGAGTAAATGCCCGGACTGTAATGGGACTCTCGTCGGAACCTACTGCCACGACTGCGAGTTCGAGTTCTACGACTGTGGAATCTGCGGAAAGGTCTACGGAGACGAGTCAGAGGCGGGGGACTGCGAGTATGACCACCGAACGGTTCTCGATGACCTAGCCGATGTGATGGACGAGATATGAGCGACTGCAACCCGCCCTGTGTCTGTGATGACCAATCCCCGATCCCGTGGGTATCTGGCAGGATGGTCTGCCTTAATTGCGGGAACGAGGTATGCGTTCTCACCCTGTTGGCTGATGTCGTAGACTAGGGCGTGGCCGTAAAACCCCTAGACGCACTGGGCCTGGCGATTCTCGATGAGTCAGCCCAAATCTCTTCCCTAGCGGCCATCTGGTGCCGAGCCTTCCGAGGCCGAGCACCTACCTCGCGGCTGGAAATCATCCGCTGGGTCAAGCGAGAATACGGTCCCATCTTTGATGCGAAGCAGCGAGACCGGATCGCGCTCCGGCTGCTCGACGAAACTAAGCGTCAGCTTCGCGTCAGGAAGAAGCGGAACATCAAGTCCCCCGATGACGTGCTGACGACTCCGCTTGGCAGCGACGCCCGTATCGGCCAGCTACTCAACAGTCGGCTGGGGCCAGCTAGGGCTTGGGTCAGAAAGCAGACCATCGCCAAGAATCCGCAGCCGTGGAACGAGCACGGCGAATGTCTCTACATCAGTGCGGGGTTCTATAGCGGGCTGGTCGCCGGGCTGGTCCCGATTCAAATGTCCCTGCGTCGCATCATTAACCCATGCCTTCTAGTCTACAGGAGAGGCCAGGGCGTGCCCCAGTCTTACTGGGTTCCCGGTTCTATCACTACGGTCGCGGACGCCTTCATCTGGCTCATCCCTCCCGAGGCCCACCAATTCCTAGAACTAGAGGGCACTCGGGCAGAACACGACGGGGACGCTCAAGCCTTACGGCTACATACGCAGTTTGGGTCAAAGACGCTCCCTTGGAGAACTCTCCAGCAGTAATGCTGTTACACCCCCGACTCATCGGGGAGAGAATTACTCGATGAGTCAAAGTGCGGCCCGCATTGGTGGTGAGCAAGAAACCTCAAACCGAAAGGACGAGCAACAATGAGCGACACGACTGAGTTGGAAAGGGTTAAGAAGGCCCAGCGAGAGGCGGATAAGGTCTTGGAGCGTATCTCCAAGGGCCGCACCAAGCTGGTAGCCCGTCTACCCTTCTTCGGGCACCTTGCCCTCAAGCTGCGCCCCAGGATCACTGACGGTGCCTATGACGGGGTGAGCACGGCGGCGGTGTCGTCTGACGGCTCGCTGATCGTAAACGCTGAGTTTAGCAAGACGTTGAGCGACCCGGAACTATGCTTTGTGATCTGCCACGAAGTACTCCACCCGGCGATGCTCTATTTTGAGCGTATGCAGGGCCGCATTCCGAGGCTCTGGAACATGGCTCACGACTACGCCATCAACTTGATTATCAAGCAAATGGCCGACGCCAACATCAAGCTGATCCCAGACTGCCTCTGCGACGACAAGTACCGAGACTGGTCCGCAGAGGAAATTTACGACGATCTGCTCAAGGACGCTGTGATGGTGAGCATCGCTCAGGGGTGCCCGACTTGTGACGGCACCGGACAGCAGAACGGTCAGGGACAGCCGGGGCAGGGACAGCCGGGTCAAGGGGGCCAGGGAGGCCAGCAGCCGGGTCAAGGCCAGGGAGGCCAGGGGCAGTCCTGCCCGACGTGCAAGGGCTCTGGTCAAGGCCAGGGAGGCCAGGGAGGGCAGTCCCAGAACCCTCTCAACGATCCCCTGTTTGGTGATGGTCGCAACGATCTGTGCGACTCCGACGACGGTAAGAAGGGCGAGCAAGGCGACAAGGGGGCTCAAAACCGGATCAACACCGACTGGAAGATCAGCATCGTTGAGGCGGCGCAGCGTCACGAACGTCAGAAGGGGCGAGGATCGCTTCCCGGTAGTCTCCAACGGCTCATCGAGGAATTGACCGATCCCAAGGTCGATTGGCGAGAGAAGCTGGCTCGGTGGGTCGGTGAGAACGGTCGCCAGCAGGACTACTCCTACCGGCGTCCGAGTCGTCGGTCGGAATCGGTCGGGCAATACATGCCTTCGCTCCAGCAGTACGGGATTGACGACATTGTGTTGATGATCGACACGTCTGGCTCGATTGGCGACCGGATGCTCAAAGAGGGTCTAGCCGAGGTCAACGGGGTCTGCGAGGATCTTGGAATCTCCTGCCGTGCCATGATTATCGATGCGGCTCTCCACGACGACTGCCAAATCAGTGATGCCTACGAGCTAGCTGAGAAGCTGTCTGGTGGGGGCGGGTCCGACTTTCGGCCCGCATTTGACAAGCTGCGAGACGATCAGTTTGAGGGCGTGGTGATCGCCTTCACGGACGGGGATATTGCAGTCCCCTACGACAAGCCGACCGGGATCAAGGGTGTCCTCTGGGTGCTCTACGAGGGCTGCACGCCCCCGACCGAGGTCTACGGTGAGACGGTGATGATCCCGAAGGAGTAGCCCGAAAGGGGCTTCTCCGATGGTCATTGATGAAAACATTGTTGCTCGGGCAACCCCGGCTGATGCGTAGTCAGCCGGGGCTCTGCCTTGTACTCGCGTCCCAGGGGAGAGCCCGCTATAGGTGCACCCCTCCCGATGAGTCGGTAGCTGGTCCGCATTTACTCTGAAAGGAGATCAGCATGAAAGAATCCAACGAGCACGGGTGGGACGCGACCCTAGAGGATCTAGTCTAATGGGCGTGGACGTATACGTTGACGGCACCCTATCAATTCCAGCCTCCAAGGTGCTGGAAGCTGGCAAGCTGCTGTTGGAGGCACTCGGCCACAAAGAGGAGGTAGACCCCGAATACCTCCCACCGGAATACGCCGAGCAGATCAAGACCCCCAAGGGGATCTTCGACCTTCTAAAAGAAAGTCTGACATCACTCGAAGCCTCCCTGGAGGACGACGGTAGCCTGGCATTCGGCATGGAAGATTCCACCCGACACGAAGAGGCCGACCAGTGGGTCTTTGAGGCCCTGGCTCCCGTCTTTGACGACGGCGAATTCTATATGTCCGGCGACGAATACAGGTGGATGTGGGAGATCAAGGACGGCAAGTTCCGAGAGGTTTCCGCTGAGACGGTCTACGACCACGACGAAAACGCGGTCCCCACCATCGAGAAGCTGATTGGCATCATCTACCCCGCCGGTAAGCCAGCGAGTGCGGACGCCTATTACGCCGGAGGGTGTATCGTCTCTTCCGAGCACTCAGCGTGCCTGAGCCTGATCGAAGAAATCGAGAACATACTGCGGGAGACCGGCTACGGTCCCCAGGCGGGTATGAGTGCGCTAGACAGGCTGTCGGAGACCGCCAGGCCGTGATCTGTAACGATCTTAATAGCGAGCCAGACGTGTGCGGCCGGTGTAGGAACACCAAGGCGGTAAAAGGTCTCTACAAAGACGATCCGGGCGGCGGCTACAAAATTGTCGGTAAGTGCGACCGATGCGAAAAATGGACAGTCAACCTGTGGCCCCTTGTCCGCAAATCCGCGCTAGAAAGACTGGCCGATATATGAACGAGATCACCCGACGCGGACTAGCTAAGAGCGACGACGAATGGGTCGAAGCAGAGGGCTACATCATTTGCTGGGAACAGCAGGCTTACCCCGATAAGGCGTGGGCGGTAGCTGTCACGTACTTCTGGGGCAATGGTCCGCCCGGTGGGACGTGGGGCGGCTGGGAAAGCGCCCGACACGCCCATGTCTTCCCTAGCTACGCGACCGCATCCGCTGGCGTCTCACGAATACGTGGTGATTACGATCGTTTCGGTATATACAAGTTCGAGGACAGCGACGCCCGTATCGTCAGGGTCCGCATCCAGCGACCAGTCGTCGTGCTCGACGATATGCCCTACGACATATTGCAGAAGCTAGCTAATCTATGAGCATTATCGACGACACGCATGAGCTAGTAGCCCGCGAGCCTGTCGGCGACGGCTTCGTGATCGCCTTCCAGTCCAAGGGAGGGGCGACAGATCCCTACCACCGCACGCTCTTCGTCCACTCGGCCACGGGCCACGGTTCAATAAACACGAGTGGCAATCTAGGTGATGCGACCATCTACCCGACTTACCAGGCGGCCGCAATAGCGGCCTTTGGCTGGAGTCACACCAGGAAGCCGGGCACTCGCATCATTCACATCAAAAGGATCTGCCCCTACATCGTGATGGAGGATCTCCCGGCCAACATCCTGGACGCAGTAGTGGAGGCCTAGTGCACGTAGAGAGGCTCTACCGAGGTGTGATCAAATGCACCACATGTCACACTGGAACTGCCAAGTGGCGTAAGAATAGTATCGGCCTCATCCCAAATGAGGACGGGACTTACTCTGCATACTGCATGGATCACAAGCCTGAAAACTTCTACGAGCAACTCGTGGTCGTCGAGACGAGTATCGATACTCCGTGGCGTCTAGTGACTAAGCTCACCATTCATGAGCTGAACTGCGACGCCGGCGATCGTCGTGGAGAGATCATCACTGTGACGATGAAGGACGTCGCCAACGAGGAGCTCGCAAGGACCTACGCAATCAAGGCCTGCCAAATGCTGATGTTGGTAGCTGATGACCGAGCATCGATTATCTGCTACGGAGAGTCCGGCGAACAAAACCACTGCTGGGTGGAACCCGGCTACCGTCATGTCTCCCCTATGACTTGCTCGATCATCGACAAGTACTGGGGACATGACCAGACAATAAAGTTCCGTCAGCTCTGCCGTGTGGTGGCGAAGATTCACGGGTGGGAGCTGCAGGACGAGTCCCAGAATCTGTTGGACCGCATCGTCGAAGCCATCGACGAAAGCCCGGAGGAGTAGCCCGCTAATGGGCAACCTTGATACACGTGACAACTTTGACCCCGGCGAGGAGGTCCGCATTGAAGCCGGCGGAGCTGCGTTCTCACCAGGAGATCTGACACGTCTGTGGATCGTCTTGAGTCCCAGGTATACAGACAACGTGCTCCTCGTGCGCAAGGATGACTTCGGTAAGTGGACCGCAACCCTCAATGTCCGGCGTGAGAACCTCCGGCACACAACACTCTTGGACATGCTCGCCTGCATCAGTGATGAGGACGATGAGGATTCCGCCGGCCGACCAAGCTCTTCGTTCGTCGAGCTCCTTAGCGGGCCATCCGACGCAACGCGTCATGAGCATCAGCTACATCAGCTACATCAGCTACATCAGCTACATCAGACGAGTTTGATGGGTCCCGGGAAATACGTCCTGATGAGCCACAAAGCGTGGGAGGTCCTGGAGCTCAACGTGAATGGCGACGTTCACATCAAGAACCCTGATAACCCACTGGAATCAAAATGGGTGGACTACTACCTCGTCGAGATCATTGATCCTCACCGCACCCCCGAGGCGTTGCTTGAGACGTTGGCCCACATCCTTGAGGATGATGTAGAACCACCCGAGGAGGAAGGTGCTCATGTCGAGACGGCTCCTGAGCTCTTCTGAGCACACGTTCGAGCAAGGAGATCGAGCTCTGCTCGTCTTCATCAAGAAGCATCGAAAGCTCATCATTCCAGTGCTGGTTGCGAAGGTAGCTCACCTCTACAACTACGCCACGCTGACCAGTGCAGCTCCGACCCACGCGATCGTTGGCTACACCGTGAGCTCCGGCTACGGCGGTGAGCTCCGAGTCAGCCCGAACGTGTTGCTACCAGACACTATCCTGGACCGCATCAATGCGGAACTAAACACGGCGGACGAGCTCCGCCGGCGGCCGCACTAACAAACCACTACATCAGTGCGTACGAAGGTGAGCTCGTCGAGCTGCAGCCCCCTTCGAGCTCGCAACATCCATTATCGATGAGTCATGCCCTCCTCTTTCATAAAGGAAAAGCCCGCTATACGTGGAGGTGCACTGTGGCCAGAAAGAATAAGCAACCAAAGAAGACTCACGTTAGCATCCGCAGGCGAGGCCCCGGATACATCCGAGATCATGTCCCGGTCGTGCAGCGAGCTCCTCTTCGAGCGAGCTCCTACTCCGTCGGCGAGAGGTGCACGCTCGTCGAGCTCATGGTCTTCTTCCTTGTCGATCGTGAGATCGTGAACGAGCGAGACATCAGCCGCTTGGTAACTTGCACCCTAGAGGTGCAGAAGTGTGCGGCCCTCCTCAAGATGGGAGCTGACAAACCAAGGTTCGGCCGGGCCGCACCAGGACTTCAAGTTGTCGACATGTTCCGCCGGCTCGTCGAGCTGCAGCTCCTTAAGCCGGCGGACGCAAGGGATCCTAACAGCCCATCCGTCATCACCCCCAAAGGCCTGCGACACATCAAGAAGCAGCCCAAGAAGCTGCAGCTCGCAGCTCAGAAGCTTGTCTTCACAGATCTCCTGGACAAGCTCGCAAGAGTGGTGCTCTGATGTCCCTTTACGAAGAAGCAATGAAGCTGACACGCGGCTGTTACCAAGTCGGCCTGATCGATGGGTCAGAGTCTTGGTCTGGAGCATCCCTCAAGGGGACAGCGTCCAGTAAGTGGGGTGCAAGCTACTTCAAGTCTCGGAAGGCACTCCTGAAGAGACTGACGGACGCATGTGTTGGCCACCTCACGATAGTCGCTCGTGGGAAGATTGAGCTCAAGCTCGGCCCTCCCGCCGGGCACTGCGTTCGGCGGGGTGTCGCCGTCGGCGACGCATGGATCCCCAACCCGACGATCCTCGACGACATCCTTGAAGCGGTGAGCTGATGGGCCGCAAATCTCACTTCATCAGCACGCACGCGGCGGCCGATCCTTACCAAGTCCTGGCCGTCGCTACGCACGCGTCGCCCCAACCGGCGGTGCCGGCGCAGCTCACCAGCGGATTCGATCCCCGCGCGCTCATGGAGCAGGTCAGGGCTTTCAAGCTGGACCTAGGGATCGAGAACAACCCTAGATACTGGGGGCCGCTCAGATGAGCTCGCACAGGCCCTCCGACTACATGAGTTTCAGGGGTGGCGACTGCTGGATCTTCGCTCGCGCGATCAGCGAGTTGACCGGGTTGCCAATCTACGGCGCCTACGATCGCGAGGGATCCGTGCACCACGCGTTCGTCTACGACGAGGCCTCGGGCCTGGCTGCGGACGCGCTCGGATTCAGGCCCCTGGCCGACGTGACCTCAGGCGGGAGGGGGAACTACGGCACGCGGGCGCTGAGTCCCCTGGATTTGGCCAACTCGGTTGGCGGGGCAGGTATCGCCACCGCCACATTCCAGGAGGGGCGTGCGTGCCCGCCGGAACTGTCCACGGGATACAGTGACGCGGAGTGGCGCTACGCGCTAAAGGTGGCCAGGTCAGTGATCCGCGACGCGCATAGGCCAGCAGCTGATCGGGGTAGAACAACATGTCACTGAGGCCTATAGCGGGCTCTGTGACGCAGCGAGTCATGTGCATCATAACGCAGCGAGTCATGTGCATCATAACGCAGCGAGTCATGTGCATCATAACGCAGTGCGGCATGCGGACCACACAAGAACCTCTCGTCAGCCACAGCACCGACGTGAGCTGCAACACAAGATCTCAGGCACCATGGAACCACCCACTGGAATGGCATTGGAATCCGGAGCTCTCGTGCTCTTCTATGGTCGGCTCGGCACTATTAGGCGCTCAGGTCCCGGCGGACGGATCATCTGGATCGAAGTGACTGACGACGGCGGCCGCACTCGGCTCTTCAGTTCGTTTGCCACAGACAATGTCAAGCGACTAGGCCTCATAACGTATGAGCTCCTGGACGAACTCGTGGCAGCCACTGCGGCTCCGCTATCGATACACGGCCGTGCAGCTCGACGAGCTGAGCTCTTCTTCGCCGACCCACAGGTTGGTGATGTCTTCTACACCCACGACGATGTCTCCTACCTCGAAGTCCTGGAGCTCGGCGCCGGCGGATCGATTAGAGTGCTGACCAAGACGTGTGAGACAGGGCCCCTCAACTGCCGGACGGATAGCATTTACTTTGCATCTGCGGCGCTCTTCCAGCAAAAGTATGAATTCAAGGCGCGTCCGGGCTATAGCATGTTGGCCTTCTCATCACAGCGTACTGATGAGGCGGTCCGCAGAAAAATGCCCGTCTTCCTAGGGGAGTGGCAACAGCCCGCTAAAGTCGGAGCTGACCAAATATGCAAAGTAAGTGACAGAAGCTGATATCATGATATCAGCTGATATCAACGATTCGTTATTTCTAGTGACAGAAGCTGATATCATGATATCAAGGTTTAGACATAGTAACGACGAATTGCTGATATCAGCTGATATCATGATATCAGCAATTCGATAAAGAAAGGACGATTCGGGGATGGATCGACGAAGACGAAAGGTGCCGAGGAAGAACCAACTGTGTCTTCGTCTGACCGACCACCAGCTTTACCTACTTCAGCGCTATGGAAAACACAAAGACATGGACTCAGAGGTCGATGCTTTACGGAGCATCATTGATGGACTGGCGCCCTGGCTGTCACGTCGAGATGCCGAAGTCCAGGAGGGGCAAGCACATAGCGGCCTACCCTCAGCCCCTACATCAATAGCTCCATCAATAGCTCCATCAATAGCTCCATCAATAGCTCCATCAATAGCTCCATCAATAACT
>Ga0307380_10006365_pt1 | contig 15516 bp, 12 predicted proteins | sample UN3MG_FD_202239 | JGI IMG/M metagenome (GOLD analysis project Ga0307380, IMG submission 202239) | Soil microbial communities from Risofladan, Vaasa, Finland - UN-3 | ecosystem: Environmental > Terrestrial > Soil > Coastal area > Acid sulfate soil | place: Finland: Risofladan, Vaasa | collected...
GAGCTTGAATTGTATCGTTCCAAAATAAACCCGTTGCCATTTCGCGGGAGAGATCTATGATCACCACAGGGCGTTTTGATGTTTGAATATCAAAAGTTTTATATATTAAACTATCTACCTTTACAGCACCTTCTCTTTCCCTAAATAATTCGCAAACAGGTTTCCATGTTTTTGTATATAGTTCATTAACTTTTTTACTATCTCCATTATATTCTTCGTATATACTTTGGAATCTCCTTCTTGGCGCGTCTGAAGGATAGAAAATCTTCTGCGTTCTATCGTTGCCGAGAATTTTCCAAGCTTCTTTAAAAGACCCTTCCTTATATAAATCAGTTAATTTTACTTTGCCTTTAAGTCCACGTTCAATTTCTTCGGCAGCCATCCGTCTATTGTTTGGGTGGGCAATTGAAATAAGCTCAAAGAATTTGGATTGGCACAGAATCTCTATGAAAAGGTCCCATTTGTCCAAAATCAATTCTCTAACACTTTTGATTACTACTTCTTTGTTTAACTGTGAAAGAACACTGGCTAAATTCAAAGGAAAACCTTCTGTTCTCATTTCTCCTCTTACATCCTTCGAAAACTCACCCTGAGGGTCTATTACAAATATAGCCATGTCTGAATATCTTGCATAGGCTAAGAGCGCCATCTTTGCCAGTACTGATTTACCAGAACCAGTTTTACCAAATATTCCAATGTGATATGCTTCACCGGCACCATGCGGTCCTGTCCCGAAATGTTTAAACCAGAGAGGCAGTTTGGGAGTTGAACCATAAACATAACCTAAGTAAAATATTTCATCCCGGTATCTTTCTAACAACCTATCTAATATTTGATCAGTGGCTAAATGGATAAATGTTCCTGTGGCAGGAACAGTCCCCAAAATACTTGGTTCAAATCTATTGCCATCGTCACTAAATACTGCACTTACTGTCATGTCTCCAAGGTGTGTATCCTGCTGTCCACTTACAGGGCTAACTCGACCTCTTTGTCGTGCAAGAGATCTCATCGTTGGGTCTTCAAGCCAGATATTCCTAAGTTGAACTTCTGTTATTTGCCCTAATGCATAATGAGGTTTGCCATCCTGAGAAAATCTAAACAGTGCGAGTTCACCTACCAATTTTTTGGTAACTGCAGTTCCTAAGATATCCAGAGAAAGTTCGCTTGTGGAAGAAGGGGAACCTATTGTTCCAATCCGCTCAGAGGAACTGATTAATTGCTCAATATTGGTTCTTTCATCACTCATACTTATTTACCTCCCGCCTTCAGTTCTATAACCATGCATACTAAAAAAGATCTCTCCTATATCTCCTTGGTGTAATTCTGCCATTCGCCTGGTAGCTGTTTGCCTAAATGCAGGAATAGCACTACCAAGGTGTTTCACCATACGGTCTGCCATATAGAGAGGATAGGGCTCGAAGATACCAGGAGTTCCGCATTGATACTTGAGACCCTGAAGTAATACTGCTATCCGAGAATTATTTGTGGCAATGGAAGATGCCATCTCAATCCTTAAAGCCGGCATCCAACTGTGTGGTCTGTAATACAGGATATAAAGTCTCTTTATGTCTGATAGCACCTCGTCTCTTAATCTTTCAAGATTTTTATCATTGTAAGGAAGTCTTAAGTGCCAGGGTTGTTGAGGTTGTTCCACTGGAATTGGTGAAGTAAATTCACCTGGGGATAAAATAGTGGTTAATACTGCTCTATCATCATAATGAGGTGGCCAATTGAGTTTCCTGCCTAATTCCCTCCTTGTAGTATATTTTGGCATATTTACCCATAGCTTGTCACTTCTTGAGGATTCCAAAACGATCTTATATGAAATAAGGAAATCCTTAAATTTTTCTACAAGACTTTTACTGATAACCATATCATCTGATTCCGATATTTTGTTTATTGCCTGATTCATAAATATTAAAGGTGTTGTGAGGCTACCATCTAAGAAAACTATATCGTGAGGTGCTTTCGCTGCGAGTTCAAGCTCCATTTCCATCATTATTCCTCTAATGATAATGCTTGTATCTGGATTATGTTTTTCTGGATGAATAAGTACTCTATGGTGTGGTTTTTCCCAATGTTTCTTTTCTGACGGAGGCGTTAATCCTTCAATTGCAACCGCAGCACAAGCAGCAAAATCAGTTGCTAAAAGCCTTTCAACAACGTAAGAGCCATCCATCCCACAAGTTGTTGGTATCCCAGGATATCCCACCTCGGCATCATGTTTCAGTATATTCTGGTCTTGTAATTGCTTCCGCATCTTAGCTTTATTATTCTGGATTTCCTTAAAAGAATCATAAAGCCTGTCTCCGACCAGTTCACTTTTGGAAAGCATTTCTTCCACTAAAGCCTCTGGTAATTCCGCAAAAGGAGTTTGTTCGCCTTTTTCCATTTATAGCTCCTTTAACATCCTTTCTGTTTTTTTAAAAAATTTATTTCTTTTAAAATCTTTCCATTCAGGCATTCTTTCTGCTCTTGGTATAGCCCATCTTTCTTTCCAATAATTAACTAACTCATCAAAATGATGATCAACCCAAATAGGTTTTTTTCTTTTTTGGATAACCGCACTTAAATTTTTAACAAGAGAAAACAAATAGAACTCTCTTTTAATACCGTGGTATTCAAAAGAAGGCAGTCCTAAATGATGAAGACCAAGGCTAATAAGTCTGAGCTTTCTTGAAGGGCCATGACCATATCCTCGGGCAACATTAACACTTCTACTTAATAGAAATTTAAGGATTTCCTCATATAGTTCTTCAGGGATATGAAACGAACCTGATCCTTGAGTATAACCCAGACATTCAGCTACAACTTCACCATTATATTTTAGGCGGTTGTATAAACTGCTTTTCCCAAATGCACTTGTTGTTGTAATAAATAAAAGGTCAGGTTTTAATTTTCTATTTTTTAAGATTGTTATAGAGTTTTTGTATTTCTTTCTGTATGCTTCTCTTATTTCATTGCAGGTTAGAGCAAGAGCAACCATTTTGCCACCTAATATGCCATTATAAGGAGGTAAGGCCCCTACCCTTTGTGCATTAAGGGATCTATTTACCCAAACATCCAGCTCATTCTTAGGTATTCCAAGTGAATTATCACGAACAGACATTTTCAGAACCGGACTCTGCAAACAAATTAGCCCAAACGGTGCATTATGTGTTGTATCCCACAGTAAAAATCTCATTTGGCGGCCGTATGAGCGTTGGAATGGGATACTCCACCAAACAATATTCCACCATCTAAACAAAATTTCTTCAAAAGAACCTGATTGAACTTCCCTTAATTCTAAAGAAATTTTCTCTGGAATAATTTCTTTACCATCTCTACAATAGTCTTTTACTCTTTCTATAGAATCTATTAAAAAATTTTTATGTAAAAAAACTTGTTCAAGCTTTGATTTTTGCTGAATCCGACGATATGTTGTTTTACTATAGCCTGCTGGTCTCACATGGGGATTTATTTTAAAACCCTGTTCTTTTAAAACCTGAATGATTTGCTTTCGGAGTTTGATCTGTGATGGACTCAGTTTCATCTTTTACCCCTTACTTTTGGTAATCTTCCTTGTTCTACCCATTGGTCTATTGCCTCTTTCTTAAATCTCCATTGCCTACCAACTTTATAAGCAGGGATTTTGTCTTTTTGGGCCATCTTATAGATAGAAGATGTACTCATCTGCAAGTATTCAGCAATCTGTTCAAGCGTTAACCATTTATCCATATTCAAATCTCCTTGTTTGTCATTACCAGTCATTACCAATATATGATAATAAATATTAAGTAAGAAGTCAAGTTGTTTTATTAAAGAATCCGCAATCTCATCAATTTTCTTTCCGAGGGGGATGTTAAAAAATTTCCATCAATAAAAAAGGAATTAGAAAATCTGGAAAACAAGAAGAAGGTTTTAGAATTTGATTTAGAGGGGGTAAGGCTTGCCATTCAACAAGTAGAAGGAGAAAACGGTCCAACTTTTGAAATTGAAACCGATCTGGCTGAGAAAAAAAACATCTTAAATTCCAGAGATATTAAAAAATTAGCTACAAATATTTTGATGCATTAGATAAATACATTATTTTCTAGTAATAAACACTCCTTAAAATTCTTCAAAAAAGTTGCGGAATTTGTCTTTTTGCGGGAGCCAGAAATACTACCCAAACGATTTGATTTGGGGATTTAACAGCCCTGGTTAATACAATTAATCAGGATTTCTTTTTATCCCACAATTTACCAAAGATTTAGTGCTTTATTTCGGTTTTTTAACTTGTGAGAATTGTATTTCTGTTTAGAAGATTCGAATAATAACCTCAAAAAATTTCAAAAGAATAACCTCAAACCTCTCTTCCTCTCTAAATTGGACTATTTTAGGATTTAAGAATTTAACACCTTGAATACTATAATTTGTAATGGTATTATAAATGGGGACAGGTCAATGGTGCTCTAACTTATTTTATAAAAACACGTTACGCTAAGAAAGGGGGTACACGTTATGCACGACGATACACGAATAGCTATGAATCCTAACAAAATCGTCCGTTATCTGAAAAAACCATCAGAAGACTTTACTAAGAAGGACATCATGAAGTTTATTGAGGCACAAAACATTCAAACAATCAATTTTCGGTATGTCGGAGGTGATGGCAGGTTAAAGACCCTTAATTTCATTATTAATGATAAGGCCCAGGTGGATAGATTACTCTCAACAGGTGAAAGAGTGGACGGATCGAGCCTCTTTTCATATATCGATACCGCCACGAGTGACCTCTATGTTATCCCTCGGTATAAATCTGCTTATGTAAATCCATTTGCTACAATTCCAACAGTCGATATTTTATGTTCGTATTACACAAGAGATGGCACACCGCTTCCTAGTTCGCCTGAAAACGTTATCCGAAAGGCTCATGAGGCATTAGAAACGAGTACAGGTTTTCGGCTCGAGGCCATGGGTGAATTAGAGTACTATGTTGTGTATGATACGCCGCACGCATACCCAACGACTACGCAGAAAGGTTACCATGAATCTTCTCCATTCTGTAAATGGGAAACGCTACGTTATGAAGCAATGCAAGCTATTGCTCAGGCTGGTGGCAAGATAAAGTATGGGCACTCTGAAGTTGGGCACATTTATTCTGATGAGCATGCTATGGAACAACATGAAATTGAATTCATTCCTGTAGCTATAGAGGATGCAGCTGACCAAATTGTTATTGCTAAGTGGATTTTAAGAATGCTTGGATATAAGTATGGTGTTGTCATCAGTTTTGCACCCAAGATACTGGTCGGACATGCTGGAAGCGGCCTCCATGTTCACACACGATTGGTCGAAAATGGGAAAAATATGATGGTTGAAGGTAACGAGTTAAGTGATATTGCGAAAAAAGTCATTGCTGGTTATTTACATCTTGCTCCATCTCTCACGGCTTTTGGCAATACCGTCCCTCTTTCTTACCTAAGACTCGTTCCTCATCAGGAGGCACCAACTAATATATGCTGGGGCGATAGAAATCGGTCAGTATTAGTAAGAGTTCCTCTGGGATGGTTAAATGTTGAAAATATGGTTAAGCATGCGAATCCTCAGGAAGCAGCAACGGTTTCTGATTTTCACGAGGGACAAACTATAGAATTTCGTTGCCCAGACGGTTCGGCAAATATCTACTTTTTACTGGCAGGACTGGCTATTGCAGCACGGCATGGATTAGAAATGGACGGAGCGTTGGAACTAGCAAGAAAACTCTATGTTGATGTGAACATTTTTTTACCCCAATATAAGGAGTTACGGGAAAAGCTTCCTCAGATACCTTCCTCATGCTGTGAGTCTGCTGAAAATTTACTTAAGGACCGTGCAATTTATGAACGAGATGGGGTATTTTCACCAGTGCTCATCGATGGACTGGTGGAAATGTTAAGAAGCTACGATGATAAAGAATTAAGTGAGCGATTCTATGGTAAAGGTGACGAAATCAAAAAACTAGTGGATGCGTTTTTCCATTTTTCGTAAATACATGATATTTGCTTATTCCGAGCATGCAAATTAAATAGGCTATTTGTCTTCAGCGAAGAGTGGACAAAAGGGACATAGAAAACGTCTTTTAAATTGGTGTTTGAGCCTTTAGCGACTCAAAAAGTCTTTATAGAAATCCTCTCTGGATTTTTATATAGTTGCAAAATTCTTTACTATATTGATAAGATAAATAGTTGACAGATAAGTTTGTAAGATAAAGTTGAGTGGGAAGCCAGAAATATCTCTCAAACCATCAATTAAATGATGGCATCTTCTCCCATTTCACCTGTTCTTATTCTTACTGCCCCATCGATCGGAAATATGAATATCTTGCCATCTCCAAAATTGCCTGTTTGAGCAGAGGAGACAATTACCTCTACAACCTGCTCTGTTAATTTATCAGGAACAACAATCTCTAACTTTATCTTTGGTAAAAAATCGACGACATACTCAGCCCCTCGATACAATTCAGTATGCCCTTTTTGACGCCCAAAGCCTCTTACTTCACTCATAGTAATACCCTGGATACCGATTTCATTAAGCTTATCCTTTACCTCATCCAATTTGAAGGGCTTGATGATTGCTTCTATCTTTTTCATCTTTTTCCCTCCTCAAAATTAAAAAAAATAATATTTTATTCACTTGTCCTTGGAAATTACCTCTCGAGAATTCTTTCCGCTTCTTCTTTATCGCATTCCATTATGTACTGGATACCACTTATCTGGCTTGCTTCACGGGTTAAGGCAGCGATATCATTGCGCGAGATGTGTTCTAATGCGAATTTCCTGGCGCCACACATAATCTGTTTGGTCCCCTGTTCGAGTCTCTTCATATATGTGTAAAGTCCGATAGCATCTGTTGGTATTGAATCGAACTCCTTACCAAATTTACGCCGAAGCTCTGGAGCGGTCGTAAATATCTCCTCTTTCGTTCGTCCAAAACGTGCTACGTATACAGGCGGATTGCCCTCCTTTATTTTTTTACCTATATTCTTACCCACCATCACAGCAGTAAGCGGGGTCCTTGCCATGCCTATCAAATCAAAATAGGGTGCCCCTAATGACAAACCTTTAAAGACCTGATCTTCCAATGTAAACCCGCCAGCAATAGCAACAGCAGGGATGTATTTACTTTTCTTCGCTAATCGATTCAGGTATTGATAGAGAAGTGACCAGAGTTCAATGCCTGGAACGCCCCATTCGCACATCATTCTCCACGGACTCATTCCTGTCCCGCCGCCTGCCGCATCTACGGTTAGTAAATCGATTTTCGCCTCGGATGCGCATTTTACTGCAAGGGCTAAATCCGCCGGTCTGTAAGCGCCTGTTTTTAGAAAAATATATTTTGCGCCTGCAGCTCTCAATTCTTCTACCCTTTTATAAAAACTTTCCTCTTCAACCATACCAATCCTTGAGTGACGTTCAAATTCGCAAAAGGTATGGTGCTCGAAGTCTTTTATGACATCCGGGTCATAAGGGTCGGGCAATACAATGTACCCCCTGTCTTTTAGTGTCTGGGCCTGTTTCAGGTCTTTTATCTTCACTTCGCCACCAATGTCTTTTGCGCCCTGTCCCCATTTAAGTTCCACTGCCTTGACGCCTAATTTATTTATCGCATATTCATGCATCCCGAGCCTTGTATCTTCGACATTTGCCTGCACAACTATGGTGCCATAACGGTCCTGCTGCCATTTCTTAAAGAGTTTAATTCTTTTCTCAAGTTTCGGGGAGTAAACCACTTTCTTATACTTTATTTTCGCGCCAGCGTCCATACCGCATACATTCTCGCCTATTGTTACTATTATTCCCGAAAGCGCAGCGCCAATAGCAAGTCCTTCCCAGTTGTTTTCCGCTATAGCTGTTGAGCCAAGTCCGGGAATAACAATAGGCATCTTTAATTTTATCCCTTTGTCATGCCCTATAATCCGTTCAATGTTAACATTCGTAAATGTGGCCTTGTCAGAATCTGTCTCTTTGCCATACGCGCCCCTGCATGTGCCAAGCATTGTAAAGTGAGATAGGTCCACAGGATATTGTTTCGTGCCAGCCGCACTGATTATTCCGTATGGCTGAGGGTAGATAACCTCCGCTCCCCTGTATGCGGATCTGCCAATCTCGCACATACCGATACAGCCATCCACACAGGTAGCGCACATGCCGCTTATCGGCACAATGGCATCTTCTGTCCTGTTCTTTGTCAAGGTTGCTGCCGTTGCGTTAATTTTTCCAAATTTCATTTTTATGATCCCTCCTTTTTCTTTTCTGATTCTTCTATTTCGCACGTTCCGCATTCACCTTTCAGCCCCATCCAGCAAGAATAGGTTTCATAAGTATCCAAGCATGTTGGCTGAAGTTCGTTATAACATCTACCACATAATACATTTTCTGGCTCAGGCCCCTCACATCTTAACGTGCATGCGGGGCAAATATACATACAGCCACCGCACCTTCGACATTCTTCCGAGGTTAAGTCAAACGGTGTGGTTATTTTTAGTTTGTTCCCCCTATTAATGAATCCTATAGACTTTGCCATCATTTGCTCTTCGCACATTCTTACGCAAAGCCCGCAGTATACACAATTCTCCCACTTAGGCTTAAACCTAACTCGGTCCAAACCCATTTTTGCTGCCATATCCTGCAAAACCTTGGATGTTGGACACTGCGCTATGAGAAGCTCCAGTATCATTTTTCTTGCTTTAACAACTCGTTTTGTAGCGATTCTCACCACAAGTCCTTCTTCAACAGAGTATGTACAGGAGCTGACAAGTTTGGCACGTTCGCCTGTGCCTATTTCTACTATACACAAACGACATCCGCCCCAGGTAGTAAGCCCCTCATCATAGCAAAGGGTTGGGATCTCCAATCCCAAGAATTTTGCTACGTCTAGTATTGTCCAATTGTTAGGGGCATCGAAATCAATCCCGTCGATTGTTATTTTAGGCATTTTTTACCTCCCGTTTTTTTGACAACTGCATCAAATGTGCACATATCATAACAAATGCCACACCTTATACATTTATTTTGCAGTATTGAGTGCTGTTTTTTGAGCTCCCCCTCTATTGCCATCTGCGGACAATTTTTCTTGCAGAGTCCGCAACCTGTGCATTTTTTAAAACCTATCATATATTGAATAAAGGCCTTACATACCCCGGCATGGCATTTTTCCTCTTTTATGTGGGCGTTATACTCATCCTTAAAGTATCTTAATGTAGAAAGCACAGGGTTGGGCGCAGTCTGTCCAAGTCCGCACAACGACACATCTTTTATAATCCCTCCCAGCTCTTCAAGGAGGTGTAGGTCTTCTTCTTTGCCGCGGCCTTCTGTTATACCTGTAAGAATTTCGTACATTCTCTGTGTGCCTTCTCGGCAGATAGAGCAATTTCCGCAAGATTCCTCTTGTAAGAAGTTAGTAAAGTACCTTGCAATATCAACCGCGCAGGTATTTTCATCCATAACGATCATACCGCCTGAGCCCATTATAGCACCCACGCCTGTCAGAGATTCGTAATCCACAGGCAGGTGGAATAGTTCCTGTGGGATGCATCCGCCTGACGGCCCGCCGATCTGAACTGCTTTTACCTTGCTGCTGCCCAGAGCGCCGCCGATATCAAATATCACCTCCCGGAGTGTGATACCCATTGGCACTTCTACCAGGCCGGTATTTTGCACTTTTCCCACTAGGGAAAATATCTTAGTGCCCTTGCTCGTTTTTGTGCCTATACCGCTAAACCAGTCTGCCCCCTTCTCTATGATTATTGGAACATTTGCCAGCGTTTCAACATTGTTTATATTAGTGGGTTTGCCGAATAATCCATGCTGTGCGGGAAAAAGCGGTCTCTGTCTTGGAAGCCCTCTTTTTCCCTCTATGGATGCTATAAGAGCAGTCTCTTCGCCACAGACAAACGCACCCGCGCCTTTCGCTACTTTAATATCAAAACTAAAACCCGAACCTAAAATATTTTCACCCAACAAACCAAGCTCTCTTGCCTGCTTAATTGCTGTGGTCACATGCTTCACCGCAAGTGGATATTCATTCCGCACATAAACCCATCCTTCACCTGCACCGATTGCGTAAGCGCCTATCATCATACCCTCGATAACCGAATGAGGATTGCCTTCAAGCAGGCTTCTGTCCATATATGCACCCGGGTCACCTTCATCAGCATTGCATATTAAATATTTAATATTGTTTTTTTGTGCACGTGTGATTTCCCACTTTCTACCCATCGGAAAACCTGCCCCACCTCTACCCCTGAGTCCTGAGCATTTTATCTCGCCTATTATCTCCTCCGGACTCATCCACAAAGCCTTGGCCAGAGCCTTATAGCCACCCAAAGCAATGTAATCTTCTACGTTCATAGGATTGATGTGCGGATGGTTACCCGTTAGTATCCGCATCTGTTTTCTATAAAAGGGGATTTCGGACATATAAATAAAACTGTTGCCATCTTCTTTAAAGATAAGGTCATCAACTATCTTACCATCCAAAGTAGATTTGACAATTCTCTTTGCATCCTCAGGTTTCAAATTCCTATAGAATATTTCTTCAGGGAAAATTATGACGCTAGGCTCTGCCTCACAAAATCCGTGGCATCCTGTAACCTTTATTGATATCTTCTTCCCCAGCCCCTTTATTGCCTCTTTAAATGCTTGGGCTACCTTAAGTGCGCCTCGCGCCTGCCCGCATGTCCCACAAGATATAGAGATTATCGTATCTTTTGGTCTGCTTGCGGAAATCCTCTGGCGTAATTTTCCAAGTTGTTCAGGCCTTAGCAACTTAGTCACTCTGTGCTCCTTTTTTAATTAACTTCTTAATTTGTTTCAGCGTTTTCTGCGGTGTCATCTGGCCGTAATATTCTCCATCCACCACGATAATCGGTCCTATGGCACAGCAACCAAGACAATTTACTGTCTGGAGTGTAAGTTGCAAATCTGACGTTGTTTCCCCTGGATTTATACCGAATTCCTTTGACAACACATCAACAATACGCGCCCCCCCTCTAACATGGCATGCGGTACCAAGGCAAACAGTGGCAATGTGTTTGCCCTTTGGCGTGAAGCTGAAAGCGCTATAAAAACTCGCTACTCCATAAACATCTCTTAGACTTATCCCTGATGTTTTCGCAACTTGCCTGAGTACTTTTTCTGGCAAATAGTTATAGCGCTCTTGGATATCCTGTAATATAGGAATGAGGAGCCCGCCATGCCTTGCAATAAGATTATCAATAAATTTCGATATCTCTGTCATAGCAAAACTCTCCAATAGCAATGTTTATTGAATATTTTTCCCAAAGACTCTTGATTGCAAGTCCAGTTATTTATTATTGCAAGAAAAAATTGACAATATAAATAAACCATTCTTTCGCCTAACTTAAAATAACCAATTTCTTTTAAAGGAGGGAGCTTCCAAGAAAGAACATTAATCCTCTTCACTGGTTCATAAACCAATATCTGCAACTATTCTTCTCGCTTTTTTACTGAATTCGGATTTTTTCTATAATTCTCTCGTGACTTTTTTAATTCTTTCCTGTAAAGCCTTTTTGAATCATCTTTATCGATTTATTCAATCTTATGGGTTTATAGGCAAGAAGTGTTCCATTTCACAAGCAAGCAAAAAAAAATATTTTCATCTTTAAAAACAATAAGATAAAAGGTTAAAGGGATTAAAGAGAGGAATAAAAGAAAAGAGAAACATGGTTTTTAAAAAGCCACTCCAAGATGATTGGTAAAATATTGACCAACCTACTACCCATCGTGATTTCTGTTTACCATTATTATGGTATAGAATTGTACTTACCAAGTATATATATTCTCCTTTAAGATGAAATTAGGAATGATGTTCGACTTGATAAGCTGGACAATATTGAAGTATTTATAATTAAGACTATTAACTAATTCTACCCTTTAAAAAAGGGGACAGAAGGAACATCAAAAACATCTGTTAAATTAAAGTTCGAGCCTTTAGCGACTCAAAAAGTCTTTATAGAAATCCTCTCTGGATTTTTATATAGTTGCAAAATTCTTTACTATATTGATAAGATAAATAGTTGACAGTTGAGAGATAAGTTTATAAGACAAAGTTGAGTGGGAAGCCAGAAATATCTCTCGAACTTTTGAGTGAGAGAAAAACTAAGCCCTGATTTAAAAATACTAATCAGGGCTTTTCTTATCTATCGATATATCCTTTATAAGAAAGTATTATTTTTTAAATCCCGATAGGGAGTAATGATTCACATCATCTATGTGAATATCTGTTATTTCGAAATTTTTAAAAAATTTTTTTAGTTCTACTGGAGTAAAGTAGTGATGAAGAAGACCTTTTTCCTTACCGTCCAAGGGAATAAAGGTATTTTCTTCAATCTGTTTGAATCTTCTCCCTTGATTTTTTAGTTTCGGTACAGTAATAAATATAAATCCACCTTTTTTTAAGACCCTTTCTATCTCTTTAACAATGCCCTTGATTTGAGAGGTATTACTGTGATGGATAACTTGGACAGAGATAACAACATCAAAAAAGCTATTTTTGTATGGAAAATCTTCTGTCATTTCTTGAATTTGAAAATTTGCAGATAAATTCTTTGAAGATAACCATTTTTTTGCAATTTGAATAGCTGTTGAGGAATTGTCTAAGCCATAAACTTTAAAGCCTTTCTCGGCAAGATATACAGTATGTCTTCCAGAACCACAGCCCAGGTCAAGAACTCTTTTATATCCTTTTTCTTTAAAAGTTTTTACGAAAAGCGATATATCAGGATGGGGATTTTTAAAAATCTTGCCTTCCCGCTTAAATCTTTTCTCCCAGGACTTTGTTGATATTTCCATAAATAAAACTTTAAAATAATAAAAATATCATTTAAAAAAATAAAGGAGAAAATTATACTCCCAAATTTTTTTAATCGGTTTTACAATGTATCAGTCTTTTCTTTTTATGAAGAAATTTTTAAAAATGCTCCTTTTAAGCTATTGTTTTCTTTCCTGATCAGAAAATTACCCTCATGCTCTTTTTTTGTTTCTGGGATATCCTCTCTAAAATGGGCTCCTCTGCTCTCCTGCCTTAAAAGAGATGATATAATAATGGCTTCAGAGACGATAAGCATATTCCTTATCTCATTATCTTCTCTTGTAAAATAGGGAGAATGAGTATCGATATGATACCTCTTTCTTATTTCATTGATGACTTCCCTTGCTTTCAAAAGAGAATCTTTGGATCTGATGATCGATACAGATTTCCACATAATCTCCCTTAACTCATTCCTCGCCTTCTTATTGATATTTTCATTTTTTGTTGTTAAAGGAATCTGTGTGCCTAATGGCTGATATCTTTCTAAAGAGTCTATGTATTGTGCAGCAGACTTTCCTGCCCTCGTTCCCATTACCAATGTCTCTGTCAGAGCATTTCCTGAGATCCTGTTTGCACCATGAACACCTCCAGTAGCTTCACCGCAGGCAAAGGCCCCTTTTATTCTTGTCTGACAGTTTTTATTGATCTGTATTCCTCCCATAAAAAAATGGGTTGTAGGACAAACCATGATAGGCTCTCTTTGAATGTCAATATGAAATTTCCTGAATAGCTCTTTCACATCGGAAAATCTTTTATTGAAAATATCCTTTGGAACCATAGAGCAGTCAAGATAAACCGCATCTTCAATTCCCCTTCCTGAAATTATTTCTTTAAATATTGCTCTTGATGTTATATCCCGCGTGGCCATCTCTTTCTTTTCAGGGCTGTATTTCTCCATAAATCTTTCCCCTAGAGCATTCTTTAGGATGGCTCCTGAACCAAGAAGAGTGCTAACAATAGGAATTTTCACAGGTTTTACGGCCATGGTCGGATAAAACTGAACGAACTCCATATCGATTAAAAAAGCTCCTGCATTTAAGGCGAGAGCAAAGGAATCACCTGTAATATCGAGGGCATTGTTTGTATGTTGAAAAATTCTCCCTCCTCCTCCGGAGGCGATGATTGTTGATTTCGAAGATATTAATAGAGCCTTCCCACTTTTATTTATTATTCCAAAAGCCCCCTTACACTGATCATCCTCTTTGATCAGCTCAGCAATCGTTATACCGTCTATCAATCGAATCCCCTGTCTTTTTGCCTCCTCCATTAAGGGTTTTGTGATGGTAAGCCCATGAACTTTCGGGGGATAGCTCAAAAGGGCTGTACGAACAACTCTGGGATAGGAGTGGCCCGGAGCATCATGAAGCAGGAACGTCCCATTGGTCATTAAAAACTCAGCTCCCCATTCCTTTAATCGCAAGATTTCCGTCTTTGATTCTTCTGCCATTATCTTCAATAAGCTTTTATTGTTAATTCCCCCACCGCCGTTTAATACATCAAGAATATAAGAGGATGATGAGTCACCGTCTTTTTCAGAAAATCCTGATACAGCAAGATTGCACTGAGCAAAGACTGTATTACCGCTTCGTCCCACCTTTCCCTTCGAAATAATGGTTACGTCTTTTCCTAGGCTCCTTGCTTCAATACCAGCCCTTAATCCTGCTGCTCCGCCACCAATAACTAAAACCTCTGTATCGATTCTTTCCATCATACTCCTTGATTAAGCTTTTCTTTAAAATATTCCTTCTTTTTCTGATCCTATTATTTTCTATCAAAAAGGAAGGTTTTCGTCAAAGTTATTTACAATAATGGAAATTAGAATATGGAAAAGATTTCGATTCTAGCAGGCTTTTTCTTTATCTGGCGAAGTTCTAAAGAATGAGGGCATTATTTTTTTTGACGAGGTCCTTTTCGTATCTAAATACCTATTTAAGGTTCCTTTTTTAAAAAGATTATCTTTATTAAATACCGTAAAAATTTTTGGAAATTCTAGTATTTTTACGAGTTGTTAAACGCTACTCGATTTATTATTGTAAATTGAGAAATATGGAAAGATATTTCCGTAATTCTAAAAAATATTAACTTTAAAAAAATAATATAAAAGAGGGTAAATAAATATGGTGTTATTTTTATTGATAACCTTGTTTGTAATGACAGTCCTGATAGCACTAGTCTTGGTAAATGAGTAATTTAATATTTATCCTGAATTATCCAATGAAGGAAGATTCAGAGTCAAGTTTAATACTAAGGTCTTTGCATTGATTTTGCAGGGGAGAAATAAAAATGAAAGTCAATAGATACAAAATTGAAACGATTCTTAGAGAGAAGATAGAGCATGGCCCATTGGACGATCAAGAACTTGCACATATCTTAAAAGTTCATTCTTCGACTGTATCAAGATGGAGAAAAAAATTTAATATTCCTCCAGCAGATAAGTTCGAGAAGAAATTTAGAAAAAAATATGGCAGAGATTCAATCGAGATATTTAAGAAGATGATAGAAGAAGAGTCTTCTCTTCAGGGAATAGCTAATCATTTTGGCTTTACAAGGGAATATGCAAGGCAGGTTTTTAATAAGCTCTATCAAAATTCAGATAAGATTGTAAGGCCAAGAAAAAGAGGAAGATATAAAAAGCAGGTTAAAGCTAAGAGCCATTAGTTTTTTCCGTATAAAAAAGGAAAT
>Ga0307380_10006368_pt1 | contig 15510 bp, 12 predicted proteins | sample UN3MG_FD_202239 | JGI IMG/M metagenome (GOLD analysis project Ga0307380, IMG submission 202239) | Soil microbial communities from Risofladan, Vaasa, Finland - UN-3 | ecosystem: Environmental > Terrestrial > Soil > Coastal area > Acid sulfate soil | place: Finland: Risofladan, Vaasa | collected...
TGCCTCATACCGGGGGATTCGTAAACAGGGTTTAGGGTAGGGGGGCAACGGCTATTCATGCGGTGCCTGAAAAAAATATTGAGGATCGCTCAGGTAATGTTAAATGTGTAGACCAGCCCCCTTTATATTGCTCTATATGTGTTTGGTGCAGACCTGTTACTGCACCAGTATCTTCGAACCCAAGCCGGATACGGGGAACGGAAGAACGGTGTAGACTGGTTGATCAGCAATGAAACAGATTGTCAGGGGTACCTTTGTCCCTTGACTTTGGGGCCTTATATGTGTTACGGGATCACAATAATTCATTTAATCTTTCTACAGATATATTTGCCTGTTTAAGGATATGGGACAGAGTCGAACGCTTAATCGGACGATGGGCGGGAACGATGATTTTCATTGTTTCATTAGGAAGACGCTTTTGCAAACGAATGTGACTTCCCCTTTGTCTAACGACAATCCATCCGTCGCGACGTAGGGTTTTGATGACTTTCTTATAACTCAAAGAAGGGACTTTTGTCATACAGAAATCTCAACCAGTTCAGCATCTTCAGCAAAGTCGAAGTCATCTTCAATTGGTTGCAGGTATAACGCAATCGCTTCTTTGATATTTTTCAAAGCTTCTTCACGGTTTTCGCCTTCACTGATACAACCCGGCAATGAAGGAACGGTTACTGTATAACCACCATCTTCGCTGGGCTCCAATACAATTCTCAATGTCATATAATAACCCCCCTGGTAAAACTATATCACATTTGCCTATATTGAATAGTATTCTTTTATTCCTATAACGATAAAGCTCAGCGGCGCGCGGTAGCGCGTCCGCTGGAGCGCCTTGATACTCATTAAGGCCCCCTCCAGAATGTAGGGTATAATTACCGTAGTCAAGAATCCATACCCAAGGAGGAAGCCTTATGAGATTCTATACAAAACACCATCAATTCTACTGCGGCATCGATCTGCACGCAAGGACAATGTACGTCTGCACCATGGACGTCGATCCACCACAGTAACTGAGCCTGTCAGACTCACAGGCAGAGCTCCTCTTTTGATTCGGACGGCATGGCGGGTACCAATGATGTTCTAGGGCACCACGAGCGACCCTCTATATGTGTTTGGTGCAGACCTGTTACTGCACCAGAATCTTCGAACCCAAGCCGGATCATGGGGACGGAAGAACGGTGGTTCATCCGGTTGATCGGCAATGAAACAGCTTGTCAGGGGAACCTTTGTCCCTTGACTTAGGGGGCCTTATATGTGTTAAACGGCGATTTTAGTTTCTCACTGTCAATTTCTTATTTGCGATTGACTTGAGTATTCTAGCACTTTATAAGATATGGCTCTTATTGCATTGTAGTATTAAGTCTGCAATCTTCCTTTTTTTGCCCTATTCGTCATTGTGCCAATTCAGAAAAGATGCCGAAAGCGTAAAAAAGGGCGCTACATTGCCTGCCTTTTGATAAGCGAATTGCCAAACTATGTAAGCAAATATAAAAAGACAAATGCTGTACCAAATAGGATAATAAGATTAAAGGTAATTGTGATCATCACAGACACCATCGTTTTACTCGTTTTTCGTCCAATTAAGGGATTTTGTCGATAGTCCTGCAATGCTTTAAAATGTAACCATTGCCAAATTATTGAAACAATACCGACCAATATTATAAGGGCAATAGCTACAGTTTTTAGTTGAGAGTAATATGGATTAGCTATATCAATTATTTTCTTGGAAAATATGATAATTATTGCTGAGAATAAAAGCAATGGATAATATACAGGTTTCCATTGTTGATCTTTGACAAACCGTATTTCTTATTGAGAGGATGATGCGTCGTTCTTTTCTGATGTTTTGCTCCTACCGGCTTTACCTCCGTGCAATTTCGACTAGCTGCAGTTTATACGTATTTTTGCTATAATGAAACCATATAATGCTTTCCTATAGCCGTTTAACTGACGGTGCTGAGTCGCCAGACGGATTTGCTGCGATAACCTCACTGGTGGGTGCTCACAAAGCTGAAACCACCATTAAATCCGAGCCGCGATAGCCTGGTCGGCTCCAGTACATTGTTGGGCGGATCATCAAATTGGTAATCCTGGGATGATGCGACCCTTTACTCGTTGCTTGTAATCCTGGTAAGGCTGTCCCAGTGCGCGTTCCAGACTTACTTCCTCAACCAGAGCGAGCGACAGAAATGCAGCCCACCAGATTGGTACCAGCGCCACACCGATCATTGAACGAAACATAATCGCGAATCCGAGCGAGAATAATATATCTGCGAGGTAGATGGGATTTCTGACAACACTATAGATACCATTGGTCTTTAGAGTCATTTTGCTATTTGGTGCAGTCCGCCAATTAATCGATAAGGCAGGAACACCAAAAACCATTGCGACTGCGAGGATTATTCCTCCAACAATCCAACTCCATACACCTATCTCAAAACGAGGTTGGGGGCAAAAAGGCAAGACGAGTAAGATGCGGGAAGAATCGCTAATCATAATAATGGTAAATCCTATCAGGGCGTTTTGGCCCAGCTTTGTTCCGCCGACCATGGCGATGCCGCCAAGAAGCCCAAACATGCCGACAAAAGCCCAAAAGAAGGGATCTTGGAGAACGAACATAATACACCTCCTTCGGTAATCTTCGATCCGCCCAACAAACAAGCTGACTTGCGCCCTCGACGTGGCTGATGGGAGCGAAAAGGCGGTAAGTCGAGCGATATATGAACTTTCGTTTATTCTCATATGATTGTGCATCATGCCGGGGGATTCGTCAACAGGGTTTAGAGTAGGAGGGTGACAGCATTTCACGCTATGCCTGACAAAATATGTGAAGGTCGCTCAGGTAATTGCAGGCAGCAGGCAAGCAGGGAATGTCCAATGTGCAGACCTGCCCCCTTTTTACATTTTTTTGATACTAGGCACAAAACAGAGACAGCGTCTGTTGGGAAAATATTTATCCATATCATGGCCAAAGCTTTGTAAAAGGTAAAGATTTGACCCCTGTAGTACATCGAGAAAAAAGTTTGATATTTATAAAAAAAAGGGTTAATAATTTATATTATCGGTTTCCGTTATAAAAGCTTTTTACTCTATAAGAGACTATAGAGATAATCTGCTGCAGAAAGGATTGTGGCCGTGCGCAGAAGGATAGCATTAAGGCTGATGATTCCCGCAGTGATGCTCTGTTTCTTAGCCTTATGGTCATGCGCCGGTGACAATGAGCCGTCGGCGTTTCAAATCGGGGATGATATTTTCGGGTACTTCTATGTGATGCCTTCAGCGAGCGGGACATACGATCTATGCGTTAGGGACGGCATTCTGTTCACCGCCAATATAAACGGCGTTTTAATAATAGATGTGACAAACCCATCACAGGCCACAATTTTAGGAGGGGCGCCATTCCCCATTGAAGAGCCATGCGATATCGAGGTGACAGGAGATGTCGCCTACGTCTGTACGAAAACGGACTCGATCACGATCGTTTCCGTTTTAGATCTATACGACCTTTCTTTACATTCTACCTTTGTTATCGAAGGCTCCGCTTCATACGATGTCGAAATCGACGGGGATCTGCTGCTTGCATCAACAGGGGAATATCTGGAAGTTTTTGATATTACCGATCCCCTGAAACCTGTCAAAGTCAACAAGTATCCCGTTACGGATCATTCGAATGAGGGCCTCGGTATTTATGCCGATGAAAAACTGGCATTGGTTTGTAAAAGGAACGGCACGATAGACGGTACTGATATTGATCTCATTGACTATTCGGATGCTTCAGATCTCACATTTGTTTCACAGATAGATCTCGGGCCTTATGAATATGCGTATGACATATGTATGTCCGATGACGGCAGCCCGCTGGCGATCGCTTCGGACGAGGAAATAGCAACGTTGCTCGATCTGAACGATCCGTATTTTCCCCTTATGTTAGGGGATTGGGAACCCGGGGGAACAGGAGGGGAAGACGCCTGTATATGTGGAGGCATTGCAGTCTACGCACAGACGTACAATGGAATTCGAATAGCGGACATCAGCGATAGAAACAATATCAGAACTGTTGCGAGATTAGATGATGATATTAATGTTGATGTCGGATCGCCGTGTGATGTTGAACCGGAAGGCTGCTATGTATACGTGGCCGCGGTTTCCAAGATTATAATATTAGAATTTCTGATTAAATAAGAAGCAGCGCTACATGGCCCTTGTCACCATCACCGATCCGACAATTTTCACAAGTAAAGATATACCCCCATGGCATTTATATCATGATTAGGGGTTTGTAAAGATTAAAGATTTGACCCCCAAGCCACGTTGAGCTGACTTACGTCCTTGCAGCGGCCGCAGGGAACGAGAAGGTGGTAAATTAAGCGTCATAGTAACGCCTTATTATCCTGCCGGTCTTAGTAATTAGAAAACGTAAAAAGTGTAGACCTGCCACCATCTCTATTTCTCACTTTGTAGGGGAGGGGGTTGACAGAAAGACCTTTGAAACCAGGGACTAAACAGAGACAGAGTCTGTCGAGAAAATCTTTATCCATATCATGACCAATGGTTTGTAAAGATTAAAGATTTGACCCCCAATCTATTATCTCTTTTTCGTTGCTCGTTTAACAGCAAATACGATTAATGAAATCAGAAGTAATGAAATAACATAGGGAAAAATAAAACCGATAACAGCATAAAAAGTTTTTTTGGACACCACCGGTACATTGACATAAAAATTAGTTGATCCTAGTTCAAAAGAATTCTGTCCCGCCCACTGTCTATAATAGGGATCAATGACAGCGCTATGACCGTCTCCTGTAATCTTGATCATGGTAAAGCCGTTTTCTACTGCTCTATACGCACTACTAAAGGTAAATAAAGGAGTATATGTAATCGTATCCCAAGAAGGAACCAATAATAGATCAATATTTTTTACTGCTGCTTGCCTGATATAATGGGGAGGGATCATATCCGCACAGATGACCTGACCAATCCGGCCATAGGGTGTATCTAAGTAAGGAATATTTCTTGGGCCAGGTTCAATAAAAAAATCTTCAAATCCAGGAACAGGAAAGGCTTTTTCATATTCCCAGCCAATATTACCCTCTGGAGTAAAAAGAATACCTGTGTTTTTCATTGCTTTATCTTTTTTCTCTTTTTCATTTAATAATCTTTCATACGAGACTAATAAATAGATATCCTCTTTATCAGCCAGGTTTTTCATTTCCAGGAGAAAGGTATCTGCAACAGATGATTCCAGCATAAGCGCTGATTCCTGCCACACAATGATTTTTGCACCGGTCTTTACTGCTTCCAGGGTTTTTTGACGCATTTCATGCAAATGCGATTGTGGACTGCTCATTAGTTTTGCATATTCAGCCGGGTTTAAATCCGAAATTTCAATAATACTTAAACTTGAATCTGAAACACGTTCTACAAGATTGATATTAGTTGTAATTCCTGCTATAGGTACAGTTTTATCTGCTTTTTTAGGAAAAGCAATCACAGTTCCCCCATAAATCAACATAACTACCATTATGGCAATATAAACCAAGCCGGAGTAGCCAAGTTTTTTAATATTCCAATTTTCTTCCCATAGGTAATTGATCATGGGAGCAAACCAGGCAACTAAAAAACTTAAACCAAAAACACCAAAAATAGAGGATGTCATAACCAATGGTCTGAGCGCAAATTGGGAATCGCCAAAAGTTCTAGCACCTGTGGTTAAAGAAAACAACAATTCAATAGCTACTACTGCTGATGGGTAAATAAGACTGGCTGCGATTTTTGGTAAACGTTTATAAAGGGCTTTATCCAAAATAAATGGAATTAAAATTGACGGAACCAAAAATAAAGCACCTGATTTAACTTGCCATATAAGAATATATAAAAAATCTATTTCTTCTGATATTGATGCTGCTGTAGAATACAGGGATAGTTGTGGTAATAAACCAATAAAAGCTGCTATCTGTAGTGTTATAAAACCTGAAATAACAGCAAAAAGCCATTTGATATTGCGCATAAAACGAATTAAAAAAACAGGTGCAATCCAGGCAGCAATCCAAACTGGATTATCAGTTTTAAACACCGAGATCGAGAATGCTATTAATGTAATAACCAAATATAGTCCATTTGGTATCCACTTTTTCTTTAACATTTCTGCTCTCCTGGTAATTATGAAAGAAATCAAAACCTTATGCTTGACTTATCAATCAAAAATCTTTCGAATTTTTGTAAGGAACATAACGACAAAGATGAGTAGCGCCCTCGTAGCGACCGAAGAGCGCGAGAAGGCATTAAGTCGTTCGGTATATGATATTTCATTTATTCTTATATTATATGATTGTGCCTCATACGGCAGGATTCGTCAACAGGGTTTAGGGTAGGCGGGTAGAAGCTTTCCAGGCGGTGCCTGAAAAATATTGTGGGTCGCTCAGGTAATGTCCAATGTCAAGGGCTGACCCCATTTATACAAGTTGGAAAAATGGGGACAGCACCTTTTTTTAAACAAGAGTTATGCATCTACTTCACATACAACATAGTTAAGTGCAATAATGAGAAAGAAAATGGGAGCTGTCCCTATTTTTCCCAAGCCGGATCAAGGGGACGGAAGAAAGATCGAGCCGGAAAACCTTGATGCTGATCTCGGGGATTATTCAATCATGAGAATGGCCTATCTGATTGAAAAGGATTTTGCGGAGTTTTATGAAAAGTCATCCGAAGCAAATGAGGGAAAGGTAAAAGGCCTTCTTATTGAGCTGGCCGGATGGGAAAAGAAGCACGCTTCAATGATCCGGGAAGAGATGGAGAAAATTATCGCACGGAATTCTCTCGACCTCGGCTTCTACCCCTTTTAAAATACGGTAATTATAGATCCCAGCCAAAAAACCATTAGAGATAATACCCTAAAATGATGGGTAGCTGGAACACAATCTCCACTTTTTAAGACTGGTTTAATTTAACCTCAATTGACAAGCTGGCGGATAAAATAAAACTCCTTTCTCTGGTTTTACTTTTAATCTTAAATAACTGCCATTTGCGTGCCAACTAACGTGTGTTCTTTTTTGATAACGTGCAATAAAAGAATCTACATCCCAGTTGTCATAATAGACACGTAAAGTTTCTGTAACCAAATTGATTAGATCTTCCATACCTTCTACCTGTGGTTGTTCTTGAGGTTGGTGAGCATGAGGTATATTTCTAATATCTACCACTCTTTGATCGGCAAAATTTTCATCCATTAAAAATTGAATAATCACAGACGAATCAAAGGCATACCCCTGTCCCAGTTTAAATAATAACCAATTCGACAAACTTGTACCCTGGTCCCCATGTAAGATGAAAGTGAACATTCCTAACCAATAACTTAAAAAATTTTCTGATTCATGTACATTCTTTCTAGTGTAAGGTTTCGTTACTCTTCCACCAGCATAAAAAAACTTTTTCATTATTTTTAGAATTAAATCAATTTCCCTGTGAGATACTACTCTTGGTAAATTCTCAGGGGTTAAAATCAAATTAGAGGGCAACTCTTCTAACATTTTAATTAAGCTTTTTAATCTACTTAAGCATGCCTCCGCAGATGCTTCACCAAGATCAAGATCTAACTTAATGGCTTCTATAATTAAGGAACGATAATTTTTGATAACCTCTCCTCGAAGTATTTTATGGGCCATAAAAGGCGGCATATGAATTCTGACACCGCCATTTTTGACAAATCCTACCCCACTACACTGATTGATAAATTTCACTATCCCTTTTGTATTTGACTCAGCAAAAGAAAGCACCCAGACAGCGATTAAAATGTAGTGAGCTCTTTCGTCTAACAGGGTATAATCGTCGTCAAAAAATAAGACAAAAACTTTTTTTGAATCTAAATTTGCTTCTTTAATCTCCTTGTCGAGCATTAAAAGGAATTTTAGAATATTTTCTGTTTTACCTCTTGCTTTTTTACTAAGCAAACCCTTATTATGTTTATCAACAACGCTCACACTATCAACAAAATACACTTTAATACCTTCATTTAATGCAAACCTGCATAATGGAGAAGGGTTATTTCTATCTCCTTGGTAAGATAAGAATCTGGTGATTAATCCTTGCCGTTCTAAATTCTTTAAATTATTAAGAGTATTACCACCTGTTGCTAGTGCAGCTTCGCCCCTGCCATCATATGAAACAATCCCGGTATAAATTGTCAGACCTTTTTGTTTTATTGTCTCGGATACAACTTTTTCTAAATCTGTGTTAAAAAAGAAATCTTCTGTTAAAAAATTATTCATAGATAGATTAACTATTTTGCCTCTGATTGTATCATTTTTATCCAGCCATGTGTCTAATTCTTCCTGAGACATTCTTTTAAATTCCACTCCTTCTGGAATTCTAAGATCAAATCTGTCTTTTAAAAAATTTTCCAATTTTTCTATATCCGGGTTATTCATTATAAATCACCCTAATAATATCCCAAATTATTCATAAGCAGTAGAATTATGGAGAAGCAATGCGCCCTAAAGATGATTTAAAGCTGAATTCTTTACAAAATCTATAGCATTTACCTGTAAAATATTGAAAGTTTATTTACCTATTTTTTTAAGAGCTATTCTGCTATGATTAATTCGATTCCATTGTCCTTAATTATGTTTTTATAATTTATTGATAGGAAGAGTTATAATTCGCGATTTACAGAAACATCTGTACTGCGACACAAAAAAACGCTCAACTGTGGTATGAATCCCACTTCACAAATTACATTTCCCCTCTTCTCTACCATATTACTTCAGAATGGTATTTTGTCAAGAAAATTGGGATAATAAGAGAGAACGCACATCTTTCGGGGAGTAAAATGAGCGTACCTCATCCTCTTTGAGCTGTAAGAAAATAAGGATCAGGAGGCCTTTATTTCAACCTTATCGAAAGGTGGTGCATTGTTTCGTTTGAGGCATTCCAATATTTTGTTCACCTCAGAAGGGTCGGTTATCACTGCAGTAATTTTCATTTTACTACCACATTTTGGGCATACGAGGGGGTCAACTTCATACACCTTTTGGATGAGCCGCGCCCAGCTCTGTTTTGAGGTTTTGCTTGATACGGTCTCCATAGTGTGGTCGGAGTCTTGATCAGGTTTTCGGTCGTACGCGGGTGTTGGTCTGTACCCAAATTGGGCAAGACTTCCATCCTTGTTGACTTTTCCCTTCGTCCTGCTGGAATAGAGTCCATAATAACGGATAAGATGATTATGCTTCGGGGGATATGCTGAGTAAGTTCTGCAATAAAATCGGTAACCTTGAAGAGCTTTATGTTCTCTTTCCAGTACTCGTTGTATTTGGTTTTATAAATAACAGTAACGTTGGATCGTACATACAGAATCTTCTTCAGAGAAACCGGGTGCCTGACTATATATTGGCTCAGGTTTACCCGGGCGTTCTGGGTTAAGGCAGGAATCGGAACTGAGTTATCTACTGAAAAACCGGAATGTTTTCAGGAGAGAAGCTTCAGCGCGAAACTTTCTTGCAACAGGCCTTTTTGGACAAAAAACTTTATCACTCTCCTTCTGAACAGCTCGGTGAGACTAGAGGTGTCCTTTATGGAGATGTAGTGGAAAGAGCCTGTTTCATCGATCCCTCCTTCCAGAATGATACAGTGCCAGTGAGGATTGAATCGAAGCGTGTCTCCAAATGTTTGATGGGAGATAATGGCTCCTGTCTTCACCGATTTATGTGCAACCTCGTTATAAAAATCGGTGACAAGAGCACATATGATCTTTGAAACATCTTCGAAGAGGTTCCTGTCATTTTTAAAGTACACTCGCAACAGCTTTTGGATCGTAAAAACAAACTGTTTGTGAGGGAGTTTCAGGAGCACGTTTTCAGAGAGATGTTCTGCAAAGAGCTGGAGTCTTTTCTGATTACAGCTTGAGCAAAGATACCAGCTCTTACAAGAGAAGGGACCAATTAAGGGGACATCTTACTTCTATTATTTCGACTCTTGTTTTTTAGTTAAGTGCAATAGTGAGAAAGAAAATGGGAGTTGTCCCTATTTTTCACTTTTTATACGCCGAAGGCGGTCAGCAAGGTCACCTTTTCAGGCAACTGATATTTTTCTCTTTCGCAATTGGCGCAAACCAACTCCAATCGCGATGAAGAAGAAGATGCTGATGAGTCCATTCATCGGCGAAACCAGCCAGTCTGTCCCCGGTATGATCTGGATATGGTGCTCTGTAAAGAGTTGGTTGAGAAAGGCGTCTTCCACCATGTGCATCAGAATCGCCGGCCAGATCGAATTAGTCAAAAGGCGAATCTCACCATACACCATTGCCCAAGAGATCATCACTACAATCGACAAGGGGATGAAGGCCGTCAAGTCCAACGTAGTGAAGCTTTGGAGAACGGCTCGATCCAGGTAAAACAGGTAGTATGGAATGTGCCATGCACCCCAAACGAGTCCGACGATCAAGTGTCCTACGAAATCATTCAGGCGAAGTGAATAAATTTTCGGAGTGAGGTAGCCGCGCCAGGCAGCCTCTTCAAAAATATTCTTAATGAATTGCGGTAGGAGGCCCATCGCGAAAACCTGAAGGATCAGCCCAAGTGCTTTCAGGGAGAAATCAGGAAATTCGATCAAACCCAATCCTCTGCCGATTATCAAGGCGAGCGCCGTCACCACGGGATAGACGAGAAGCGCGATAACGTACCACGCCGCATTCCCTTTGATATGTGGTTTTATTCCAAAATCCTTCCAGCCATCCCCGGCAAATGCCCGAAGTAACAGGGAGGCTGTTAGTGGCGTAATAATCCACAAGAGCATACCGAGACTTTCTGAAGCCGGGTTGCCCATTAGCACATCCACTCCACGCCCAATCCAGCCAATCGCAATCACGACAATAGTGAAAATCACCAGATTGCGTACCGTGGCTCTATTACTCTGATTTTTAGCACTCATTTTATCGGGCTCTTTCAAACATTGAATAGCAGCCATCTGAAGTAGGCTGCCTAATGCTTGGAGCTGATCGGCCGGGTAAGACGTGAAGCTATATCAAAATCCCCTGCGCACCCGGTCCGATCCAGCGACATGACACTCATTAAGGCCCCCTCAAGAAGGTAGGGTATAATTACCGCAGTCAAGAATCCATACCCAAGGAGGAAGCCTTATGAGATTCTATACAAAACAACATCAATTCTACTGCGGTATCGATCTGCACGCAAGGACAATGTACGTCTGCATCATGGACCATGAAGGAACAATCCTTACACACCGGAGAGACTCTCGCTGAGGTGCTCCAACCGTACCGGGAGGACCTGGCCCTGGCCGTTGAGTGCATCTTCACCTGGTACTGGGTGGCAGATCTGTGCAGCCGTATCGGCGTCGAGTTCGTTCTGGGCCACGCGTTGTACATGAAGGCGATCCACGGCGGACGATCGACTCCCAGAAGATCGCTGCCCTGATTCGCAGCGGGATGGTTCCTATGACCATTGTCCTGTATCCCGGTCCCTTTACTCTTCTATGAATTCATCGTGAATCCATTTCCACGGTCTGCCCCGCGTCGATCCGCCATAGTAACTGAGCCTGCTAGACTCACAGGCAGAGCTCCTCTTTTGATTCGGACTGCATTCGGGTACCAATGATGTTCTAGGGCACCACGAGCGACCCTCTATATGTGTTTGGTGCAGACCTGTTACTGCACCAGTATCTTCGAACCCAAGCCGGATCCGGGGAACGGAAGAACGGTGGCTCATCCGGTTGATCGGCAATGAAACGGATTGTCAGGGGTACCTTTGTCTCTTGACTTTGGGGACCTTATATGTGTTATGCGTGCGTTTGACACTGAAGCAGGCCTGCTATTTTCCGATTGGGCAGGACAATTCGCACTTACGGCAGTATTTAAAACGAACATCCATATTAAAATCTTCTTCACTGTCCGGGACTAAATGCACATTATCATCCAAGTTCACTTCAGAGTCCTCTGCATCTTTATTCAACTGGAACATACAATTGGCCCTGCTGAAAAATCCGTCCCGCCCAGGTAGCATGGCCATTCCCACATCAGCAGACGAGAGGATCCTCTCTGCAAACGCATTCTGTGGACATTCTTTTCTGCAGAACTCTTCACAGCCGTCGCATGGATCAGAGGAAATCGGACCTGTAGAAGGTAAGTCTTCTGCGAGTAGCATCGCACGAAGACGGACCCTCGGCCCTAGTTCTGGCGTAATAAGAAGATTGTTCCTGCCGATGCAGCCAAGCCCGGCTAATACCGCGGTGTCTTTTAGATATATTCCGCCCCTTTCAACAGCGTAAGGCATTTCTTGAGTTTTGATACCATATTCTTCTTGTATCCAAATAGACAGCTCCCTAATGATTCGTATAAGAACATTGTTTCCTGGAGAGCTTTTTCCATCCCACCAATCAAGTGAAGGTTTATCCTCTGGATGAGAAACGGCGATAACCAAAGCTGACTTGGCGTTTTTAGGCCAACTGATTCCAGCAAAATTTTTAATCTCCAGCCCCGTTTTCATATTTAGGATTTCGTGGGATGGGGTTTTTTTAAGGAGCTCAACACTCGCGATACCTGCCATTACAGCTCCTTTTTCCTTTGCTTTCTCAATCATCTGAGTTGCTACATTCGATTTCATGGACAATATCCTTTTACCTGACGACCCACTTTCTAACAAGAACTAAAGAAAACGTAGTTATGGCGAAGCGCTAAATTTCATATAACGATGAAATAACAGGTTGGGCCCTATAGGGTCCAATCCTGTTCATTTCCTTGTTATGCGACTGAATATTGTATCTAATCCTCTTTCACTTTTTTTCTATTGCTTTTTTTAGCCTCTCCAAAAACTCGTTGAGTGGAACACGGTGTACTTTTGCTGCCATTTGAACTGTGATTACTTTTGTTAGCATTTTGCGCAGGGAATACCCACACACGCGTTTCACACCAAACATCTCCATTACATCAGCAATATCTCCGTATTCTTTTAGAATTTTAGAAACGCGTGTGTGCTTTGTAATTTCCATTTTTCGTCCTCCTGTCTTTGAAAATGGGATTACGGTTAGCCACATTATTTACTGTAAGAGATTTCACTTAGGGCTTCCATTAATTTGCATAGCATTGAGATAACCCGCCGCGTTCGAATCAGAGAATACAGATAATGTTTCGTGAATCATTGTCAGTTTTCAAGCGCACTCTCGCGGTCGGGTTCATCGACAAGTTAAAAACCCTCAGTTACATTGCTCTTCTTTTTCTTTCAAGTATTTCGTTCATATTTCTGTTGTACGCCGTAGTGAAATTCTTAACACTTACTAATTTCTTTTCCAAATTCCACACATCTTTTTAAACTTTCATCATCTGGATTCCATAAGCATTTAATACCTTGATTTGCAATCTGAAAACCGAATTTATCTAATAAACCATTTATCTTGGAAACAGATTCCCCACTCCATCCATAACATCCAAATGAAGCTGCTTTTTTATTTTTGAATTTCAATCCTTGAATTTCTTCCATAATGCCAGCAGTTGCACTTGTGATTCCTTGACCAATTGTAGGCGAACCTACGAGTATTAGCTTTGATTTAAATATTTCTGTAATTATATCATTCTTATCAGACTTCGCGATGTTAAACAATTTAATATTGACCGCATTATCTTCTTTTTTAATACCCAAAGCGATATTTTCCGCCATAATTTTTGTGCCATCCCACATGGTATCATAAAGAATGGTTATTTGATTTTCTTGGTAGTCTTTAGACCATGCAAGATATTTTTCTACAATCTGAGTTGGATTATCACGCCAAATAACCCCATGACTGGTTGCAATAATATCAATAGGTAATTTTAACGCCAAGACTTCATTTATTTTTTTTTCAACAAGGGCACTAAAAGGATTTAAGATGTTTGCATAATATTTTATACATTCTGAATAAAGCTCAGACTGATCAACAAGATCATTGAACATATATTCACTTGCATAATGTTGACCAAAAGCATCATTACTAAAAAGTATATTTTCACCTGTTAAATAAGTAGCCATACTATCAGGCCAATGCAACATTTTCATTTCCACGAAAACCAAAGATTTTCCATTTCCTATTTCAAGTTTATCTCCGGTTTTTACAGGAATAAAATTCCAATCCTTATGATAATGTCCCTTAAGTGATTTAGTCCCGTTTGCGGTACAGTAAATAGGTACTTCAGGAATATACTGCATTAATTCCGGCAAACTTCCGCTATGGTCAATTTCAGCATGGTTTGCAATAATATAGTCTATCTTTTTCAAGTTTACTTCTTTTTTTAAGTTTGCTATATACTCTTTCGCATATGGCATCCAAACTGTATCTATAAGGACGTTCTTTTCTTCTTTGACTAAATAAGAATTATAGGTCGATCCGCGATGTGTTGAATACTCATTACCATGAAATTTTCTTAATTCCCAGTCAATTTTACCAACCCAAAAAACGTTACCTTTTACTTTAATATTCATTATCTGTTCTCCTCTATTCTATTGCCAGCCACTGATAACTGGATTTATAAAATGCAGTATGGCGTACAAATTGTTTTATCTGAATTTAATAATAATCTCACAAGCATTTGTTTTACAGGTAAATTATAGCTAATTATCGGATTTTGCAGTGTTCCCAGTCCATTCAAAGGTGTTTTTAACGCCGGCAAGGCGGCAGCCCCGCAGGGGTTGTCCGCTCGAATGACTTGTTCCCGCTGGCGGCAGGGCAGGTCATGAGAGTTAGACGATCAATTCCGGCGTTCCCGTCGCGGTAGCGGTGGGAACGCCAAGGGTCAGGCGCGCTGTAAAGCGTCGCCTGCACCCTCTTGTTGGCCATTTGCTTTGAATCCTTCATGAAACATGACATCGCCTTGCGGAAAGTGCCCGTCAAATGAAAGAGCGAAGAATACCTCTTGCGGAACGCCCTCATGGACAAGTCCGGTAACATTCTCAAATCCAAATTTCCTGTAGTATTGCGGATGTCCCACTAGACAGCAGCCTTTGGCACTTAATTTCCTTAACCGTAATAGCCCTTCCTGTATCAAGGCTTTGCCAATCCCCCTGCGCTGGTATTCCGGCAGTACTGAAACCGGACCGAGCCCATACCAGTTCGGTGTGCCATCGGAAATGGTCACGGGAGAGAAAGCAATATGCCCTATAACTCGACCATCCATTTCTGCGACCAGCGATACCGTAAGAGCTTTGGCGGCACGTAGCGCCTCGATTATGAACTGCTCCGTGTGTTTGCTGATCCCCAAGGTCTTGAACGCTGCGATAGTCACCTCAGTTATCACGCAAACATCGTCATGCGTCTCGTTCCTGATAACGATCTTTGGATTCATGGTCTTATATTCCTCTTTCTTGCAGGCCAACGCTGAGTTCAGGCACCGCGATAGCGGTCGCCTGCAACGACTTGATACTTATTAAGGCCCCCTCCAGAAAACAGGGTATAATTACAGCAGTCAAGAATCCATACCCAAGGAGGAAGCCTTATGAGATTCTATACAAAACACCATCAATTTTACTGCGGCATTGA
>Ga0307380_10006370_pt1 | contig 15508 bp, 11 predicted proteins | sample UN3MG_FD_202239 | JGI IMG/M metagenome (GOLD analysis project Ga0307380, IMG submission 202239) | Soil microbial communities from Risofladan, Vaasa, Finland - UN-3 | ecosystem: Environmental > Terrestrial > Soil > Coastal area > Acid sulfate soil | place: Finland: Risofladan, Vaasa | collected...
AGCCCACGGTGCAGCGAAGCGGAACCGTGGGTTTGCGTCCGAGAAGAAGACCCAGCCCCCGAAGGGGGCGGCGGAGCTCTCCAGCCGCTTGAGGCTCCGCCGCCCCCTTCGGGGGCTGGGCCACGGGAGGTCGTCAACCCACGGCTCCCCGAGCATCGCCGTGGGCTTCATTCCCTCGCCTCCTTCGGAGGCTGAAAACGCGAACGCCTGGCCCGTAGGAGATTACACGCACCCGCGGGGACTTGCTGCCTTAACCGCTTCCCGTATAATGGGACGTGGGAGGCAGCACTTGCGGCAAGGAGTGTGTGAGGATGGCCAAGCTGAAGGTGGGGTTCATCGGGACCGGGCGCGTGCCCGAGCGCCGCGGGCCGTTGGGCTACGCAATGGCCCACGAGCACGGCGAGGCCTATCGGAAGCTCGACACCTGCGAGATGGTGGCCTGCGCCGACATCGTGCAGGAGAACGCCGCCGCCTTCGCCGCGAAGTTCGGCATCCCACGCACCTACCTCGACTACCACGAGATGCTCGAGAAGGAGAAGCTCGACGTCGTGAGCGTGTGCACCTGGCCGAAGCTGCACGCCGAGATGGCCATCGCCTGCGCCCAGGCCGGCGTGCGCCTGTGCCACTGCGAGAAGCCGATGGACGCCACGTTCGGCGCCTCGCGCAAGATGCTCCAGGTCGCCGCCCAATACGGCATGCACCTGAACTTCAACCACCAGCGCCGCTATGGCAAGCCCTTCCGCGAGACGAGGCGCCTGATTGACGCCGGCGAGATCGGCTCCGTCGTCCGCATGGAGGCCGCCATCGGCGACCTCTACGACGGCGGCACCCACTGGGTGGACATGCTGAACTACTTCAACGGCGAGGCCCCGCCGCTATGGGTCCTCGGCCAGATTGACGCGCGGGCCGAGCGCCGCGTCTTCGGCGCCCCCGTCGAGTGGCAGGGCATCTGCCACGTGAAGTACGCCAACGGCGTCTTCGGCCTCTTCGTCACCGGCGGCGAGTGCCGGGCCGCGCTCGGCGTGCCCTTCCGCGTCATCGGCACGAAGGGCGTCATCGAGATCGCCTGGGACCCCAAGCCCGGCCCGATGCTCCGCTACCGCAAGGACGGCGCGGCCGACTGGATTCCCGTGGACTGCGCGAACGAGCACCTGCACGGCCCCGGCTACATTGACCGCGCCATCGCCGACGCGGTGGACTGCCTGCTCACGGGCCGCGAGTGCGAGCTGTGCGCCCGCCACGCGATGAATGCCACCGAGATCATCTTCGCCTGCTACGAATCCAGCCGCCGCCGCGCCCGCATTGACTGCCCGCTCGACATCAGCGACAATCCCCTCGAAACGATGATCGCCCACGGCGACGTGCCGTTCGCACCAGCAGGCTAGGAGAAGACGGAGGGGAACTTTCTGGTAGAAAGTTCCCCTCCGAACCTCCCTTCAAAGACTCTTACACTTCCCGAAAGGGGAACGCGATGAACCGCCGCGAGTTCGTCCAGGCCGTTGCGGGGAGCGTGCTCGCCTTCGGCGGCCTGCCCGCTGTTGCCGGCGAGAAGGCGCCAGCCAAGCCCTCCGCCACCGACCGCGTGACGCTCGGCAACACGAAGGTGCAGATCACCCGCCTCGGCCTCGGCACCGGCACCAACGGCGGGCGCGTTCAGCGCGAGCTCGGCCAGGAGGGCTTCACCAAACTCGTCCGCCACGCCTACGACCGCGGCCTCCGCTACATCGACACCGCCGACAACTACAAGATGCACCCCTTCGTCAAGAACGCCATCCAGGGACTGCCCCGCGAGGAGCTGGTGCTCCAGACCAAGGTGTGGCTCAACCCGACGCCCGATATTCCGAAATGCCTCGACCGCTTCCGCCAGGAGCTGGCGACCGATTACTTCGACCTCGTGCTCCTCCACTGCGTGATGAAGGCCACGTGGCCCGACGACTTCAAGAAGCACCGCGACGACCTTTCGGCGGCGAAGGAGAAGGGCATCGTCCGCGCCGTCGGCGTCTCCACCCACGGGCTGACGGGCCTGCGCACCGTCGCCGGCTGCCCGTGGGTCGAGGTGGCCCTCCTGCGGATGAACCACGACGGCGCCCACATGGACGGCCCGACAGGCCGCTGGGCCGAGCCGGGCAGCCACGCCGAGGCCGTCGTGGAGATCAAGAAGATTCGCGCGACGGGCAAGGGCGTCATCGGCATGAAGCTCTGCGGCAACGGCAACTTCAAGGACCCCGACGACCGCGAGAAAGCCATCCAATTCGTCTTCCGCAACAAGTTCGCCGACGCCGTGACCATCGGCTTCAAGAGCCCCGCCGAAGTGGACGAAGCCCTCGACCGCATCACCCGCGCGCTGAATGCGTAGGGAAGAGCGAAGATGGCGGAGGGGGGGTTTCTCGCAGAAAGCCCCCCTCCGCACCTCCCCGCAAAGACTCCTGCGTTGACACGCCAGGAAACTTGTCGTACACTCTCCTTGCGAACTGAGCGAGGAGTCATCCAATGAAGCTGAAGGTGGTCGTTCACCAGGCGGAGGAAGGGGGGTACTGGGCGGAAGTGCCCTCCATCCCTGGCTGCTGCACCCAGGGCGAGACGTTCGAGGAACTGCTCCAGAACCTCTACGAGGCCGTCGAGGGCTGCCTGTCGGTGGACATCAAGCAACCTGAGGTCACTGGCGACGCGCGCGTGCTGGAGATCGCGGTGTGAAAGCGCTCTCCGGCAAGGAACTAACCCGCATCGTCGAGCGACGCGGCTGGGAACTCCTCCGAGTTCACGGCAGCCACCACATCTACGGCAAGCCTGGGAGCAGCGTCCGCCTCTCCATCCCGGTCCACGGCAACAAGCCGCTGAAGATCGGCCTCCTGAGACACCTGCTCAAGATGGCTGGCCTGGAAGAAGGCGACGCTGAGTAACCTCGGTAGATTGATATGGCGTCCCTGGATCCGTGCCAGGAAGCTGCCGGTAGCGACATAGGCGCCTTCTGCCCACAGTGTGGCGAGAGCTGCTTCCAGCCCGCACCCTCGACGAGCTTGATGCCCTCATGCAAGGCGAGCACGAGGTGGAGGAATTGCTCTCGGTCGAGGTGTTCCGCGCGCGATTACCGCAGATTGAAGTCTGACACACTGTCTCGCCAAGACGGGTCACCGCTCACCCGCTCTCCCGATGTGATCCAGGCGCACCGAAGAAGCGTCGTGAGAAGTGCGCGAAATAGAGTTGACAAGGGGGGGGGGTACACTATACTGGCTGTGCCTCCGTCGAATGCCCCGGTGTGTGCCGGTTCAGGCATCGCTCGTTCGAGCGGCGGAGACGAGTTCGGATTCCTGATTCCCATGAAGGGGAAGGAGGCTGAGGTGAGAATTCGGTCGTCTGGGGTGATCACGGTGGCGGCGTTGTTCCTTGTCTGTTTGCCTGCCGCGAGGCAACTCCTTGCCGGGCCGATCCTCATTGACTGGGCGTACGCCGGCAACCCACCCCAAGGTGTGGTCGGCGCCGAAATGACCCAGTACGGCGGCTATGTCTACGGGGAGGGTTACTACGTAGGAATCCAGGCTGATGGCTCTCTTGGGCCTTGGCTTCCGACGACCGACCCAGCGGTGGGCAATCAGCGCCTGATCGGGGCCAATGGACACATCTACAGTGTTGGGGGGAGCGCAACCGGGGCTCCGGGCACGTCGGTGCTCGTGTCAACGGTGCAGGGGGACGCGTCGCTGGGTTCATGGAGCGCAACGTCCGCGATGAACGTGCCCAGATGCGATGTGGGCCTTGCCCTCTACGGCGACTACCTCTATGTCGTGGGGGGGTGGTCTGCCAACACGGTATACGAGCGCAGCGTCGAGTACGCTCTGATCAACCCCGATGGCTCCCTGGGGCCTTGGACTTTGGCGTCAAACTGGCCAGCGAACCGCCGCGTCCTCAGCGGATTGCTGGCGTTGGACGGCTATCTGTACACAATCGGCGGCCATAGACACGAGTACCTCACGGCCACGGTTGAGCGCGCGCAGATCATGGGCGACGGCTCGTTGGGCCTGTGGGAACCTCAAGCAGATCTCCCCCTGGCTCTTGGCGGCGGAGGGGCCTGCGAAATAATGGACGTGGTCTTTGTCGTCGGAGGCTTTACCCAACCGTACGGCGCCGATTTCACTGACCGGGTTCTGTACTCGTCCCTTCAAGCTGACCACAGCCTTTCCTCCTGGTCAGACACTACGCCTCTTCTCGACGACGCTGTCGGCGTAAGGATGGCGTTCGCTTACGGCAACCGCATCTATGTGCTTGGTAACGAGGATGTCGCCATAGAGATTGGCACAGTGCACAACGTGCCCGAGCCTGCGACGCTGACCTTGGTCGGCAGCGGCTGTCTTGCCATGGCGGCTCTTCGGCGTCGTAGGCGAAAGACGGGAACCGGCTGAGCGCCCGATGCCCTCGGTTTGCGCTGGATTCCGGGGGCACTTGACGGACCTTGCGAAGCTCCTGCTTCGATGCCCGGCGGCGGGAGCCGCAGGCACCGCGTGCCCAAGCGGGAGCTTGGGCACGAGAAGGCAGACGTGGACGTTGTGGACACCGTGGACATTGTGGACAAGGTGGATGGGGTGAGCACGGGAATCCAGCCTTCAATGCTCGGCGTCCACGAGGTCCACTGTGTCCACCGTGTCCACTCTCCGCACCCTCACAACAGCTTGCTCTGCCCCGGGATGTAGACGGGGTAGGAGCCGGTGGGGCCGGGCTGGGTGGGCGGCTCCATGTCGGCACGGCAGTCCTCGGGCTTGGGGAGGAAGCAGAAGTCGCTCTTGGTGACCTGGTCCCAGGTGACGGCCTTGCCGGTGTAGCAGCTGATCTGGCCCATGATGGTGACGAGGGTGCTGCGGGCCATGTGGTGGCCGCTGCTGATGGCCTCGCCCTTGCGGATGGCACCGAACAGGGCGCGGTGCTCCTCGTGGTAGGGGCTGGGCTTGGGGCCGGTGTAGTGCCACTTGGTCTCGCCGTCAATGGTGCAGCCCATGAGGTTGGCGCGGCCCTTGGTGCCGAAGATGAGGCTCGAGACCTCACCGTAGCAGCCGGTGGTGGTGCGGGTGAAGGCGTAGATGCGGACGCCGCTGGGGTAGACGTAGACGACGGAATGGTGGTCGAAGACGTTGCCGTAGATTTCGTCGGTCATCGAGGAGCGGCCGCCGAGGCCGTGGCAGGTGGGGGGCGGCACTTCCTTCATCGCCCAGAGCGAGCGGTCAATGTTGTGGACGAGGCTCTGGGGCACGTCGTCGCCGCTGAGCCAGGTGAAGTGGTACTGGTTGCTCACCTGGTACTGCACCTCGGTGAGGCCGGGGGCGCGGCGGTAGAGGACGTAGGGGGCGCGGAGGAAGTTCTCCTCGATGGCCACGATGTCGCCGATGGCGCCGTCGTGGATGCGCTGCATGGTCTCCTTGTAGCCGGGGTCGAAGCGGCTCTGGAGGCCCGAGACGATGCACAGCTTCTTCTCGGCGGCGAGCTTGAGGGCGTCCTCGAGCATCTTGATGCCGTAGGGGTCAATGCCGTGGGGCTTCTCGACGAAGACGTGTTTGCCCGCCTCGATAGCGGCCTTGGCGTGCAGGGGGTGGAACTTCGCCGCGTTGGCGATGCACACGGCGTCCACGTGCTTGAGGACCTCTTTGTAGCCGTCGAAGCCGTCGAAGCAGCGGTCGTCGGGCACGTCCACCTGGTCGGGCTTCTTGCTCTTGAGGTGGTCGCGCTTGCCCTTCGCGCGGTCCATGAACATGTCGCACACGGCCACGAGCTTGACGCCGGGGTCCACGGTCATGGCGTCCATCGCGGCGCCTGTGCATCGGCCGCCGGCGCCGATCATGCCGAGCTTGATGGTGCCGGCGCCCTGGGCGTAGGCGCCGATGGGGGCCGCCAGATTCGCCAGAGCCGCGCCGGAGGCGGCGACCGCGGAGGTCTTGAGGAAGTCGCGCCGCGACGCCTGCCTGTCCCTTGCCTGTCGCTTCATGATGCCACCTCGCTTCCGGTTGCAGGGGGCCGCCCGCGGACGCGCGGGCGATGCCTGAGGACGAGTATAGGCGTGAGCCGCCGTATGTCAAGCGACGCGGCAGGGCGCCGGAAAAGAAACAGGGAGGGGCCTCCCGGCGGAGGCCCCTCCCCGCACTGAGTGTCAGGCACTCGAGGCCGGGCGGCTATTTGTCGCCCTTCTCCTTCTTGAGCGGGGTGGTCCAGAGGTAGACCTTGCGCTCGTTGCCATCCTTGCAGGTCACGGTGGCGATGACGTCGGGCTTCACGCCGCGCATGTCGAAGGCATGCGAGACGATGCGGCAGCCGGGCTTCATCTTCTCGAGCTGCGGGATCAGCTTCACGTTGAGGCTGGGCAGCAGGTAGAGGGTGATGACGCTGGCCTTGCTGAGGTCCAGGGTGAAGATGTCCTTTTCCTCGATCGTCACCAGGTCCTCGACCTTGTTGGTCTTGACGTTCTCGATGGATTCCTTGACCCGCTGGGGATCAATGTCGTAGCCGGTGGCCTTGCAGCCGACCTTCTTGGCGGCGGCGACCACGATGCGGCCGTCCCCGCAGCCCAGGTCGAGCACCACGTCGTCCTTCTTCACGTCGGCCAGGCGCAACATGATTTCGACGACTTCGTGCGGGGTGGGGACGAAGATGACATCGGGCTTGCGCTCGGGCTTCTTCTTCTCCTCGGCGGCCCAACTCGGCGACACGAGCAGGCCAGCGACCAGGATGCACACCCAACTCCAACGCCTCGTGTTCACAGACTCCGCTCCTTTCTCGGCCTCGAAGGCCGTCCCCTACTCGCCCTTTTCCTTCTTCAGCGGCGTGGTCCACAGGTAGACCTTGCGGTTCATTCCATCCTTGCAGTTCACCGTCGCCTCGACGTCGGGCTTGCAGCCCTTCATGTCGAAGGCGTGGGAGACGATGCGCGAGCCCGGCTTCAGCTTCTCGAGCTGCGGGACGAGCTTCACGTTCAGGCTCGGCAGCAGGTAGAGCGTGATGACGCTCGCCCCGCTGAGGTCGAGGGTGAAGACGTCCTTCTCCTCGATCGTCACGAGCTCCTCGACCTTCTCCTTCTTGACGTTTTCGAGGGACTCCTTGACGCGCACGGGGTCAATGTCGTAGCCCGTGGCCTTGCAGCCGACCTTCTTGGCGGCGGCGACCACGATGCGGCCGTCCCCGCAGCCCAGGTCGTACACCACGTCGTCCTTCTTCACGTCGGCCAGCCGCAACATGATTTCCACCACTTCGTGCGGGGTGGGCACGAAATGGATGTCGGGCCGGCGCGACGGCTTCTTCTCCTCCTCGCCGGCCCAGCCGGCCGGGGCCAGCAGCGCGGCCAACCCGAGCGCCACCAGAAGCCCTGTCCAACGCCAGTGTCTCATGCCCCTTGCTCCTTCCGCGAGTTCCACAACGGCGATCCCGAGGCGCCCCGGGAGGTCACCGCGACAAGCTCATTCCCGCTCAGGCAGCGGACCTCGCGGCCCGCGTCCTGCCGCACAGGTAGTTCAGCGGCACGCCCGCGAGCAGAACGCCCACGCCCACCCAGGCGCCCGCCCTCGTGTAGGCCAGGCTGCTGTAGACCATGTAGCCGCACATCAGCACGAAGAGCACCACCGTGATGGGGAAGAACGGCACGCGGAACGGCCGCTCGATGTCCGGCTCCCATGTCCGCAGGATGAAGACCGTCAGGCCCACGAGCATCATGAACAGCCAGAAGACGGGCGCCGTGTACTCGACCATGGCCTGTGCCCCGTCGCCGAACGCCTTCTGGAAGCCCTCGCCAAGATTCGGCAGCAGCACGAGCGCGGCCGCAATACAGCTCTGCACAACGAGCGCCGGGATGGGCGTGCCCAGCCGCGCGTGCCAGCGGCCGAGGAAGCCGAACGACCGGTAGTCCGTGCCCAGCGCGTACACCGCCCGCGCGCCCGTGAAGACGCAGCCGTTCACCGCGCCCAGGGCGGAGACAGCGATGAGGATCGTGATGGCCGTGCCGCCCCAGTCGCCGACGCCTTTGCCCATCGTCGCCGCCGCGACCGCGGGGCCGCCGCGCAGGCCGGCGAAACCGAGCGTTCGCAGGTAGGCCACGTTGACCGCCAGGTACAGCACCGTGAGCAGGGCGATGCTGCCCAGGAGCACCCAGATCATGTTCCGCCGTGCGTTCCGCACCTCGCCCGCCACGTAGGCCGCCTCGTTCCAGCCCCCGAAGGTCATCAGCACGAACACCATCGCGAGCCCAAAGGCGGCCCCCGACGTGTCCACGGGCGCGGCCGGCGGCGCCGCGGCGGGCGCCACGAGCAGGCCGACCAGGATGATCGCCGCCACGCCCAGCACCTTGGCGGCGGTGAGGAGGTTCTGCGTCCACTTGCCCGCCTTCCAGCCCACGACGTTGAGTGCCGTGAGCGCGGCGATGGCGAGCAAGGCATAGACCATCGGCCCCCAGGCGCCGATGGGCGCGAGCTGAGCCATGTTCTTCCCGAACACGTAGGCCAGCATCGCAATCGAGCCGGTCTGGATCACCGTGCTGCGCGCCCACACGAACAGGAAGCCCATCTCCGGCCCGAAGGCGCGGTTGATGAAGGAGTACTCCCCACCCGACCTGGGATACGTCGTGGACAGCTCGGCGTAGCAGAGCGCGCCGCACAGGCACAGGAACCCGCCGGCCACCCACGCCAGCAGCATCATGCCCGGACTCGTCGTGTTCTGCGCGACGAGGAACGGCCCGAGGAAGAAGATGAACGAGCCGATAACGATGCCCACGACGATGCAGATGGCATCCAGGACTCCGAGGTGTCGCTGCGGCGCGGCGGGCGCGTCCGTTTCGGGTGTGCTCACGCTCAGGCTCTCCGTTGGGTCGGGTGTCCGTCGCCCGTGAATCGCCGCATGATACGCCGAACGCCGCCAAAGTCAAGCGCCGCTTGGGCTTCGGACGATCTCGTGCCACTCGCAGGAGTTCCGCGTGCAGGCATGCACGCCCTACCGGCCTTCCTCTCCCGGCGTTCCTCTCCGTGCCCTCCGTGTCTCCGTGGTGAGCTCCTCTTCTCTTCTTTCGCGTGTTTCGCGGGCAGCTTCTTCTCACGCCTTCGGCGGATTGTCGAGGATGGCGCCGATGTCTATGAGGTAGAGCTGGCGGCCTTTCTCCTCGTGCACGCTGTCTATGCAGATCGAGCGGCCGTCGGGGGTGTGGCGGGGGTGGGTGTCGCAGCGCCACTCGCCGTCGTAGCCCCTTGCGGCGTAGAACTGGCCGAGGGTCACAACCTTGCCCGTCGGCACGTGGTAGAGGTAGACGGGGCGCTTGCGGTCGCCGCCGGGGTAGCGGTCGTTGACGATCCAGTCGGTGTTCGGCAGGTAGGTGCAATGGCCGTCGGCGGTCATGACGCCTTTGCCGATGGGCTCGACGTTGGCCGTCTTGTCCTCGAAGAGGTAGAAGCAGTTGCCGTGGGACGGGTGGCCGGCCCAGACGAGGATGTGGCTGGGGTCGCGCCAGATGAAGTGGGAGGCGAGGCCGCCGACGACGAAATGAATGTCCTTGCCCTCGGGCGTCGCGGTGAACATGCGGGTGGCGAAGCCCCGGCCGCCCTTGCCCTTCCAGCGGTGGAGGAAGATGAAGCGCGAGCCGTCGGGGCTGAAGAGCAGGTGGTTGAACCAGTGCTTCGCGCCCTCGGGGTAGCCGGGGGCGTAGGGGACCTTCGCGATGTCGGCGAGCGAGATGATGAGTTCCTGCTTCCCGCTGGCGAGGTCAATGCGCCAGATGCCGGCGTCGGCGGGCGCCAGGTCGTCCTTGTGGGGGTCGGGCAGGCCGCAGTAGCCGTAGCCGGGGCGGCAGTCGTTCACGCGGCGGAAGTCGGGCGCGACCGCAATCCTCGCGCTCGGGCTGGTGGTGTAGATGGGGTTGGGAATCGTCCGCTTCTTGGCCTTGTCGCGGGTGAAGACATCCATGACATGGCAGCAGAAGTGGTCGCCGTCGCGGTCGTTCCAGATGATCTCCGACTTCGAGCCGGGGAGCCACTGGAGCATGCAGCCTTGCTGCCAGCACCAGGCGCGGCTCTCGCCCAGCTCGATCCAGCGGTCGCTGTCCTGGAGGTCAACCATCCCGACCTTGATCACGTCGTCGGGCTTGGGCGAGCGGTGCTCGAAGCCGACCTCCATCCCCAGGCAGTAGCGGCCGGTGGGGTCGAACTGGAGCTTGTCGTAGTAGGCGAACCAGTGGAACCTGGGGCCTTGGGTGATGGCCCGGATGGGGGCCGACGTGTCGGACATGGGCTTCCCCTTCGCTTGTGCGGCGAGCACTCGGTGCGAGCCGGCGAGCGCCAGCGCACCTCCCGTGCTCTGAAGGAAACGGCGACGCGAGACGTGTGCGGTGGGCATGATCGACTCTCCTGAATGTGTCGCAAGCATTCTAATCGGCAAGGGGCGTTTGCGCAACAGGGGCTTGACGGGTAAGATGGCAGGAGAAAAGGAGGTCGCGGGGCGATGCAATACGCGATTCTGGGCAAGACAAGCTACAAGGTGTCGCGGCTCGGCTTCGGCGCCATGCGCCTGCCGATGAAGGGCGACAAGGTGGACCGCGACAAGGCGGTGCCGATGATCCACCGCGCCTTCGAAACCGGCGTGAACTACATCGACACCGCCGTGGGCTACTGCAACCACGACAGCCAGCGCGCCGTGGGCGAGGCCCTCGAGGGCTGGCGCGAGCACATCATCGTCTCGACCAAGAACCCCTACTACAACAAGCACGACGACCGGCCGTGGTGGAAGAACCTCGAGGACTCCCTCGAACGCCTCGACATCGAGACCATCGACATCTACAACTTCCACGGCCTGCGCTGGCAGACCTTTGTGGACCACGTGCAAGGCCCCGACAGCCAGCTCGCCTGGATGCGGAAGGCGAAGGCCCAGGGGCTGATCCGCCACATCGGCTTCAGCTTCCACGACTCGGCCGAGAACCTCGTCCAGCTCGCCAGGACCGGCGAATTCGAGTCGGTCACCCTCCAGTACAACCTCCTCGACCGCAGCCTCGAGAAGGCCCTGCCCACGGTGAAGAAGCTGGGCCTGGGCATCGTGGTGATGGGCCCCGTGGGCGGCGGGCGACTCGGCTCGCCCTCGCCCGCTATCCGCAAGCTGCTCTCCGGGGCCAAGAGCGTGCCGGAGATCGCTCTCCGCTTCGTCCTCGCCAACCCCCACGTCACCATCGCCCTCTCCGGCATGAGCGAGATGAGCCAGGTCCTCGAAAACCTGCGGGTGGCCAGCCGCCCCACCGCGCTCTCCCGGCCCGAGAAAATCCGCGTCCTCGTCACCCTCCGCCGCTACAAGAAGCTCGCCGACCTCTACTGCACCGGCTGCGACTACTGCATGCCCTGCCCGGCGGGCGTCGAGATTCCCCGCAACTTCAGCGCCCTCAACACCGCCCGCGTCTACGGCCTGCCCGACCACGCGAGGCAGCAGTACCGCCGAACCCAGGGCAAGGCGTCGCTGTGCCTCGCGTGCAGGAAGTGCCTGGAGAAATGCCCCCAGCACATAGACATCATCGCGCAGCTCCGCGAGACCGTGCGGACCCTCGACGACACGTATGGCAAGCTCATCGTCGCAGTGAAGCCGACCTCAGTGGAGCGCCTCACGCGACGCAAGCGCGGCTACGACCTCGACCTCGCCTGCCGCATGGAGTGCCACAACCTGTCGGACCAACTGGTCCGCCCCAAGCTCACCTTCGCGCCCGGCGAGCGCATCGGCGTCGCCGAGTCCGGCAAGATCGGCCAGCTCCAGCCCTTCGGCCGCCGCGCCGTGAAGCTCGCCATCGAGGCCCGCGGCCTGAAGGACGGCGAGCCGCTTCGCCTCGGCCCGACCCTCGGCGGCGGCGGTGAGAGACTCCTCTTCGCCCACGACCCGTTGCCCGTGGCCATCGCGCGGAAGGGCGCCCCTGGGAGAGTCCCGCTCGTGTCCGGCGAGCACGTCGCGGGCCCGGTCCAGCCCTCGGCAGCCGCCAGGGCGCTCCACTCGATTGCCGCCCAGTTCGCCTGGAGCACCAAGGCGCTCACCGTGCAGCTCGACGTCCGCGGCGCCTTCCGCCGCCCCGTCACCGACCGGCGCGGCATCCGCGAGAGCGACAACCTGTGGCTCAACCTCTTCCTCGACGACCTGCTGGGCATGAAGCGCCCCAAGGACGCCCCGAAGCACTTCCTCCTCGGCTTCGGCTTCCCCGCCAAGGGCAGCGCGATGACGGTCGCCGTCCATCGCCCCCGCGTGCCCGCCGAGCAGGTGCGGACCATACACGCCGAGGTCAAGGGCCGCGGCCAGAAGCGCCGAGTCCTCATCCGCGTCCCCTGGAAGCTCCTCCAGGTCACCGCCCCGAAGCCCCCTGCGCGCCTCGGAGCCAACTTCGGCCTCACCTGCTGGCCCGCCACCGGCACCTCCGCCTGGACCCTCTCGTGGACACCCGCGGGCCGCGGCTTCGTCCTCCTGACGGGCTAGCCCGCATGTCTCCCCCTGGACGTGAGATACGCCCCACTCTTGTCATGCTGAGCTTGTCGAAGCACCTTTCAGGGGAGCGAGCGCCGGCAACGGGGTGTCTTCCGTCGCGTCGGTCCACCCCGTTGAAAGGTTCCTCGACTTCGCTCCGCTTCGCTCGGAATGACAGTGTTCCCCGCGCGCTCCCGCGGCGGGCAGGTGCGACATGCGGGCCAAATGCCCGCTGCGCCTCGATGGCGGGGAGAGGGGCGCCCAAGGGTGCCACCAAGAATGCCAACTCTCCCCCCCTGGAGTTGGCATTCTTGGGGCCGGGGCAGCGCATGCACGGCGCCAACTGCTCAATCCCGAACAAATGAACCACGAGCGCCCGCCGCCTCCCGCAAGATGTTCAAGATGGCCAAGATGGCCACGCGCGCAACACAGGGGTTGGCCATCTTGACGGGCCGGCCCTCGACAATGCCTCGTCCCCATAAGCCCAGTTATAGCAACCACATGCGGCCCTGCTGCTCACTCCGCCCATAGGCTCCGAGGCCGCGTCAAGATGGCCACCCTCCTCTCCCCGCCGCCATCTCGACCAACTCGACCATCTCGACCATCTCCACCACCCTCCGCCCCCGCCACGCCTCCTCGTCCCCACACCCCGCGTGGGGACGCCCCCCCTTCGACCCTCCGCGTCCTTCCGAAGCCAATCGGCCACGAGAACGCTTGAGCACCCGGCATCGAGTCCCTCAGATCGGCGCCCTGCCGCGTGGACAGGAGAAAGCTGTTGACACCCCGATGGGGGCGCGATACAATCGGCGCCGCATTGGTCACCGGACTGCGAGGCCCATGAAGAAAACTGGATTGTTACGACCCGACCCCAAGGCCCCCCCAAGGCCCCCAGGTGCCCAACGACCAGTTCCAAGACGGTGAGATTGGCGATCAGGTGGGGCTGGGGATTTCGACACGGGAAAATCCTCTTGTTGACTGGTCAGGACCCGCCATCGCGGCTTGGCGGGCAGGGCGCCTTCTGGTGGATGGCCCCAATGGGAGACTTTGTAACAACGAGTTCTCGGTGTCAGGCAAGGTGGCTGACCAGGAAGGTACGCAATGGCTCAGCGTCTGGGGGCACCTTCTCAGGACGGTCTATCAGCGTCATGCCACAATGAATCCCGAGAACCACCCGCCGCATGGGACGCGAATCGCGTTCGATGTTACGAACAACCCGGCGCCGGCCTCAGGAGCACAATAGGTCCCATGAGGATGCGTTCTGCCTTTGTCCTTTGCGCACTCGTCTTGGCTGTGGTGGGCGCAGGGCCCGGCGGGGTCCGGCCCCCTCGCTCAGACGGCACGCACCTTCGCTCAGACAGCGATATCAGGGGCGATGGTGGAGTGGTGCGGCTCGGCGACTTGCTGTTGCCTTCACAGATGACCATCTCAAAGCAGCAACTGCGAGCAACGGTGTCAGAGCTTTGTGGACGCTTCGGGATCGGTGTTCTGTTTGAGGACACTCGCGATGAATTCCTCGCTGACACCCTCATGGATCGTCTGGAAGTCTCAATCTCCTTGTCGCAGGGTACAAGCCTGGGAAAGGCAATGGACCAACTTGCAGGGGCGTGCCCTGATGTCGTCTGGCGACAACATGAAGGCATCATAATAGTGTCGGCGCGACGGTTGGCTTGCATTAAGGACAATCCGCTTGCCTACGTGTTTCCTCACTTCGATTTCACTGGAAGCGTGGGGGATTTCCTGGCTAAGCTATATTGGGCAGTTCCCTTCAATTCGGGGCGGCGTCTGAGCATAGTGCATGGTGCGCAGGACCTTGAGGTCGCGCCCCAGGTCTCGCTCTGCGCCGACGCCCCCGTGTCAGTCGAGACACTACTAGCGCGCGCTCTCTCACGCTATGGCGTCAAATGTTGGCCAGTCGTCACGCTCGGTGAAGTACCTCTTCCTTTCGGACGTTTAGAGTTTGCTGTTGGCTGGCCCCCCCCCCGCGCACTCTCGCGGGCTGAAGAGCCGCGAGAACAGGAGGTCCCCACGAAGGACGAGCGCGCCTCATGCGGGTCCGCTCTGGGGATTTACGTGTGGCCCCTCGTGAGCGCGGCGGGGCTGTTGGGGGCCCTAGTTGCGGTTCTGCTACTGTCCCGGCGACGAAAGAGATCTCATCCGTGATATGGGAAAGGAAACGGTGTTGTGTCCGGGGACTGATCTCGGACAGTGCTGCCTGCATCCGAGCACTCATCGATCGGGCAACTGCTAACCTGGGTGGTTGATCCTCGATGGCGTCGGCGACGAGGCGCCGTTTCTCGTCGCTCCCGGCGTCGCGCGGGGTGTCGCCGAAGAGGGCGAGCTGCCGGGACCGCGCCTCGAAGCCCGAGACGCTGACGCCAATGAGGCGGATCTTGTGGCCCTTCATCCCCACGCGGCCAAGGTTGGCCGAGGCGATCTGGTAGATGCGCGCCGCCGTGTCGACGGGCAGGTCGAGGGTGGTGGCACGGGTGAGGGTGGTGAAGTCCTCGAAGCGGACCTTGGTGGTGACCGTGCGGCCTCGGAGGCCGGCTCGCCGGAGGCGGAAGGCGACGCCCTCGCAAAGCTCCATGAGGGTGGAGGCGAGGAGGCGGGGGTCGCGGGTGTCGCGCTCGAAGGTGTTCTCGTGGCCGATGGACTTGGCCTGGCCGGCCGCCTCGACGGGACGGTCGTCGCGGCCGTGGGCGAGGTCGCTCAGGCCGGCGCCCTGCGTGCCGAAGCGGCGGACGAGTTCCTCCCGCGGGCGGGCGGCGAGGTCGCCGATGGTGCGGATGCCGAGGCGGTCGAGGGCCTCCTGGGTGCGGCGGCCGACGCCCCAGAGTTTGCCGACGGGCAGCGGGCGGAGGAAGGCTTCGGCCTCCCCCGGCTCGACGATGACGATGCCGCGGGGCTTGCGGAGGTCGGAGGCGATCTTGGCCACCATCTTGCACGGGGCGATGCCGATGGAGGCGGTGAGGCGGGTCGCGGCCTCGATCCGCTGCCGGAGGCGCTCGGCCAGGGCGAGCTTGGTGCCGAAGAGATGCAGGGACCGGCTCATGTCGAGGAACGCTTCATCAATGCTCAC
>Ga0307380_10006371_pt1 | contig 15508 bp, 11 predicted proteins | sample UN3MG_FD_202239 | JGI IMG/M metagenome (GOLD analysis project Ga0307380, IMG submission 202239) | Soil microbial communities from Risofladan, Vaasa, Finland - UN-3 | ecosystem: Environmental > Terrestrial > Soil > Coastal area > Acid sulfate soil | place: Finland: Risofladan, Vaasa | collected...
GCTCCTCCAGCAGGTTGCACGCGGTGAGCGCGAACCCGCGGGCGGTGCGGGTGAACCGCAGGGTCTTGATCTCGAACGGGCCGAAGTCCAGCTCGAACGGCGAGCGCGCCCCCGCCAGGCGCAGGGTCGCCCGCGTCCGCCGCCCCAGGGCCTCGTACAGGCGCACGATGAGGTCATCCCCGTCGTCGGCGCGCTTGAGAGCGGACAGCACTACCGTTTCGGGCGTGACCTCCAGCAGGGGCGCGGCATGCCGCGGCGCACCGGGCTGCGGCATGGGCTGGTGGTAGATGAAGAACGGCTCCAGCGGCAGGTTGAGCTCCATTGCCGCGGGGATGAGGGCCTTGGCCAGCGCCGGCGCCTTGCCCCACAAGACGCGAAAGCGGAAGTCGTGCTGCCCCTGGTCCATGTAGGTGTGGTGCTCATCGGCCCGCGCGGGCAGATCGTCGAAGCGGCAGTGCGCCGCCCCCCGCACCAGGCTCAGCCCCAGCTCGCCGTCGCCGCGCGCGTGAAACGCGTACTGCCCGTCGTTGGCGACGCCGACGGCCAAGCGGTCGCCCGCTTTCTCCTCCAGCCGCACCCAGCGCCCGCCGACGTTCTCCGCTCCGTCCGTTGAACGCTCGATGGCTGCGAACGGCACCTCGCACACCGCCCGGCTGTCCTTCAGCCGGAACGGCAGCACCCACTTCAGGCACTGGCGGCGCTCCTGCCAGTGGACGCGCAGGTTCACCTCCATCTGCGGCAGGTCCGCGTAAACCGTGAACTGCTGGCACACCCGCGAGCGCCGCCACCCCACCAGCGATTGAATCGTCACACTCACCGGGCCACTGAACAGGACGTGCAGCGCGGGAACCTCGGTCTTGTCCTCCCCCGCCCAGCGCGCGACCTCGCGCGGGGACAGCGGCGCGAATTCACCCAGCGGCGTGCTGAAGTTGGCGTTGGCCTCCCCGCCCCAGGCGTCGAGGGTGTCCTTCATCGCCGCCGGCCGCACGCTGCCGCGCAGCAGATCCCGGCCGCTCCGCTTGTCCACCAGCGAGGCGAGGCCGCCGGTCTCGCGCGAGAACTTGGCTCGCAGCCAGCGGTTCTCGACGACGATGCCGGCGCGGGTGCGCCTGACCGTCAGCGGCGAGCGGCCGGCGGCGGGCTGCTCGTGGCGGCGCACCTCGTAGCGCCGCGCCGATAGCGGCGGTACCTGCGCCACGAACCCCAGATACCGATGCCACCCCCCCAGGCTCCCCGTGCGCTCGAAAGGCCCGCCCTGGTTCTGGCACCCCATTTGGCGGCCGGTATCGTCGTATAGCGCGAACGACTTCGCCTCCGGGCGCGGCATGTATTCCATCAGGAACTCGAGGCCCACCGGCGCCGTCATCGCGTGGGCGTGTGGATTGAAGACATAGACCGGAATCGTGTCCGGGCGGGGCGGGACCTCGGGCAGCAGCGCCATCTGCGCCGCCATGCGCAGGCTTCGGCAGACATCGGCTGAGCGCCCGAAGATCTCCATTACGTCCTGCAGCGACGCCGCCTCCGACGACGAGCCGGCCAGGATGTCATGGAAGGTGTTGAAGGCCACGCCCTTCCAGGCTTGATCGAGTCGCCCCTGCGGGTAGGCGCGCCCGCGCTCGTGCCACGCCACCGTGGACCAGCGCTCCGCCGACGCCAGCAGCGCCTCGCCGCGGCGCATGGCGCGCTTGATGGGCGCCATCGAGATGTAGCACCCGGGGAAGCTGCGCTGGAGGTCGCCGCGGTGAACAGGCGCGCAGCGGCCCGCCGGGCGGTCCTTGATTCGCGCCAGGTACGCCTCCGGCGTGCTGTGGCGAATCTCCACGTCGGCGGTCTCATCCATCACCGCGTGGATCGCCTCCAGGAGCTTGCGGCTGGGGCCGCCGCCGTGGTCGCCCAGGCCCCACAGCACGAGCTGGTCCTCGCCGGTGTGGCGCGCGAACTCCACGCCGCGGCGCACGCTTTCGAGGCCGGTGTGCTCGAAGGTGCCGTACCAGCCGGTGGCCGGCCGCAGGGCGAGGGTCTGCGACCCGTCCAGGCCCTGCCAGCGATAGAGCGGGGCGGGCAGCTCCAGCAGATTGGCGCCGGGCCGGCAGTGAAGGTACATCTCGTAGCCGGTCTGCCGCAGGATCTGCGGCAGACTGCCGTGGTGGCCGAAGGGGTCGAAGTTGTAGGCCACGGTGGGCCGCGCGCCGAACTTGTCCGCGAAGTAGCGCCGCGCCACGGAGATGAGCCGCACGAAGGTCTCACCCCCCGGCAGGTTGCAGTCGGGCTGCAAATACCACCCGCCGGCAATATGCCAACGTCCGGCCTTGACCAGGCCCTGGAGGCGGGCGAAAAGAGCGGGATCGTACTCCTCGACCCACTCGTAGAGCACGCTCTCGTTATGGTTGAAGATGAACCGGGGATATTCATCGCAGAAATCGGCGGCGGTGCGGAAAGTCGAGATCGCCTCACGGGCGCCCTCCTCCCAGGGCCACATCCAGATGGGGTCGAGGTGGGCGTTGCACACCAGGTGCACGATGGGCCTGCGCGGGGTCATGTAGTTGCCTCCATGGGGATTCACCCGCCGCCTGGGGGGCTTCGGCGCCAGACGCCGGTTGCAGGGGGGTGACTTCGCCGGAGAGGTGTGGCTTCCCTGCGCCAGCGCGGAAGGAGGTCCTTGCAGGGCGCGAACGACTACCGCACCGGAGTCTGCCGGGCGGGGACGGGTCTCATCGGCGGGGGAGGTCCGGGAGCGAGGTCCGCCCCGCGGTGATCGGCGGAACCGCCGATCGGGCCCGGGCGGACAAGCGGACGACCTGCGCCCGGGCGGCATAGACGGTGATCGCGGCCACGATCAGGACGAGGCAGACGATCGCCAGGGGCAGGATGGCTCGCTTGCGCACGAGAGGTATTCCTTTCCTCCGCGCCCCGCCGCGCGGGAGCCGCCGAGTCGGTGCACGCCCCCCTCGCCGCACGACTACAGATTCCATCTTCAACCGCGTCTTTCCTCCCGCGGGCAAGAGCTCGCGCAACCGTTTCTCGCCCGCGGGCCCCACGGATTTCAGAGCAAGAATCCGCAACTCCTTCGCCTCCCCCAGGGGGTAACAATCAACCTGTCCGGTCCCAACCCCCGGCCTCGGCCAGCTTGACAGGCAATCATGCGTTGGCTATACTACCGGCGCGGTGGGCCGCGGCGCTGATGATGACAGAGGCGGCATGTGCGCGGAAACGATCGTCACGGCCGGCGGCAAGATACCGATGGAAAAGCATCGTATCGCGCTCAGACGGGGCCGCGGCGCGCAAGCGTCGAGGCCTTGATTTGCTTTCATGGAAGGGGGTGGTGACGAGGGCTGTTCGACGACGGATGCATGGCGGATGAAGGGAGGTATCAGGGTATGAAGCACAGGTTGTGCATTTTGTCAGCGGTGCTGGCAGTGGCGCTGCTGAGCGGGATGGCGTGGGGCTACCCCACGCGCTTTACGGCAATGACGGGCCTGGTTGACCTGCCGACGGCGGACGTGGCCGCCTCCGGCAGCGCAGAACTCGCCGCTGACTACGCCAAGCTGGCTGGCGAGGAGAAAGTGTGGGCGATCCGCGTGCTGGCCGGGGTCTCGGATAGCGCGGAACTAGGGATAGCCTATACGAGACTGAAGGACGGGGTGAATGACCACTTCACCGGCATCGGGGCCAAGGTGGCGCTGATGAAAGCCGAGACGGCGGACTTCGGTCTGGCGTTCGGCGGGTCGTATGTGAACGGCACCGGCGATAACATCCTCGACCTATACGCGGTCGCCAGCAAGGAGATCGCGACGGCCGCGCCTGAGGCCTACGCGGCGGCGGCGCCGCGCGCGCGCCTGCGCGGTCACCTCGGGCTCATGCTCACGCGTGTCAGCAACGGCGTTGATGGCGACGAGCTCAAGCCCTTCGTCGGCTTCGATGTCACTACGCCCGAGGGTGCGTCGTTGGTGGCGGAGTACAAGTGGAGCAAGTTCGGCGCCGACCAGGCGGCCGCCGCCATCCGCTACCCGGTGAGCCCGGCGATGACGGTGCAGGCCGGCGCCGCGCGCGCCGGGAGCGTGCTGGGGCAAGACGACTACCGCTTCACCGTCGGCCTCAGCTACGCCTTTGCCACGGCTGGCGGTACCGGCGCGACTTACTAGGCAATGCCACGCGAATCACAGGCGTTGGCGGGGCGGCCATGGGGCCGCCCCGCGCTTTTCTCGCGACCGCACCGCAACCGCCTGGGTGGAGGTGCCTCCCACGCGGCGGTTTGAGGGCTTGCCCGCCTGCGGAGGGCTTGCCCGCCTGCGGAGGCCAAGCTTCGTTAATCTTGCGGCGTCTCCGTGTTCGCCTCGTTGAAGCGCGCCACCGAGGTGTCGATGGCGCGCTTCAGTTGGGACTCGCTGATGGGCTTGAGCAGGTACGCCGCGGCTCCAGCCCGCATCGCCTTCTGCACGCGCTGACGATCATTGTGTGCGGTGAGCATGACGATCGGCACCGGGGCTTGCGCCATGATCTCGGCCGTGGCCGCAATGCCGTCCATCCCCGGCATGCCGATGTCCATCAGCACCAGGTCCGGGCGCAGTTGCTTGGCGAGCGCAACGGCGGCTTCGCCGTCACGCGACGTGCCGACCACGGTATGCCCCATCGCCTCGAGCTGCACTTTGAGCGTGAGGGTAATGAGGAATTCGTCCTCGGCGATCAGGATGTTCATGCGCGTCCCCCTGGCGGCGTCCCCCACCTCGCAGCCTGCTTTCTCTTTCGACCTCCGCCGCGTGTGCACCTGCTGTGAGCTGCCGCTACAGGACTTGCGGCGGCGGCGGCTAATCCTCCCCGCGGCGCCCGAGCGCGTCTGCGCCCACCCATGTCATCCATGCCTTCCATGCCTTTCGTGTGCGGCCTGTTGCCCCACGAGTTCGAGCAGCTCCTGTCCGACCGCGGGCACGAGCCCTATCGCGCCCGCCAGGTCCTGCGCTGGGTATACCAGCGCGGGGCGCGCGGCTTCGCGGACATGAGCGACCTGCCGCAGGCGCTGCGGGACGAGCTGGGACGACAGGCGGCGGTGCACCCGTTGACCGCGGTTGCGCGGCGCCCGGCCCGCGACGGCGGCGTCAAGCTGGTGCTGCGCCTGCCCGACGGCGCTCACATCGAGACGGTGATCATGCCCTACCCGCGCCGTCGCACCGCCTGCATCTCCAGCCAGGTGGGGTGCGCCTACGGCTGCGCGTTCTGCGCCACCGGCGGCATGGGTTTCGAGCGCGACCTCACCGCCGCCGAAATCGTCGGGCAATTGCTCCTCGCGCGCGCGGATGATGACGAGCGCCGGTTGTCCAATGTCGTGTTCATGGGCATGGGCGAGCCGCTCGCAAACTACGACGCGCTGGTGAAGGCGGTGCGCATCATCCTCGACCCGGCATGCCTCGGTTTCGGCGCCCGCCACGTCGCCATCTCCACGTGCGGGCTGCCGCCGGAGATGCGCCGCCTGGCGCGCGAGGGGTTGGGCGTGCACCTGGCGGTATCGCTCAATGCGCCCGACGACGACCTGCGCAGCCGCCTGATGCCGGTCAACCGCCGCCATCCGCTGGCCTCGGTGGTCGCCGCCGCGCGCGACTTCGCCGCCCACACCGGACGCAAAGTAGCCTTCGAGTATTGCCTGCTGGCGGGGGTCAACGACGCGCCGGCCCAGGCCGCCGCCCTCGCCCAGCGGCTGCGAGGCCTGCCGTGCATGGTCAACCTCATCCCCTACAACCAGGCGCGCGGCGCCTTCGCCCGCCCCGCGCCTGCGGTTATGCGCGCCTTTCGCGCCGAGCTGGAGCGCCGGGGGGTGGAAGTCGCGGTGCGCCGGTCCTTCGGCGAAGAGGTGGCGGCGGCGTGCGGGCAGCTGGCGGCTGGCCGCCCTAATTGTGGGGACAGTCGACTTAATTGCGATTGATTTAAGGCATCTGCAATAATTAAGTCGACTGTCCCCATGATTCCCCCATGATTCCTTAATAATAATGGACTGCTGGAATATTTGATATCGTTATGTGAGGAAAAAATGGCAATGGAGAATATCGAGGTCAGGCGAGTAACCCAGAACGATGCGGTGTTCCTACAACAACTCATGAGCAGTGATCAGATAATGGCGATACTACATGAGGTCCCCAGATCCGTAGATGTTTGGGCAGATGCCATAATCGAATGGGACAACGATCCAGATGAGGAGAACTACATAATTTGTGATGAAGGTATGCCGATAGGCTGGCTGGGTATAAATGGTCTTTCATCTGAAAGTAAGCAAGTGTTCATAAAAGTGATTGCATTGCTCCCGACGCATCAGGGACGGGGAATTGGTCAGTATGTTATTAAGGAGATGATTGAAAACTTGCGCTTGAGAGGTTTTGCGTCTCTTGAGCTTTATACTGACCTTAGCAATGTGCGCGCACAGCGTTGTTATCATAGATGTGGTTTTGAAATGTCCGAAAAGACGGGGCAAAAGATGTCGAACGGAACCATGGTGGATCGCTGTAAAATGGAGCTGTCTCTTTAGTCTACTGTCCATTGGAGAAGAACGGTGTGAGGGGGTGTCAACAAACCGGTGATGTCGGCATTATAGACAGGGATAATTGCTTGCTCTTCAGAAGTGACGTGTAGGTGGCTAGGTTCCAGCTTGGGAGCGTGAGATGTATGGAGATGAACGACGTCGCCAGGAGACCTGTTCATTCCGGCAGCGTGTATGTCTTCATACCGGAGGGTCATATCCTTTAGCGCGTGGATGCAGTCCTTGACCTGAGCTTTCTCAGACATGAGGTCAAGGATCTGTACCCTGTAGAGAGTCAGCGTTTGTGAGACGAAATGGGGGTAAAAACAAGCTACCCCTCCGGTGCTCCTGGCCCTGCTTCCTCGCATAGCATCCCGCGTCTCCGGTAGGCGTCCCGGCGAGCGATCAAGGTCTTGATCTGGAGTGCTTTTCGCCGGGCAAGGGATCTGTTCCCTTCTGCCGAAGTAGACATCGTCTGGCGTCACATTCCGCAGCGCCTCGTGATAGCGCTTGGAATTGTAATAGTCCACGAAGCGGCCGATGGCCGTGGCCAGGGCCTCCGGGCTGGTCCACACCACCAGCGTGACATCGTCTTTCATCGTGCGGTGCATCCGCTCGATCTTGCCGGTGGTCTGCGGGTGATGCGCTCGGCCCCGCAGGTGGCGAATCCGAGCAGACGCAGGAAGTCTTCCATGGCGGCGGCAATGTAGCCGGAGCCATTGTCCGTCAGCAGCGCGGGCTTCGCGATGGTGGGCGCCTCCACCACCGCCACCGTCTCGTGTCCCATCTCCTCCATAGCTCCTGCTCGTTTCTGCGTCTCTATTCCTCATTCAGGGGAATTCCGGGGACAGTCGACTTAATTACGGCTTTCTCGGCCCCTTTGGCCCCGGTTTGCGGCAGCGAAGCTGCCGGCCGAGCTGGGATTCCAGTTGTTCGATGAACCCACTTTCGCCCAGGGGCCGGCCAGTCCGGGTCTTGCGTCGCACCTGCGTCAGGTCGGCCTCCGATGTGCCCTGACTCAGGAACTCCGCCCAGTCGAGTTCTTCAGTCCGCCACGGCCGCGGCGCGAGCACCGGGTCAGGGGCATGGTTGAGATGCGCCGGGGCGCTTGACCAGGGCCACTGCTCAGGTTGCTCAACCAACCCGGCGCGCACGGGATTAAGCTCGACGTAGCGAATCGCTCGCAGACAATGCGCGTCATCCAGCGCGCAGGAATGGAACCTCCCCTGCCACAGATGCCCGCGCCAGTCCTTGCGGAAGTTCACCCGCCGAGTGTAGTGAAAGTGCGTCCAGCCGACGGCCAGGGCGAGACTGTCTTCGCGCTGTGGCGACAGAACCAAATGCACGTGATTCGACATCAGGCAATAGGCGAAAAGGTCGGCGCCGTGCTCGGCGCTACATTCCCCGAGCAGCCTGAGATAGGCGGCGCGGTCAGCGTCGCTGAAGAAAACGTCCATGCCGCGGTTGCCGCGCTGGGTGACATGATGAGGTACGCCTGGCACAACGATCCGTCCGACCCGTGGCATGGCCCCCTTGTACCACGATTGCGGTTGTGCGTCAATAATTAAGTCGACTGTCCCCGGAATTAAAGGCTTCAGCCACCGCCGGGTGGATGATTTCCCCCGTGCGCAGGTTGAGCCCGCGCGCCAGGGCGGGGTTGCGCGCGAGGGCGTCGTCAAGGCCGTAGTCCGCGAGATCGAGGACGTAAGGCAGAGTCGCGTTGGTCAAGGCGTGGGTGGCAGTGCGCGGCACCGCGGCCGGGATGTTGGGCACCCCGTAGTGGATGACCCCGTGCTCGACATAAGTCGGCTGCGAGTGACTGGTGGGCCGTATCGTCTCCACGCATCCCCCCTGGTCCACCGCCACATCCACGATCACCGCGCCGCGCTTCATCGCGCGCACCATGTCGGCGGTCACGAGCTTGGGCGCGCGCGCCCCCGCCACCAGCACCGCCCCCACCAGCAGGTCGGCGTAGCCCGCCGCGCGCGCTATGTTGAAGGAATTGGAATAGACGGTGATGACGTTGCCGTGCATGATGTCGTCGAGGTAGCGCAGGCGCTCGTGGTCAACGTCGAGGATGGTGACATGGGCGCCCAGGCCCATGGCGACTTTGGCGGCATTGATGCCCACCACCCCGCAGCCGATGATGACCACCTCCGCCGGCGGCACCCCCGGCACCCCGCCCACCAGCACGCCGCGGCCGCCGAAGTCGGCCTCGAGATAGCGCGCGCCGATCTGCACCGACATCTTCCCCGCGATCTCGCTCATGGGCACCAGCAGGGGCAGGGCGCCCGCATCCGTCTGCACGGTCTCGTAGCCGATGGCGGTGACGCCGGAATCGAGCAGCGCGCGCGTCAGCGGCTCCGATGACGCCAGGTGCAGGTAGGTGAAGAGCACCAGCTCCGGGCGCAGCCGGGCGTACTCGCTGGGCAGCGGCTCCTTGACCTTGAGCACCACCTCGGCGCGCGCCCAGACCGCGTCCGCGGTCGCCGCGATGGCCCCGCCGGCGACGCAGTAGTCCTCGTCCTCGTAGCCGCTGCCCCGCCCCGCCCCCGCTTCCACCAGCGCCTCATGCCCGTGCTGGCGCAGAGCGGTGACGCCGGCCGGGGTAATGGCGACCCGCTTCTCCCCGTCCTTGGTCTCGCGTGGAACCCCGATCAGCATATGCGCCTCCCGCCTCGATGTTTTCCGCAAGCGGTGTGGCTTTCCTGCGCCTGCGGGTGCAGGAGCGAGCGCGAAGGCGGTCGAAACTGGCGCCAACCGTATCACTGCGAAGGGATTTCGAGACATGGACGACGCCACGCAACAACTGGTTTCCCTGCTGTCCGAGGCGGGTCAGCTCGAGTACCGCGCCGTCATCCACTACAGCCGCTACGCCCAGGAGATCGAGGACCCGGAGCTGGCGCGGGACCTGCGTGAGATCGGGCAGATGGAGGTGCGCCACTCGCACCAGCTCATGGGCATCATCATCGCCCTCGGCGGCCTGCCCGAATGGGAGCTGCCCCCGCCCCCGTGGTTCGCCAGCGTCGAGGACATCATCCGCTCCTCGCTCGAGGGCGAGCAGCGCGCCCTCCAGCAGTACGACCGCTGCCTGGAGGTCGCGACAGACCCCGAGCTGCGCGAGCGCCTGGAGCGCATCAAGCGCGACGAACACTGTCACATCGAGCGCCTGACCCAACTGCTGGAGAACCTGACGGGCAAGCAGGCGCCCGCCGACGGCGCGGCCTAGCGCCCCGGAGGCCGGCTCATGTGCGAGTTCTGCGTCAAGCACGGCGAAGGCGAGAAGTGGTACCTGCAGGCGCGCAACTACGGGCTCGACCTGGCCTCCGACCTGCGGCGGCGGCGGTTCATCGGCGCGTTCTTCAACGACTTCGACCGGGACACCGGGGGCAGCGTGGAGCAACTGCGCCGGCTTGACCGCGCCCCCCGCGTCCTGCAGTGGCTGGTGCGCGGCCTGGTGACGCGCCGCATGAAGCGGCGGCACTTCGGGCAGGTGCTGCCGCTGGAGGACGTGCGCAAGGTATTGGGGATCGCCAACTCGGTAGTGCGCGTGCCGTGCGTGTGTCGCGGCGTAACGCGGGGCGACCACGGCGCGCGCTTCTGCTTCGGGGTCAGCGTCAGCCCTGACGCGGTCGCCTTCAGCGAGGTGGACCCGAACCTCATGGCGGGGCCGGACACGACCATGACCGAGCGGCTGACGCCGGAGCAGGCGCTGACGCTGATGGGGGACTTCGAGCGCCGCGGGCTGGTGCACTCGGTGTGGACCTTCCTGACACCGTTCATCGGGGGGGTGTGCAACTGCGACCGCAGCGACTGCCTGGCGATGATCTCCACCATCGGCCACCACACCAAGGTCATGTTCAAGGCGGAGTACGTGGCGCGGGTGGATTGGGAGCTGTGCGAGGGATGCCGCGCGTGCATGAAGCAGTGTCAGTTCGGGGCCATCGGCCACAGCGCCGCCGCCGGCAAGTGTGTGATTGACGAAGCGCGGTGCTGGGGCTGTGGGGTGTGCCGCGCCGGGTGCCGCAGCGGCGCGATCAGCCTGCGCCCGCGCGCCGAGACGCCGGCCCTGGGATGGTGAACCTGCGGCCCCCGTAGTCCGGAGTCCGTCGTCCGCGCGGACTACGGATCGCGGATGACGGACCACGGATGAAGATCCTCGACCGCTACGTTGCCAGAGAGCTGCTAGCCCCCTTGGTGGTGGGCCTGGTGGGGTTCGAACTGCTCATGCTGGGCAACGTGCTCTACCTCAACTGGCGGCTGATCCGCGACGCGGGCGCGGGCTTCGAGGTGGTGGCGCGGCTGCTGGCGCTGCGGGCGCCCGAGGTCGCGCTCTACGGCATTCCGTTCGCGATGCTGCTGGCGGCGTCGTGGGCGGTAACGCGACTGGCGCGCGACGGCGAGGTCACGGCGCTGCGCGCAGGCGGGGCGAGCGTGCGGCGCATCCTGGCGCCCATCGTCGCGGTGGCGGTGGTGGTGAGCGCCGTGGGTTACCTCGACGCCGAACGCGCGGTGCCGTGGGCGACGCACGCGGCCGAGAACCTCGTCCGCCGCATGGTGCTGCGCCAGCCCACGCCCCTGTTTCGCCAGGACGTCTTCTTCCGCGTGCCGCCCAACTACTACGTTTACATCCATCGCCTGGAGCCCCGGAGCAAGCGGTTCCAGGACCTCATGGTCTATGAGTTGACGGGGCGGGGATACCCGCTGCTCACCGTCGCCCGCAGCGGCTACTGGCGAGGCGAGGTGCTCTACCTGCGCGACGGCGTGCGCCACAAGCTGCGCCCCGACGGCGCCTGGGAGTACGAGGCGCGCTTCGCTCGCGCCACCGTCAACCTGCGCCAGGCGCAGTCGGACTTCTGGACCGAGCAGAAAACCCCGCGCGAGATGACCGCCGAAGAGCTCAGTCGCTACATCGGCGTCTTCGCCGGCAGCGGGGTGGATGTCAGCGGTCTGCGGGTGGAGTATCATTTCAAGTTCGCGCTGCCGCTGGCGCCGCTGGTGTTCGCGCTGCTGGCGGCGCCGCTGGCGCTGCGCTTCGCGCGCGGGGGCGCCATGACGGGGCTGCTGGTGACTTTCGGGCTCGCATTCCTCTACCAGGTGCTGATGTCGTGGAGCCGGCTGCTGGGGGAATCGGGCTCCCTGCCGCCGCTGATCGCGGCGTGGTCGCAGAACCTGGTCTTCGGGGCGGTGGGAATCGTGCTCATCGCGAAGCAAGAATGAACCGCGCGCTCATTACCGGCATCGCGGGCGCGCCGGCCGCGCGCCTGGTCGCCGTCGCGCTGGCGGTGGTGCTCGCGATCACGCCGCTGCAGGCGGCCGACGAGGGGGATGACTTCATCGAGCTGCGGGGGGCGGACTACGTGCGTTACGACGCCGAGCAGGGGGTGGTACGCGCCCGCGGCGATGTGCGCTTCGCCTACCGCGAGGTGGAGGTCAGCGCCGACGACCTGGCGGCGGACCTGCGCGCCGACCGCGCGCTGCTGAGCGGCAATGTCACCCTGCGCGCCCAGGGCCAGGAGTTCCGCGGCGACACCCTGCTCGTGCATCTCGACACCCGGGAGTGGGAATTCACCGACGTGCGCACCGCCATCTCACCCGGCTACTTCGAGCGCGGGGTGCGGTCGCCGCTCTACCTGGGGGCGCGCGAGGCGGCGGGCCTCGAGGACCGGCTGCAGGTGCGCGGCGCCGAGTTCACCACCTGCGACCGCCCGCATCCGCACTACGAGGTTACCGCGCGCAGCTTGCGCATCTGGCCCGGGCGCAAGCTCATCGCCGAGGACGCCGCGGTGTGGCTCCTCGGTAAACACGTGATGACCCTGCCGCGCTTCGTCGTGCCCCTGCGCGAGCCCCAGCGCCAGCCCTTCATCCCCCTGGTGGGCGAGAGCCAGCTCGAGGGGCGCTACCTCAAGGCCCTCATCAACTACGTCCGCACCGACAACTCCTACGGCACCGGCCACCTCGACTTGATGAGCCGTCGGGGGCTGGGCGCCGGCGTCGAGCACACCGAAATCTACAGCGCCGGGCGCACCAACCTCTATCTCTACCGCGCCGGCGGCACCGCTGCCGGCGCCCAGGAGTGGACCGCCCGCGGCGCCCACGAGCAGGACCTGGGCGGCGGCCTCACCCTGCGCGCGGGCGCCGATGTGCGCAACGACAGCTCTTACTACCAGGCCGACAGCCGCGTCATCAGCTCCCAGGTCGCGCTCGATCGCCAGGGTGGTTCGTCGCGCTCCGGCCTCGCCTTAGATTACAGCCGCACCAGCGGCAGCTTCGATTTCACCCGCCTCTCGACTTCCCTGCGCCACGACCAGCGCGGCCCCCGCTACGGCCTCAGCCTCGACTCGCGCTATGACCGCCACTCCACCGTCTCCGGCCAGGGCGATGACCTCGAACTCAACAACCGGCTCCAGCTCACCGACCACCAGGCGCGCATGGACCTGCGCCTGGCGGTCAGCAAGCGCCTCGACCTCGATGGGGCGGATTACACCGGCGATAACTTCTACCAGGTGGTGGATTACCTCCCGGAGCTGACGCTGGAGACCGACACCTACCGCTTGCGCGCGGCGCCGCTGGGGGTGCCGGCGCGGCTGAGCTTGAGCGTCGGCAACTTCGCCGAGCACCCCACCGACCTCGACGCCTACCGCGTGCACTTCGGCTACGAGGCGCTGCCCGCGACCGTCCGCCTGGGGCCCTCCACCCGCGTCAGCGCTCAGGGCAGCCTCCGCCAGTACCTGTACGGCGATCGCGACCACACCGCCCAGTACGCCTACGGCGGCAGCGCGCGCCTGGAGCACGACCTGAGTGAGCACTGGCAGACGCATGTGGGATACACGCTGTTGGAGCCCAAGGGCTTCACCCCCTTCCGCTTCGATTACATTGGCGCGTATCGCAGCGCGGCTTTCGACCTTACCTACAACCGCGGCGAGCGCCGTCGGGCGCAGGTGCGCACGGGCTACGACGCGCGCCTCAGCCGCTGGCAGGACGTCATCGCGCGGGTGGAGGCGCCGCTGCATCGCAACCTTCAGCTGGGACTGTCCGGGGGCTACGATCCCAACCGCGGCGAGCCGCGCGACCTGCTGGCGCGGCTGCGCTTCGGCGACCACCGCACCACGCTCGACCTGGGCGCCCGCTACCAGCCGCGCAGCGGCACGGTGCAGCGGGTCACGGGCACGCTCGATTGGGTGGCGGATCCCAAGTGGCGGCTGCAAGTGCTGACCAGCTGGGACGGGCTGCAGCACAAGTTCGTGTACGGCGAAGTGCTCCTCACCCGCGACCTCCACTGCTGGCAGGCGGTGGCGTACTACAGCTTGCAGCGCAACCTCTTCCGCCTCGATTTCCGCATCAAGGCGTTCGACTGGGGGCGCCCCGATTTCGACGTCGGCCGCTACGGCCAGCGCCTCGACACCAGCCTCGGGGAGTGGTACTAGCGTCGCTGCCGACGCGGCGCCCCGACGGATTTCGCGCCCGCTCCCCGTTTTCGGTCGCCCCCGGCGGCCGCCCCCAGGGATGAACAGGTAGATCCTTGCCCCGTGCAACCACAAATAGTATCATGGCGGCGGGAGGCGCGAGCGTGGACCGCAAGCGGCTGCTCAGACGGCTGGTGGAGGGAGCCCTGAGCAATGTCGCCTTCAACCACATACATAGACCTGGCGCAAGGTTTCGGATTCTGCGTGGCGCGGGTCAAGGGAAGCCACCACGTTCCCACTCACCCGGAGATTCCGGAGATAGTGAACCTGCAAGCGGTCAGGGGCGAGGCCAAGCCCTATCAGATCCGATAGTCCTTGAGGCTCGTGGAGCGCCGCAACCTCACTCTGGAGGACGGGGAATGAGCGACTACCACATCAACATCTTCTACAGCGAGGAGGACGGTGGGTACATCGCCGATATCCCCGACCTCGAACACTGCTCGGCGTTTGGCGAAACTCCCGAGCAGGCGTTGGCGGAAGTTGAGCGTGCTAAACAGGCCTGGCTGGAAGCGGCCCGCGAGGCCGGCAAGGCGATCCCGCCACCGCGTTATCGTCCGCTTATCTACCAGGTCGGCCGCTGACCCCCGCGGCTGGCGATTTTTCCCCTGGAGACGCGATATCCTTGAGGCCACGCTCGGACCTTCTCTCCCTCCCAGGGAGAGGATTGAGGTGAGGGTAAAGGGCGGCGGAACACACCTCGCCTCTCTCTCCGAGGCGGAGAGGAGCGCATTCATCTGAACCCAAGGCCCCCGCGGTCACACCCGCTGCCCGTCCGTCGCCAGCGGGCGGTGGCTCTCCAGCCGCCTTCGCAGCCGCGCCACAGCCACGCCGCGGCAGGTGGCGCGGAACGCCCCGCCGAATCTCCGTTTCCCCTGGTACCGCCCCCGTAGGGGCGCCGGAGAATCGTCAGTGAGCATTGAGATCCGTCCTTGCGACCGCGGGCATGAAGTGCGCTACATGCTGGGCGGCGAGCCGGTCAGCAGCCTGTGCATCTGCGATCTGCGCATGCACATCGGCACCGCCAGGCTGCGTACGGCCGGCATCGCTGACGTCCAGACCAAGGAGTCGCACCGCCGCCGCGGCTTCGCGCGCCAGGTCTTGGAGCGCGCGCTGGTGTTCATGCGCCGGCAAGAGTACGACCTGGCGGTGCTGTTCGGCATCTCCGACTTCTACCCGCGCTGGGGGTATGCGCCGATCTGCGGCTCGACGCGGGTGACGCTGGCGACCAAGGAGGCCGCCCGGGCCCCGGCGACGCTCGCAGTGCGGCGTCTGCGTCGGGACGAGATGGAGCTGACGCTGGAGCTGTACCGGCGCAACAACGCTTTGCGTACCGGAGCGGTGGTGCGGCGGGCAGGCAAGTGGCCGGGGTTCATCCGCGGCAGCCGCCCGGACCGGCGCGTCAATGTGTATGGGGCGTTCCAGCGCCGGCGACTATTGGGCTATGTCGCGCTTGACCGGGAGCCCGGCGAGCCGGTCATCATCGAAGTCGGCTACCGCCAGCCGGAGGTCTTCAGCGCGCTGCTGGCGGCGGCGGCGCGCC
>Ga0307380_10006376_pt1 | contig 15499 bp, 12 predicted proteins | sample UN3MG_FD_202239 | JGI IMG/M metagenome (GOLD analysis project Ga0307380, IMG submission 202239) | Soil microbial communities from Risofladan, Vaasa, Finland - UN-3 | ecosystem: Environmental > Terrestrial > Soil > Coastal area > Acid sulfate soil | place: Finland: Risofladan, Vaasa | collected...
TCTCTTGTGGCAATTTAAACCATTCATAAAGTTCTGTTGATAATGTTAATCCAGAACGACCACCTGTAGTATTTAGTTCAATAGTTTGATCATTAAATAACTTAAATTCACTTCCTCTAATTGCCTTCGCGTTTTGGTACATAGGATTTAATGGATTCTTTTCCGATTCTTTTAGTTCGAATTGAATATCTGACAAATTTTGAACATCAACTACTTTTGGAGACTCCTGATTTTCCAATTCAGTTTTCAATTCTAACTTTACTGAAATACTATCACCCATTTCATGATTCAGTTTATCTTCAAGTTCACTCAGTTTACTTTCAAAATTAGATGTTTGATTAGATGAATAAGTATCATTCTTATTTTCATCAATTGCTTTAAACTCAACTTGGTTACCTTTTTCTTCATTCCCTAGCTCAGTTTTCATTTCAAAACCATAACTATAAAGCTGGGAACTAGGTGATTTTTCATCAGCTTCTGGTGGTTGTTTAAGTTTAAAATCACCTTTAGATTCATCTGATTTCTTAAATAGATCTCCAAATAGTTCCTTTAATTCTTCCTTGATTGTTTCATATACATCTGCAATTCCTTCTGGGATTTCATTCGGGTCTGGTCCATTTGTTCCACCAAGATTTCCCCCACCAAATTCATCATCCCCCCAAAATTCAAAAGTATTCATAAATGCAAGCTCTTCCCCAACGAAAAGTTTTACTTCGACTATTTCTTCAGGAACATTTGTAAGATTTTCTCCTTTACCTTCACCTTCACCTTCTTCAAAATTATCATTACCTATTTTTCCCAACTCCCAATTATTGCAATGATTCTGTTAATTATTTTCCATCTTGATTCTGGTGTCGAATTGAAATGCAAATCAAACCCTTTGATAAAGAATTCAAGTACGGCTTCTTTTTTCTCTCCGTATGTTAGTTGTTCTCGTATTTCTTCCATGAATTTTGAAAAGAAGAGTATCCGGTATTCCTCACTATATTTTTCTGTATCCTTGTCATATACTCGCATTAAAGTCCGATTAAATAATTCCTTGAATGCTTTTGATTCTTGTAACTCTAGATCATCTTCTGTTAAATACGACTCACTTGGCAAATATTGCTCTACTAGTTTATCCACATCTCTATTTGTTTTTTCTTCTTCTTTTTCTCCTTCCTCTTCTGTATTTTTATATAGTTCTTCATTCAGTAAGTAGTAGTCCCTCATTTGATTTCTCATTAAATCTTCTATAAAATCAGTTTGCAATCCTTTCCCCGCATTTTCTAAACCTACTGGAAGATTGATCTTCAGCTTAAATGGATAGTGATTATTTGGATCAATTACCATTGCTTCCCCTACTTTCAGCGCTGGTAACATATCTGCTTGTTTTTCTGTTAGTCTCATTGAGTTTTGGAGATAGGTTATATCTTGTCCATCTATCATTTTGTGTATTATTTTTGTATTACAATTGACCATTATCTCTCTTGGCATTTTACTTGGACTTTGTGTTGATATGCAAATTCCTAATCCATAGGCTCTCGATTGTGAAATCATTTCTATGAGCTTCTTTGTTGCGGCTTTCCCTGCTGCCGCTTTTTCGTAATCATCGTAGTTTATCAGTTGGTCTACCCCGAAATAATGCTCCGCTTCATCCACTATTAGGTAGGATTGCAATTTGTCTGTTGTTGGTCGTTTTTTGAAATACTCAAACAATCTTGCTAGAAATGTTAATGCTACTACCTTCTCTGCATAATTGTCTGCATGTTGTAGATTGATTATTGTTGTTTTTTGAAGTAAGTCTTCTATTGGTATGCTTCTTTGACAATTGATCTGATAACCTATTTGCCCTTGTGTGAAGTAATTCAATCTCATTTCCATTGCTGATGAAATGTCTAAATGAGTATCTTTTGAATACCCCATTGATTTCTGTACTTCTAGTACTTCTCTTTTGAAATCCTTTAGTGTTCTATTTTCTCCATGCTTGTTTTCTCTCAAACTCCACCCATCATTGTTGAATAGATTCGTTAGCGCTCTGTGTATGATCATATTCATTGGAGGAAATACTTGCCACACTGAGAGCAGAATATTTTCAACCATATTCACATGTGTTTGCACATTCATCCAATCAGGACATTCGAGTATGTTACATCTTCCCGGTGCTACTGATTCTCTTCCAAAATTAAATATCTGAATATTTGGTAAGAACTCTTGAAGTATTGGATAAACACTTCCTTTTGGATCTATTATCAAACTCTTTATCCCTAATCGTTCTAATTTTATCACTTGCGAACACAGTGTACTAGTTTTTCCACTTCCTGTAGTTCCCGTTACTAGTGTTTGTTTTGTCGCATCATCAGGATTTTGATAATAGGTTTTTGTTGGTTGACCATTTATTCCCATCACTTGACCAATATCTATCCCTATATCCAATGTTACAGGTTGTCTTACCTGTCCTATTGTTTTCTGTTCAGCGGTTATTGGTAAAACTGCTTTGGATGGAAAGCGATTAAAAATAGCTGCTTCTTTTGGTAAAAGCTCCATGTTTGCTGGTATATACGGTATTGAGCTCTGTTTTATTGATTCTAAAACATCTTCAATTTCTTTACTTGCCAACGGATAAAATTCTAATGGAAATTGTGTATTCGATTTTAGAAATGGTGCTAAAATTGCTTGTATGAAGTTGTATGATTTGGAAGACTCTACTTTTGCTTCTTCATTATTTACACTGCCTTTTGCAAGTAGTACTATCATTCCAAATTGTGATATTTTACCTGTTTCTAATCGTTCAACCTGCGATTCACATTTTTTAAGCTCTAATTGTTTGTTCCTTTGTATTTTTGATCTACTTATTGTTGTTTGCCAATTATTGTTTGAAATATTCTGTTGAGCTTGAGAGGTTAATTTCCCTAACTTTCTTCTTTGTAAAAATAGCTCCAATGAATGAACAAAACCTCTGTTTTCAGAAACCTTGTTTGTAAAAAGAATCAAACCTGACCTTTTTTCTAATTGAAAAAAAGTGTTTAATTGATTTAATAAAGGTGATTCAATTTCTTTGTTATCAACAAAATCACCAGCTAAATAGCCACCTTGAATAATTATTTTATCAGTTAAGGTATTATCTAACGAGTTTAATATTGGATGAATTTTGTATTCTTTTACTACAGTTTCTATTCCTTCAAAAGATATTCTAAAAAGATTATTTAATTTTCTTTGTTGTTCTATACTTGATGAGTTGGTCCAAAAAAATACTCTTAATGTGCCTTCGTTGTATTGTAATGCTTGACAAAACGGAAGATTAATTTCATTTGCGCTTGTTATAAATTTCTCCATAGCGATTATTTGTTGTTTATATGCTTCCTGTCTTTGATTTTCATTATCTATTGTTGTAATGTCCAACCATTGAGGTAAACTTATTACTTCAATAATAGGCACCTCTTGGTTAGATGTATTTTGACATAAACTTGAAGTGATAAAGAAGTCTTCCTTTCTTTGCTTTTTGAAGTTGATTTTTATTAAAGAACTAAAGTCAATTTTACTTATTATGAATATTAACAAAAATACTACTGCAATTACGATTGCTACAACAATCATTGTTCTATATATTTTCGTAAAATCAATGTCATTCAACCCCAATCTATTTAACAGGTCTCCAAACAAGGTGAATCAACTAACCACAATTGACTACTTTTAGTTCTCGACAAAAAAGTCTGATTTGGAGTATATAAACCCCTTAAAAATTTCACGCAATTTAATTTCCAGATTTTTCTTCTTTCATTTTTAATAAACTATAAATATTTAATAAGAAAGCAATAATTGAATTTAAGGTAATATTGATTTCATTTAAATTAAATTCAATATTTGGATCTGGATTTTTTATAAACATATCATCGCTCCTCATCCCTGCTAGAGGAATCACTCACTCAGCTACTGGCCAAAAGCCTTGGGTGACTACTAAAACCCTCTCCGGTACTGCTAGCGAGCTGGAAGAAGGTTAGGGGAGAAGTGAGTTTGATGACCAAAAATAAGCATAAAGTAAAATCGATCCATCAAGAATTTACTGGACTAAGATATTGTGTTGATACTTCACTGCTAAAAAGCATTTCCGCTATACAGAGAGCTATTACTGGAGCAAGTAAAGGAAGTGAAAAGTTGAAAAGAAAACAAATATTAACAGCAACTATAAATGGATTACAAAAATCTGAAAAGAAATTTATGTGCCTTGTATATTTTCTATTTCCTTATTAGGTTCTATGTTATCATCGGATTCAACTATATTAGGAATATCTGTTACTGATTCTTCTGTATTCACTGAAATTATTTTTAACAAATTCGCTTGTTTAGTTTGATGAAGTTTTAATTTTGAGATTCTTTGTAATGTATCTTTTAAAGTAAATTTAGCTATTTTGTTAACAATCCAATCAATTGTTTCAAATATAATATTAACAAATAAAACTAATATCCCATAAGTTATCATTGTGATTAACAATGGTAAAGCTAAGGCATTAACAAGTTCTATACTTGAAACTGTTGAATCTTGTATAAATAAGAGAAGTATAGCAAAAAATGGCGATAAAGAGCTTGCTCCTATATTTATAGCAAATCTAGTTTTAATAAAAGATAAAATTGTTATGAAACCTAAAAATACTAAAGCTGTTATAATTATACTATTGATTATTTCAAAGTAATCATAAACCAAACATATTTTATATATTAGATTTATATTAAACCCAGAAAAGATCAAAGCGAATCCTATTGTTGCAACAATCTTAATAATATGCTTAAATTTCTTCTTTATATTATTCAGTAACATTTCTTCTTCTATTACTTGATTATTAATTTCTCTTTCCATTTTTTCTAATTCAATATATAGTTCTAATTTTTCAATTCTATTTTTCAAATCAACATCAGTCTCTATTTTCCATTCCTCCTGAAAAAATATTGAAAAAAAGCTTTCATATGAATCTGTTCATTAAAATAAATAAAGATATCTTTTCAATTATTGTAATAAGTCTCTTTGTATACTAGCAATATTATTAGCTTCCTAATTAATGGTTGGCAGTTTCCGGAGGAAATGTCTGAAGCTTCTTTCGGAAGACTACCGAGGAGATTTTATTCTCATAGGATTTTTTTAGTATTTCTTTTTAGAAGACATCCACTTGTTCAGTTAGAATCCCTTGGGTTTTATACGGATAGGTTCCTCTTCCTGTCGTGGTTGTTATCCTCAAAGAAATAATTAATCCCACTAATGGATATCTTTCCGCTTTAAATAGATTATGAAAATAGTAAAGAGCATAAGAATTTATAAAATATTAAAAAAGAGCTTTTGAATTGTTTTTTCTAATATATATAGAAAGATGCTTTCAAATGGGAAAAAGCTACCATAAAAATTCACTGCTATTTTTATGATCATAAAAGTAATAAATAACAAATCAAAATAGATCCTCAGACTTTAACTAATCCTAAACCTATGAAGTAATTAGATCCACATTCAGTTAGTGTTATTAATGCTTATGAATTACAATAGAAAGAGTTACAAAAAAAATCTAAGAAATAGAGTTACTAATAATAGGGATTAACATTGTTTTTTATTAATTCACAATCTTTTTTAATTTCTAAAACAATGCTACTTTTGAAATATTTTGGGGATTTAATTATGAGTCAAGCAAAAGATAATATTCTACTTGAGAAAATTTTGGAATCGATAGAACAATATAGAATTGATGTTAGAGATTTTGCTAAATATCTAATTACTCTTGCAATAACATTAATACCATTAATGATAGGTATTACAGGATTTCTATTGAAAGATGATGAATTAATAGGAATTCCACTAGGCTTTCTTATTATTGGTTTAATATTCATTTTCATCACTATACCTCTAAATCTTGCATTATATATTCCCACTAATAAACCATGGAGTGGAAAAACCTATGAACTAACCATAAAATTAGTTCAAAAAAATAAAAATAAATCAATTTACTATATAATCATATTAGTTCTTGGTATGTTATTTGCATTCATAGGTATTTTACTTATAGTGATAATTTAAGAACAATTTTAAATTATCAAATAGTTTTTTCTATTTTTTTAGCTGTTAGTATCACAAGATCCTGACTTACTAGAATAGCTAATTCATGGACCTATTCATAGAATTGATTAAGTTCATCAAAAGAGAGATTTGCTCGTATGAGTGATTGATAGTCTCGAATGATTACTTTTACCTTCTCAGTTAGCTGGATTATTTTTTCACTATCACTAATCATAAATTAAATCACTGATTTTACCAATATCTTTTTCTTTTTATTTATTCTTTCATCAAATGGAGTAAGGAAATATTGAGCAAAGAGAATTTTAATTCAATGACTTTGGTACTATTTATTTTGAATGGTTTAGCTGCTAGCATATCAATATTGTTTTATGTATTAGGAGCAATTCCAAATAGAGAAACTAATTTTGCTTCTTGGTTATCAGGAATCCTAATAATGATCATTTATGGCATTGGAATGTTTGTGATAATTGGTTTAGCTGCCTATCAAGAATATCGAAAAACATTAACAAAGGGGCCTGAATTGCTTATTGATGATATTGAGGTTACATATGATGATGAAATACTAAGAGAATCAATTCCTTTATCTGGTAGTACAAGTGGAATAAAAAAATTGACATTATGGAATATCAATTTATATTACACTTTAGTAAATATTGGAGATGTTCCTACCAGATTTAAATTTGAAGTAACGCTTACACTTGATATAAAAGGCAATAACAACAAGCCATTACAAATGCTAGCTAGACAATTTTATGATAATGTATTTTTTGATAAAAATATTAAACCTAAAGAAGAACTTCAAGATCTATTGTTGACCTTTGAATTTGATGATGTTGATAAAGCTAAACAATGGAAAACAGCTATTCTTAATTTTACAGGTTTCTATAAAGATCATGATAGAAAACAACATCAAATAGATATAACAAAAGAAATCACACGAAAATAAATACCTTTTTTCACTGAAAAGTTTTCTTTTGAAATAAACATTATTTACTGTATTAATTCGATTCTTAATTTATCCATTAATTTTCTAGAAATTTCTATTGCTGGATCTAAATTAGGGTATTTACCTACATTGGAAATAATCGGTAGAATGATAGCTTTAGAAAACTCAACAAGGTCATTGAAAATATCTATCAAATTAGTATTATTTACAGTAAAATCAAGAGGATTATTTGTTACTTCTTGATGATTGAATCCTAAATATAAACCATTATTTTTTAACTTATCAAGAACACCATTTTCCACTATTTGTTTACTAATATCATTGATTTTAAGTAAAATTAAAGCTGTATTTACAATATCCGCTAAATCCAAATCCATACTTTGTTTTAAGATATTCTTAACTTTGAACTCATCAATAGTTTCCGTTAACTCAAAATTTTCTACATTGAACTTATCTTTATGTTTCATAATTTCCATGATAAATTTACCATAAAAAAATTCTACAAATCGTTTCCAGCCATATGTTTGTTTAGTCATGTGACTTGAATTCATCTTTTGGATCAATTGCCTGTTGGATTTTTCTATTCCAAGAAAAACATCAAAAACAAACCATGTCTTTCCTAATTCCTCTATACCTAGAATAGCAAGTGATATTGCATGACCATATGATTTTTTTTCGCGTAAAATTATTGCATCTTTCATTAACCGTTCTGTATTAGCTAAAATTTTTTCACAAAGATCCTTAAAATACATGTAATCTAATTCACACAAGTTTCAAACCTCTCATGAAAAATTTACCTATTAATTATAAGTATAAATATACTAAGATTAATTTTTTCTTAATTTTTCTTTTTTTGAATTAAATATTATGACCTTTTTCATCAATTCAAATCCGGCCAACGACACAAATTATTTCCTTTTAATTTAAAATTACTTTATCCAAATTTCAACATTTTCAGTCCATTATTTTTCTTCATATAATTTTATCATATTTTCTTTCAAATTTAAATTCACATGATTGATGATAAGGTAATCTTTGTTCTATGTGTTTTTGTAAAATCAATATCAGTCAATCCCAATCTATTTAACAGGTCTCCAAACAAGGTAAATCAACTAACTACAATTAATTACTTTTCGTTCTCGACAAAAAAGTCAGATTTGGAGTATTAAAACACCTCATTAATATCATGTAACTGAACTGATACCTTTTTTCTTATTACAAATCTTCACAATCACTAGCTATTAGTATCTTCAAATCAATATATGTATATATAAGCAAATTTGCTTTTTTACTCGATAAAAAATCTGTAAAAATAATATTTCTTACAACTACAATACAAATTAAAAAACGTTTTTTATAATTTAAATTATAAATTAACTTAAAAACTCGAATAGAAAAATAGGAGAAGTATATAATTTTATTTTACCTCTAATTTCAGGGAATTTTATATTAAGAAGAAAATTATTTGCTTGAAAATAATTTGTAATAATTTGTTTGAGAATAATCACATCAGCATTTTCTATAAGAAAAAATTTTGATGCCTGTATAAATGCTAAAACTGCTTTTTTGCAATTAATTTCAGTTTCTTCATGTAATGATAAATAAAAATATGCAAGACCAAGATTATTATGGTGAAGACAAAATTGTCTTGGATTCATATTAAAAACATAATAGTCTTTTAATAATTCATAATAATAAATTGCCTTCCTATAATACATAACATTATTACTTAAATAAGCAATATCATGATATGATAAACCAATATTTGATAGAATATTAGCTTTTAATAAAGGAATTTCCATCAAGTCTTTCTTTTTAGTTAAATTTTCAAATTTCTGGATAGAATTTTCAATTAATCCTATATCTATTATCGAGCGAGCATATCCCAATTCTGCTTTATAGAGATTAAGATATTGGAAAATATTTTTTAAATTAATAGACTCAAATTTCAGCGTAGCTTTGCGATGATATTCAACTGCCAATTCATAATATTCTGTCCAATGGTTTATTTCTGCAATTATATTATATGTGATGCCAATATATTCATTAGCCAAAACATACTCTTCCATATCATCTTTATCTTTAAAATAATCGAGTGCTTCTAGTAAATCTTGTAAAGCATCATCGCATTTCAAAATTGATTGATAATACTTAGCAATTCTTGCTTTAGCATTTCCTATTTGTAATTTGATATTAGCTAATGTATAATCATCATATTTATTTTCAATAATAATTTCCTTTATTCTATTAAAAATTTGTAAAGCAGTATTACAATTTTCAATGAAATTTTCTGTTTCACTTAAAATTAAATAAAAACTACCTTTATTAATTAAATATATATATTCCAAAAAAGGCAAATTATGTATTGATAGTAATTTATCATTTTCCTCTATATTCGAAAGAATTTCATCTGTATCTATGTCTCTTGTTAATTGTAAAAGATATGAATAAAAGGGAATTTTGTTAATATTATATAGTATTGTATTAACTACTAGATTCTCTTCATCCAATTCATTTTTAGACTGATTAAGTAGCTCAATTGCTTTATTTGTATTATTTATAGGATCATCAATTTTAGCTAAATTAGAATAAACTATACTGCAATTGTTATATACAGCATATAAATCAAGTTCTAACGATTCATTATATTCTTCAATTAGTATGTTATATATTTCAATTGCTTTTTTAAAATCCACAACAGAAGTTTTCATTGATCCTAAATTAGCATAAACTATTGCTAACTTCGATTTCAAAACTATTATTTCATTTATATTATCATCTTTTTCTGATTCACTAATAGCTGAAATTAAAACATCTACAATTTTCTCATTAATTTCTATGCGTTTAGTTTTGTTTTCTGTTTTATAATTTAGCATTCTATTTGCCATACAATATAAACTAAAAGAATCATTTTTGAATAATCCATGTAAAAAGTCAAAATCATTAATATCTATATCAATATCAACATCAATGATTTTTTTCAAATATTCCTCTTCAATGACTATAGTTTTATTTTCCAAAATATTCAAAAATTCCAATTCTTTTAAATCATTAAATATTTCAAAACCTACATGACCTTTTATATCAAGTTTAAATTTATCCGAAAGGCAAATTTTCTCAATATTACTTATAAGAAAAAACCTATCATAATAAGAAATGCCTGTTAAATAAGCGTATTTAATTGCTCTAAGAACAGCTCTACATTCCTTGGAACTACTTCTATATCTTCTCTTCATTTCAGATAATTTAATAAAAATTGATCCAATATTACCATCAAATTCAGTATCGTTCCAATCTATTTGCACTTGTTCTGCTATTTCTTTTGCAACCTCTTGTTCAATTTTTCCAATATTTATAATATTGAAAATGTTTTCGAGATCTAAATGTTTATTTAATAATCGATCCTCAAATAATCTAAAATCCTTATTTGTTCTACAAGATGCAATAATCATTAGATTATCAACATACAAAAGACGATTTAATATATCATCAAAATTTGGTGTGTTAATATAGTGATATACATCATCAAGAATTAAAATCTTCTTTTTACCATTTATTGATTTAATTATTTCATTATGTTCTAATTTATTTGGTGATTCAGGAATAATAAAATCAAAATTTTTATCTAATTTTTTTAATGTTTGATAAATTAACCTTGATTTACCTGCTAATGGTGGACCCATTATTAGAATATGTTTCTTTAATAGATTATTTATAATATTTTCAATATTTGATTTTAATTCATTATCTACATCTCTTTCATAATAGTAATCATTAAATCGACCAGTAATATTACCTCTAGTGAGACCCATAATATTTATTGGTGATAAAGTATCTGAATTATATATTTTTAAATTAGCAAATGAAAAATCGGTTGGTATGATTTTTACTTCTTTTTTTAGTTTACTAATTTGTAAAGTGGATTTTCCTTCACTATTTCTATCAAGATTCTTTATCCATTTATGTTTGTCTGGAAGATATTTATAAGATTCAACAAAACCTTTCCCATTTTCTAAATCAATTTCAATTATATTAAAAGAATTATAATTTTCTCTTTTTTCATAACAAGATCCAGCTGTAATCAAATGTGTTTCTCCATTTGAATCTAATTGGTATACATTTTCTGAATAATGAGAATGTCCCAATAGAATAAAATCAGATATTTCTAATAATTTGTTAATACTTACTAATTCAACTTCAGAAAAATATCTATAGTGATGATGCATTAATGCAATATTAAGAATGCTTCTATCATCAATATTATTTAAAACAGAATTGATTTGAAATAATCCTATAGCTAATTTTCTATTTTCATCATCATTATAACCACAAAATATTGCACTATTTAGGCATAGCAAATTTATAATGGATTTATTAAAATTAATTTTTTCAACTACACAAAAATTATCTTTGTCATAAATTTTACTTCCTCTAAAGTCATTTACAAAAGAATAAAAATTTTCAAGTTTTTCATATATAGTTTCTTTGTATATTTCGTCAATTAATAATGCATTGACATCATCTTGTTTTTTAAACAATGTCTGTTTTTTTAATTCACTGACTTTGGCTTTACTTCTTAAAACATCATGATTTCCAGGTACTATAAAAAAATATTTTGAATCTAATTTTAGAATGTTTTTAATTTCATATAGAAAATTTAATGCATATTTATATTCATTTTTTTTACCACTAAAAGTTAAATCACCAGTAATTAATACAAGCTGGATTAATTCATTACTTTCATTTATTTCTTTAATTTTCTCAATCATTGAACTAGATACTATTTCTTGATTAAAAATCTCAATTTGGTTATCAGATTTAAAGTGAAAATCGGATAAATGTAATATTCTTATAACATTACTATTTAATTGTAAATTATTGTTCACTTTAATAACTCCCATATTTACTTTACATTATTTAATTGATTATAAAAACTGTGCTAATAAGTTAAGTATTATTATAATTTGACGTGTGAACTATTAATTTATTACTTAATAATCTTGAATTTCAAATCTGATTTGTAACATAATTAATTTTCTTTTTTAATTTTATTTTCATAAAAAATTGATTCTCAAAAAAGTTATATTTATTAAATAATAGCTTTAAACAATATTATGAAAGGGAATAGATATGACTTCTGAAGTAGTTATTGCAAATAAATCAGCAATTGTAATGGCAGCTGATAGTGCACTTACCATTGGTAAAAATAATAAGATCTTTACAACAAGTAATAAAATCTTCATGTTGAAGAAACCACATCCTATTGGAATTATGATTTTTGGAAATTCTGAACTTATTAGTACTCCATGGGAAATAATAATAAAGGTATATCGGGAAGAACAGCGCGATGAACCATGGCCAAATGTAGAAGAGTATGTAAAAAAATTTAAAAAATGGATAATAAAACAAACTAGATTTTTTCCTGAATCCATGCAAAGAGAAAATATAGGTATTGAATGTTATATTGTGATAGAAGAGGAAATCTTAGAAAAGATAGATTATGAAATGAAGAAAATAGAAGAAATTAATGAAAAAACAGATATAAATATTGAAGAGAAATTATACGAAATAACTGATAAAATCATTGATGAATTAAATGAAGATTATAAAAAATCAGATTTTCTACAAAATTTCAATGATAATAATGTTCAAGAGTTTATTAAATTATATAATGATGATTTAGATGAAGCAATTTCTGAATTTAAAAATAGGATTACGTTGAATGATAAACAAAAATACAAAATTAAAGAAATCACTATTAATAATTTCCTAAAGAAGGATTTTGAAACATATCTGACAAGCGGTATTATTATAGCAGGTTATGGTAATGATGATTTATTTCCTTCTATTTATGAATTTCATATTCGAGGTGCTTTAGATAATAAGCTTATAATTGAGGATATAGATGAAAGAAAGATATCTCATGAAAAACCAATCTTTATTGATTCTTATGCTCAGGATGATATGATTCAAGCATTTATAGGAGGTGTTCATCCATATTATGATATATGGATTAAAGATTATATTATGAAATTAATTGATGAAACACATGAAAAAACAGAAAAATTAATATCACCAATTTTAAAAAATGGTGATTATAAAAAAATAAAAAGTAAATTAGAAAAACTAAAAGAAAACCAAATAGAACAATTTACTGAAAAACATAAAGATACAATAAAATCTTTATTTACCCCAATAATTTCACTATTAGACAGCTTACCTAAAGAGGAATTAGCTATTATGGCTGAATCTTTAATTAATATCCAATCATTTAAAAAAAGAGTTTCTTTTGATAGTGAAACTGTTGGTGGTCCAATTGATGTTGCAATTATCACAAAAGGCGAAGGATTTATTTGGATTAAAAGAAAACATTACTTCAAGCCAGAATTAAATCCAGATTATATGGATAAAATAAAAAAATAGTTAGGGTGAATTTATGAGAAAAATTACTTATATAGAATATAAATTAAGAAGAAAGAAAAGAAATGAAAATCATGATCTCTCTCTTACTAAGAGATACAAAGATACTATTGAAGAGGTATTGGATTTAAAGGAAAAGAAAAATAATAATTTATATTAAATCACAAATAATTTCATAAGATTAATTTTACGATTTTTGATTTTTTAATGCTCCTTTTTGATTTGAAAAATTTAAATTAAAAAAATCCTTTTGTCATAATTCTCAGACAAACTATTATACTATTACTAATCGTCGCCTGTTCAAATCCGGCCGACGACACCAACTAATTTTTAATATTTCTAAACCAGTTTATTGTTTCTAGAGCTTCCTTTTCGGTTTTTATAATATCACTTTTTCTAGCAATAGCAACAGCAAATTCAGTAAAGGCTTGTCCTTTAGCGGTAATAATATTTTGATCAATTTCTAAATCGCTATCTTTGAATATAGTATTTCTAAAAAATTCTTTTTCATCATCAGCAATGGTTGCAGTGCATTTCTTTCCATCTAAAATTCCTGCATTGGCTAAAAAGGTTGGTCCACCACAAATAGCTCCAATAATACTACCATTTGAAACTAATTTCTTGAGTTTAGTATTCAATACTTCTATCTTGCTTGTATACTTACTATTTCTTATGAACTCTTTAGGCTCTCCTCCCGGGATGATAAATAACTCAACCTCTTCTGGTTTTAGATCAGCAATACTGATATCAGCTTGTACTTGTAGTTTTCCATAGGATTTTACTAATCCTTTTGAAAAACCCACGGTGATTAACGGTTGGTCTTTAAAGAGCATCAATAATTGAGTTATTTCAAAATCAACAAAATTGTCATATAAAAATAAATGAACCATTGTTAGTTAGACACCTAATTGTTTTTTTTTTTGATTGTTTTTAGTTTATTCTCTTTATTAGATTATCATTAAATCTTGAAGAAACGATTATTTCACTCAAAGATAAAAGATTCTTAAAGTAAAGAATTATACTAATTATTGATGATTTAGAATGATCGATCCAAAGAGTTTTGTCTCTTACCTTGAGAAAAATTTCCAATTTATTAGTGGAGTTCCATGTTCTTATTTTAAGGCTTTTCTTAGTTTATTAGCTTTAAATGATAATGACTCCCCTTTAAAGCACATTTATGCTACTCGAGAAGATGAAGCAGTCGGTGTTGCATGTGGAGCAGCTTTTTCAGGAAAACGGGTTCTCGTTTATATGCAAAATAGTGGTTTGGGAAATATTGGTGATGTTCTCACATCCCTCGCTCAACTTTACAAACTCCCTATACTTTTACTTATCAGTTATAGAGGATTAGAACCTGATAGAGATTTTCCAGAACATTCGCTGATGGGTGAATTAACAGAACCTGTTTTAAAATCCCTCAAATTACCCTACTGGACTTTGACAGAGGATTTTTGGGAATCAACCTTGAATCTTGCTCTGCAAGAAATGGAGGCGATCTCTTCCCCTGTTGCTTTACTTGTTAAGAAAGGAGTGTTAAGTCAATGAAAGGTTATGAAGTAATCAAATCACTGAAAGAATTCGTTTTAGAAAGCGATGTAATTGTTAGTTCAAATGGCAATATCAGTCGTGAAGTCTTTCATCATCTCCCTCAACCACAAGTTTATCTTCGAGGTTCTATGGGTTTGCCTGTTTCTGTTGGTTTAGGTTTAGCTTTAGCTAATCCCAAGAAAAGAATTCTTGTTATAACTGGTGATGGTAATTTTCTCATGGGTTTAGGGTCGTCTGTCACTGCAGCTTTTTATCAGCCTGCTAATCTAAAAATCCTCATACTTGATAATAACAAATATTATACTACAGGTGGTCAGCAAACAGTTTCATCTGCTCTGGATTATTCTAAATTCCTTGATTCGTTTGCTATCGGTTATAAATGTTCAAAAAAGGCTTTTCCTGAGCAAATAAAAGATGACTTCAATAAATTTCTTACAAGCGATACTTTTGCTATTCTTCATTTGAATATTGATGAATCTAAAGAGGATTTAACTAATATCCCTTGGCACCCTGAAGAAATAAGTAAAAAGATCATCGTTAAAATAGCTGAA
>Ga0307380_10006379_pt1 | contig 15498 bp, 18 predicted proteins | sample UN3MG_FD_202239 | JGI IMG/M metagenome (GOLD analysis project Ga0307380, IMG submission 202239) | Soil microbial communities from Risofladan, Vaasa, Finland - UN-3 | ecosystem: Environmental > Terrestrial > Soil > Coastal area > Acid sulfate soil | place: Finland: Risofladan, Vaasa | collected...
CGGGTATTACGCAAGAACGATTTAAGCAGTTAGGCGCGGGTGGGGAAGAGGTTCGTAAGGAAGCTGCTGAAGAGATCTGGGCTGAGCTTCTGCGTACACAAGGTATGTTGAACGAAATAAGGACTGTGGTCTATCGTTTCCTTGACTTCAGAATGCCTTCTGAGAGCCAGGGAGACCGGGACGCCAAAGAGCACGAGAGCTATCTAGCCTCACTCAGAAGCTTCCATTGGGGCATGACGGAGTAATGCGTATCCGCACTTCAGACGACGTGGACAAGTTCTTCGATAAGTTCGAAGATCCGTCACATGAATTAGACCTCATCTTAGAGGCGTTAGACGCCTCTGAGTTCGAGGGCGAGCCTGGGGTGCGTAGATACTTTATTAAGCGACTGGTCATGAAGTCCTATAGGTTAGGAAAGGATCACGCTTATGCTGCTACTATGGATGTTATCCGAAAGCGTGATTCGAAACAGGGAGATCGACATGAGTAGACCGTTTATGTTGCTGGCTGTTGTGGCGTGTCTGTTACTTTTAGTAGCTGCGGGTTTACCCCTCCTTTTTGGCATGTTTGAGACTTATACCGAATTGGATGAGCGGTTCACCGCACAAGGCATATTTGTGGATGTTACCGATGGTTTTGTTTATGCCGAGGATTTTGTAGTCCATGCTCCAGTTCCTCACCGCATTTTGATGAATATGAATGAGGCTGTTGATGAGTGGGTGTGGAAGTGGCCTATTACGTGTAACGAGTTGGGTACGCAGGTTGTCCGTGTCCGTGATGTAGACAGTGTAGGTAATTGGTCAATCGTAGAGACGTTTGTGGTCATTCAAGATAACACGGGGCAATGCCTCGAAGAAGGTCCATAGGAGGTATAGTTGGACAACGACGGCAAGTGGCACGTAGTCAATTCGACAGGCGACGAAGTGTATGGAACCCGTGGGGAATCGAAGACTGAAGCGCAGGAAAGTCTCTGCATTCAGTTGAACATGATCCACGGGTTAAATTGTGACTGGAGCTATTGGAAGAAGCGCGGGTACAAGGTGAGGAAAGACTAATGGAGCTTAAAGAGATACAGGCCGAGATTGTGGAGTGGAGGGAACATAATTTCCCCGGTAATACTGCTGTTCAGCAGTTCTTAGGCATGGTGGAAGAGTTGGGTGAGATCTCTCACGCTATACTCAAAGGTCAGCAGGGTATTCGTGGGTATAGTGAGGACGATACTGCTGAAATCCAAGATGGTGTCGGGGATTTGATGATCTTCCTTATCAACTTCTGTGACCTTAATGGGTGGGACACGCTGGAGATCCTACAGAACACATGGGATGAGGTAAAGCAGCGAGATTGGGTAGCCCACCCTGAAACAGGGGTTGACATCATCAATGACTGATGCTACCATTAGTTCATTGGAGGTATGTAATGCAAATGCAAACTAATACTGGAATTAAAAAGGGCAAAGCCCAGAAGAAATTCAAGGTAGGTGATAAAGTCACCTGGAAGTCCCATGCTGGCGGTAATCGCACCAAGAAGGTAGGCACTATTATCGCTGTCTTCGAGCCGAGCGAGGAGTATGATTACTCAGGTAGTCAGTACAAGAAGCTCCCTAAAGCCCTGTTTATCGACATCCTACGTAATGAGGGTGGGATGACTCGTGATGCTGCCCGTGCTGAGTTTCAGAAGACTCACTACACTAGCTGGTATGCTGAGATTCTTGAAATGCGCTACAAGTTCAAGTTTGGTTGGTCAGAGGGGATGCGGCGTAATGAGAGACACTACTTTGTGGCTGTTGATCGTGCGGGGCTTAAACCCTGGCTGTATCACCCCAAGACGAGTACGCTCTCTTTGCTCTAATACGTTGTCCCCCGGCACTTCAGACATAAAGGGTTTTTCCGATCTTTTCCCTTTTGTCCTCCTTCCGATTGAAACCTCCCGTGCCGGGGGGCTTTTTTTTTCGACTTTATTGACCCAGGAGTAAATACTATGGGATTGTTTGAGTACTGGTGTGATGAGTGTAAGAAGCCGTATAAGATGTGGAAGCACGTTGAACCTGACCCGATCCCAACGTGTCCACAGTGTGGTGTGCAGGGAAAACGCAGTCTTGGGGCCTTGCTACAGTTCAAAGGCACAGGTTTCTATGAGACGGATTACAAAAATTCAGAAGTTGCTCTGCCTTCAGAGGATGACTAGGCTTTATTCTGTGGGAGAGAACTATGACTCGTCAAGAACTTATTGAGGTCCTCGTTGAAACGGTGTATAGACGGTCTCCTCAGGACATCAAAGACAGCCCGATGTACGGGGTTAAGCTAACAAGGACATATGAGAAGGGTTTGGACCCTGAGAGCTTTCCCACCCATAACCGGGTGTTAAAGAATATTAAGGTCTCTCGTCAAGCTAGACTCTCCAAGCGTATAGCCAATAGGAACCCCAGTGCTCATAGGGGTTTGTTCGACTTTGACCAGGAGAGCAAGGAACTTAAAAAGTCTTTTGGGAAGGAACGCCACGGATACAACCAAAGGCAAAAACTAAGGAAGATGGCTTCGATGTGGATGCGCGATATCTCAGGCCCAGCGAACTAGAGGGACATTATGAACGATCTTGACCGCGATAGAATCATTTTAGCTATCCTCGTTGAGGCTTCTAAAGAAGACCAGGATGACGAGTACAAGAAGCAACTTCAAAAGGTGCTAGATGCGGCTAAAAGGCGGCATAGTTCACCTAAAGGTCGTGCTCTAGACCTTATAACTCGTCTTGAGCGAATGATTAAGGGGAGCTAACATGACACACGAGGAACTTACTGAGGGCGTTCTCGCTAAGATAAAGGCCAAGATCTTCAAGAAGAAGGGTAGTAAGCCCAAACCTAGCGATAGGATGACCGCAGAGATGAAGCGGAAACAGATGGAGATGACAATGCGTGAGTATGGCATTATGCGTGAAGACCTTATTGAAGCTATTTTGGCCCTCGAAGAGGATGCCCGCATCAATGTTATGCGCTCCAAGACTATTCGGGCAAAAAAGGGAAATGTAGACCCCACGGAACGTGGGTTTATGAAGAAGCAGATGATGAACAAGCTCCGTCAAGGCACTTCTCGTAGAGAGATTAAACGAGACTATAAGATGCTCCGGGCCAAGGGTCAGGTCTAATGCAAAAACCCGCGTCTTATCATAAGTTCCCGGCTAAGCCCAGGGATAACGCCTTTATCGACCGTGGAGAGCGAGAGGGGCCGCTGAAGCGGCAACGTACCTATTGGCGTAAGAAGATGCTGGAGGCTATTCTTGAGGCTGAGAGAAAGCGGCCTCGGAAACCCTTTGATTGGCGTAAAGCGGGTGAGATGCTCAGTGGTGCGGTCGTAGGGGGCCTTTATGGGCGTGCTATGGGTGGTACCATAGGTACTGCGCGTGGTACTGGCAAGGCCCTAGAGCGAAGCAGAGAAGCAGCAGATGCTCATTTCGAATTTGATCGTCGGTTGGACCCCACACACCATGCTCATCCCTCTAACGATGCTGCCCGTATGAAGAACATTAACCTGTTGGACCCCAAAGCACACATTTCAGCGGCGACATTGAAGCGTAACAGGCTCCCGAAGGGAGTCACTTGGGCCTCTGAAATGAGTACGGCCAAGCGTTGGACACAAGATAACAAGAACGTTGATAACGCCCATGATAGAAGTATTCTTCAGGGGCACCCGATGCTCTGGCAGACCTTACCTAATAAGCATGACCAAGGTAACCCAGGTGGGGCGCACGCACGTCCTCCTGCTACCAAAGAGGGGAAACCCATTGTTGTTGCGCCCAAGAACGCTCCTAGAGAAGTAGTCCAACACGAGTTTGGACACGCCCAGGATTTTAAGGAGAAGGGAACAACCGCTGCTACTTTGATGAACCAAGCGATGTATGGTCGCCCAGCCCCTAAAGGGAAATGGGATACCGATCCCGGATACCAGCGAGAACTCAGTGCTTGGAAAAATACTGACGTACCACAGGGACAGGCCATTCAGCGTCATGCGTTAAAGACGTATGAGATTAATATCAAAGCCAAAAAAGACATGATAGACACCATTCGTGCAGACACGACTAGGGGCACGGTTGCTGGTGCTATTGGCGGTGCAGCAATTGCCGGTGCGAGTGTTAACTGGCGTAGGAATAAGAATCTTAAGGCAGCCAGGGGGAGAGTCAACTTGTTACATCCTAAATCCCAAATAGTTCGTGAGGATATTATAGCTTGTATCCTTGAGCAGGCAACTCCTGGGCCGGTGATGCCTAAGCGGGCCGAATCAACAGCAAATATGGTCTCAAGCAAGCAGCACAGAACTACGGCTATGGGGAATGATAGCCCACGAGTACCTCTTCCCCCAGGTAACCGGATTCCACTGATGCGTAAGCCCAAGACTTCTAACTCGGTGCGTGAGAACGTCATTGAAGCTCTTATCGACTACGTTCAGACTCTGTATGAATATGGCGTTGAGGTTGGGGGTAATACTAAAACACAGGCTCCTGGGGTAGATTTCTCCAAGGTAACGGGAACTGTACAGGACTCGGACCCGAATCGTCCAAAGCCTCGTGTTGATCCGCGTGGACCAGTGGACAACACCCCTGATCCTCAGTTTAAGAAGGATTTTGCAGCACGACAAGCGGCTAAATCTCCTGTTGCACAGAGACAGGCGTTTGATGCGAAACATGGTGGTGGTGGGCAACAACCCTCTTCTGGGTCATCACGGGGTGGTAGTGCTTTCAACATCCAACGTGGTACTCCCGGAACGGCTGCTAGGCCCGGTGGTGGAGGGTATTCATCCATGCGTAGGGGTGGTGGCGGTGGTGGAAGCAACCCCATGAACCATAGAGGCGCAGCTAACCCGAATAACTATACTGGTGGGAGTAACCCTAATAACTCTACTGGTGGGAGTAACCCCATGAATAGTCGTCGTGGGGGTAGCCCTAATCGTATGAGTGGTAGTGGTGGTCGGAGCATGTCCGGTGGCGGGAGTAGTGGTTGGTCTGGTTCCGTAGGTGGTAGTAACAGTAGTGGTTCTATCAGTGGTGGAGCGAGTGCCTTCTCTCGGAGCAGGAACTAAGTTATTCGAAAAAGTTGACAATACCTCGTTGTTGTTGTATATATTGTATAGGCAACTATGTGAGGTGGCCCAATGGACGTGCTCAAAGGCAAGTTGATCGTTACGATGCGGTTTGAAATCCCCGTAAGCGAACACATGTACCCCCTTGTTAAAGAAGCAAGGGGAGAGGTGCGTGTGGAGGACATCGTAGCCGCAGAGGAACAGAACTATCTAGCTAACGTTGACAATTACCTGGATCTCGTGGGAGACTATATCTCTGAGGTTGAGTTCTCCTTTGAAGAATCAGTTAGGACATGGGAGCCATATGAGTAATGACATTCTAATCAGTGAGGAAGAGAAATCACACTTCTTCATGGGTGAAGATGCCTTTGAAAGAGCAGACCTAGAACGAAAGATAGTAGCCCTGGAGCGAGCACTGGACGAGAAGGACCGTCTCTTAGAGGCTGGCATCCGTCAGGTTAGGAAAGAGGCCGAGCTTCAGGTAGCAGCAGCACGTGAGAGACGTGAACATGCGGTTAGACAGTTAGACACCGTGTACGGCCAGTTCGTAGACCCCACAAAACTAGAAGCCGAAGATAAAGACGGTGAGATCCTCAGGTTACAGACCGCGTTAGCCAATGCCAAAATGATGATTGACTTCATGCACTATACGGGGACTGGGTATGCCAGTACAGAGGTTAACAACCTTGTATGTGCTATTAGAGAATGGGCCACGATACCTATTGATTGTTCGATGGATAACTGTGAAGCCCAACAACTCAAGGAGCAACTCCGCGAGTTACAGTTCGCCCACTTGAGAGACATGTTTCAACCCCACAAAACGTATACAGGTGCATGGACAAAGGATGTAGATCCATCTATGTTCCCCATGCGCTTCCTACTAGACGCAGCAACAAAGGAGGATACAGTTGAGTGCGGCAACAAGGAGATATGCAACGATTGAGTGTGCAACTGAAGGATGTACAACTACTTTCACCAAGACCGGAGGCCGACATAAGTACTGTGAGGAGTGTGCTAAAGAGCGTAAGCTAGAGTACATGCGTCGATGGTACTACGAGGGTGGGGGGCAGAAGAAATCCCAAACCTACTATGTTGAGCACCGAGATAAATATCTTGAACGAGCTAAGCGTCCTGAAGTAAGAGCGCGGCAGCTAGAGAAGTCTCGAACCCCAGAGGCTAAGATGAAGCAACAACGGGTGGGAGCCGAGTCTGTCCAGCTAAAACGAGAAAGACGTATTGCAGAGGAGCTAGCCGGAGGGAGACGGTTCCGTCGTCGTGATGCTCCGGTCAGTTATCAGTACTTGGAAGGCACCGCTAAATACACCGCAGAGGAAGCAAAGGAGAATAGAAATGACAGTACGGTTGACCGAGGCACAGGTGGAACACATACAGAAGAACTACCGGGGGAACAAGGGGGGACGGAGGAGTTTGTACAGCCTAGCTAAAGCACATAACATTACCTTTAACGAAGTATACTCCGTATTACGTACAGAACATGCAGAAGCTATACGTAAAGCACGATTAGGGCATAGATTTGTATCATGGGAAGGTCAAGAAGGATTCCAGCCTACTAAGAGTGAGATTGCTAACTCACGGCAAACACAGGTATTTGGGCACATTTCCAACCCCGAGTAGTACATAATGTTTACTTGTATATTAATCGCGTATATATGTTACATACATTACCATTAACCTAAAGTTGGTGAAACAAAGGACTTACGAGACCCATAAACATTATGGGTCTTTTTTTGCTTCAAGATCATGGGTTTTAGTTTAGATGTACGCGGCCTTATAGTAGTAATCGGCCCGATAATCTACACATATATACTATTAATCATCATTAAACAACATGTACATGTTATGACTATGGCAAGTAATTGTAATTACCTGAATCCACATGAGTTACACCGAGTATTTTTGCCATAGTCATAACGTATACATGATGATTAATATATAAGCGTTATACGCTGTTATAAACCTTACTATATAACAAGATATAGTGTCGTTTTGCGTTATTTCGCACTACATGTTGTGTTTATGGGGTATGCTTGTACACACTAGTAACATTTAATGTAGTTTAGTTGACATATGTCAATCATACGTGCAAACTATATGAGTCGCTCCTGTAGCTCAATGGTAGAGCGTGGTCCTTATAAGGCCGTGATTCGAGTTCAATCCTCGACAGGAGCACCAACCTTCTTTATTATCTGAGGATAGACATATGCCCCTCTTCGAAACCGAAGCCCACAGTGACGTTGTTGCCCGAGCTAGGAAACAGACTACGGGTAGGATCAATGTACGCAATGAGCTTGTGCGTAAACAAGCCAAGCGCGTCTTAGCTGACCTTATCTCTAAGAACAGGGGACGCTTGAAGAAAAGCCCGCAAGATAGCATAACAACTAGAGATCTTCCTGTGGAAGTGGCTATGGTGCTAGGTAAGAAGCTAGATAGGGGTCGTGTTATCGAAGCTATCATTGAGGCAGTGGAGTTTCGAGGTAAAGAGATCATCTCCGAACCCAGTAAGTGGCTCAAAGTTCGACCACCTAAACCGAAGCCACGTAGTACGGATGCAGCCGTAACCGAAGCCATAAAGGACGTACTTCATAAACGTAATCTACTTACGGGCATTGCTCCTGCACAGGTACGTACCCCAGGATATATAGAGCCGTGGGATTCAGCCGGGTCTAGTGGTTGGGGTGGTCCCACCGGACGCACAGCCCATGCAAATGTGTAGTTGACAAACAAACTTCTGTGATTTATATTGTGGGTGTTGGTGGTGTGAATCCTCGCCGGGAGTGGTAACCCATTAGAGGAGCCTAGGCTACGAGGCCCATTTACATTCCCTCCCTACCAGAGGTTACTAGCAGCCATGGCTGTTTGGGTGTAAAACGGGTAGCCCATCGACTATGTTTATCCGGGGGTAAGGACGCGATGCGACCAAGCCCCCAAGTTCTTTGAAAGTTTGGGGACGCCCTGGTTTTGACAGGGTTGAATGGAAGGATGATCGCGTGTCGTGTTTGTCATCGGCGTTAACGATGGCTACCTCGTTTAGTTGACGAATTTGAACAACTACCCCTAGCAGCGTAAGTCTGCTACGTGGCTCTACCGATCTCCATCTACGTAGATGTCCACGCCATTAGATGGGCCGGTTATCCTGCACCCGGAAGGCAGGGATCACCGTGTATTTTGGCTTTCCACACGTAGGGCTGCTTGGAGCCTATCCAAGATACACACGTAGGGATCTCCGGAAGGCAACCTTGGACGTGGGTTCGATTCCCACCGTCTCCACCATTTTATGACGGGCAGTCGCGTTGGTTCGGCAACTAGCCCCATAAGCTAGTCCACGTGGGTTCGATTCCCATGCCCGTCCCCATTTTTTGGAGTTATAATGCGAGTTACGCTCCCCAAATACGTAGCTGAGAAGCTCATCGGCACGACTAAGAAGGACCTTCGGGTCCAATTTTTTCGTGCGTCTGGTAAGGGTGGGCAGCACCGCAACAAGACTGATACAGCCTGTAGGATAACCCACATAGCAACAGGCATTTCTGCCGAGGCCACAGATAGCCGTTCCCAAGCCGATAACAAAGAGAAGGCGTGGTTAAAGTTGTTTGATCGGCTGGTAGAGCACTACAGGAAACAGATGATTGTGGAAGCTCGTCGGATGAATTCCGGATGGTCTGAGAAGATTCGCACCTACCATGAACCCCGAGGAATCGTGAAAGATCACAGGACCGGGGTTACGAATGGTTATAATGACACGCTGGATGGTGATCTTGACCCGTTTATTGAGGCTATGTTTCTTAATTAAATGGGAGACCACATGACCCGGCGTGATCTTATTGAACTCATAGTTGAAGCTGCCCCCCGAATTAACGTTCGGCATAATAAGCCAGAGCCATTGAAGTCGTACAATGATAGGCGACGGGTGAAGAATTTGGCTCGTGTTATTACCCCCGACTATAACGAACAACCTAGTTTTGAGAAGCTTTCTAAGCGGGTTCCAGCTACATCTAAATTTGGTGGAGCGGGAGCAGAAGCTGTTGTTATGATTGACCGTCCTACCCAGAGTCCTGGTGGGCATAGAGCATATCGGATAAGTCCTTCTCCCCCTGAACGTGGTGTGTACAAGCGACCTAAACACCCCATGATCACTCAGGCATTAGCCACCAAACGATCAGGAAAGCACCAAGTAGAGGTGCTCCCCCGCATGAACATGGGTTTTAGAACCAACCCTAAGGGAGGGAATGCGGCTGCCCACATTAATTATGAGTTGCTAAAGAGCGGGCTGCTGGCTACGGATGTACACCAAGGGAATGTTGGTGCCCACCCCGTAACCAAGCAGGCTCAGTTAGTAGACCCAGGTCTTGTTCATAAGCTAACCCCTCAAGGGAAAGCACGGCTTCGAGAGTATTTCATGACCCATGATCCGGGGAAGATGAGTTCAGAGCAGTTCCGTCACGGAATGGCAAGTCATTTGTATGACACAGGGAACGTAAAGAAGATGGGACGCCTCGATAACAGGCGAAATATTGGGGAACTAAATTGGGATAACGCCCATAAAGACCAGAAGAATGCCCCACCCAATTCACCACCAAGACCGAGTATTTCACACCTTAGTATTACTCCTATTGGAACATCAACTGTTGCATCAGTACAACGAAGACATGCTGAACGGAAAGCAGTAAACCAGGATACACGGCAATTGCGGGTTCATGCCAGGAACTTCAGGAAGAAACACGACATTGCCCGAGAAGCTCTTAAGACAACTGATATTGTGAACATGGTTAAGGCTGCGCGTAACCAACCAGGGCCAAAGCCGGGTTCAACATTTTCACCTAAGACGCCGAGAGATTCTTCTCTCCCGTTCTAAGGTTGCTTTATTGTCTGAAATGTGAGAGTATGGCTGTGGAGAGAAAAATGTACGTAACAAAGATTGAAACCACGGAGGAAAAAACTTAGGCCATCCTGAGCATACCCCCCGTGTATTCTCAGGAGCCAAAAGGCTCCTTTTTTGTTCTTTAAGCCAGCGTAGCTCAATTTGGTAGAGCAGGTGCCTTGTAAGCACTTTGTTGTGGGTTCGATTCCTACCGTTGGCTCCAAATGGCCCTGTCCTCTAATGGTAGGAGAGCGGACTTTCACTCCGAAAATGGCGGGTTCAATTCCCCCCAGGGTCACCATTTAGTATATACTGCTCAAGGAGGCAGCTATGAACCCAGAGAAGGCAGCATATCTCGTAAAGCACTTCCCCAACCTGTACCAGGATTATGGGTGTGACCCTAAACGAAGCTGTATGGCTTTTGGCTTTGAGGTCGGTGATGGCTGGTTTGATCTTATCAAAGAGCTGTCTGAGAAGCTGGAGCCTATGGGTGTGGTAGCCATGCAGGTGAAGGAGAAGTTCGGTGGCTTGAGGTTCTACGTCAATCACGCAACGGATGAAGCATGGGATTTCATTGAGGAAGCCGAGGAAAAATCCGAGACTATCTGTGAGCAGTGTGGAGAGCCTGGGTACCCCCGTGGTGGTTGTTGGATCACCACGTTGTGCGCTGCGTGCAGTAAAGACAAAGATAACGCCCCTGTCGTCTAGCGGCCTAGGACATCGCCCTCTCACGGCGAAGATCACGGGTTCAAATCCCGTCAGGGGTACCATTTAGACCCATAGCTCAAAGGTAGAGTACCCGGCTGATAACCGGGTGATCCTGGTTCGATCCCAGGTGGGTCTACCATTTCTTTGGGACCGTGGCGCAACTGGCAGCGCAATAGGCTTTTAACCTAGATGTTGAGAGTTCAAGTCTCTCCGGTCCTACCATTCTTTCTCCCCTTTATTCTGAGGGAGAGATATATGTATTACTCACGACTCGATGAAGATGTCCGTAACAACCTCATTGAAGCCATCGTTCAAGAGGTATTCAAGGGCAGTGTTTGGTCTAAGGTGGATAGGTATGGCAATGAGACCGTAGCCCAGAAAGAGCTTCGTGGTCTACGGGATGGTGATGTCCCTAACCCAGGTAACAAAAAGAATGCTGTTACCACGGTTACCACCACGGGTAGACCAGATAAGCGATACCCCTCTCATATGCGCCCTGCTGAGATGAAGAAGAATAAAAAGTAGGGAGATTCGATGGACAAGCGATCCCTCATAGAGCGCATCATTGATGCGTACACACCCGAGATGGAACGTCATGCTTCTCGCTTGGCGAAGAAGATACGTGGGGTAAAGGCTACGACAGAGATCCCAATGAAAGATCTTGAAGCCACGACGAATATTTCCAAGATCAAAACAGGACAAAAAGTCGGTGATATCAAGCGTAGCGCGACTATGGACCCTGTTAAGGTCAGTGTGTTCAAGAAAGTACGCTCATCTCCGGATCAAGATTTGGCGATGGGTGGCAGTATGGCTGATCTAGTAGCCAACTCTATGACGGGAATGACCATCCCTCCTCGACGCCGAGGAGAAAATAGCAAGATCATGATGAACCAGTCTGCCCTCGAAATGGGTAGGGACATGAGTTCCATGATGGGCCTGAAGAAGCCTAAAAAGGGGTATGGCGGTGTGGCTCGGCACATTATGGGTCACGAGTTGGTCCATAGTCAGTCACCTCGTCTGACTCGAAAGACGGCCATACAAAGTGCTGAGCGTAGGGGGAAAGCGGCAGACAAGATGGGGATGTTGGCTGGCACACAGTACTTTGCTGACCCCGAAGAAACTCGTGCATACACCGCTACAAGTACCCGTGATCTCATGAAAGATTATAGGCAGAAGAAATATAAGCGGGATAAGGCTAAGAAGTTAATTACGATGCCCGCTATTAATGCACATGGGGTTGAAAGTGATGCGGGTAAGTTATCTCACCTCGGGATATCCATCGCAGGGCACAGGGCTTCTTATGAGCAGTTGCGGGATCTTCGTGGTGCAGCAAAGAAAATAAACAACCAGTCGTTTGGTATGCAAAAACTATTTGGACTTGATCCCGACCCGGATGTTGCAGTTCCCGGTCGTGTAGCCAAACGCGGGCGCAAGGCCTATAAGCAGTTCCACAAAGGTTTATATCAGAATTTTGAGCGGGCCTACCCCCAAAAAGCCCGGACCACTAAAAAAGGTAGTTTAACAATGGCCCCCAAAAAACCTAGTCTTCCCGAGGGTATTCGTCGTGATATCCTTAATGTCCTTAATGAGGCCCGAAAGCCTACGAAGTTTCGTATTCGTCAGAGGATGCAGGCAAGTCGTCCAGAAAGTGCTGAAAAAGCTCATGAGAAGATGCACCTGTCTGCACCCAAATATAGAGAGAAACTACCGATGATTCCTGTTCGTAAGGACACAGACACCGTTCCTCGGCGTATTCGGCGTACACCCAACAAACAAACCCCAAATGACTTGCGTCCTTTGAGCCAACGGATAGTGCCTAAAGCTCTCACAGGGGAGTGGAATGCTTCGTCGGGGGATCAAGCGGCTTCTTTGTTTGATTTTCAGAGAGTTATGAGCACTCCAGCCGTCACTAAGGCAGAGCTTAAGACCAAGATTGATCAGGTTGCACGCAGAAAAGGTAAGAGCATGAAAGTTAATTTTGGTGGGGTGGGTAGATCGTTGGGCACCAACGAGAGTCGGCGGGAGCTTATTAACGGTATTATCGAGGCTTCCATTGACCATGTAGACAAGAACCTTTATCGGTCGGCATTAAAGGCACAGCGAGAAGTTAACCGAGACAAACCCAAGTTGTCCCACTTCACTAAGAAGGGGAGAGCAAAACATGCTCGTAAGGACGTGACCTTCCGTGAGGTTGGGGATAAAGGCAAGGGGCCTGTTCATTCGGCTAAGCCTATGCGTATGCCCGCATTCATATCCAAGGGGTTGGGTCTTGGTGGTGCTGCTGCCCCGTTGACTAAAGATGCCCTGGGGCGACGTAGGGGTTTTGTAGCCCTCCCAAAGAGTGAAGATCCTAAGAAACTTAGTTTTGGCGAGAAACAAGCAGCAACGCATGAGATGGTCCATCTAGCCGACACTAGAGGGATGGATCAGGCGCAGAAGAGTGCCTCGGCAGCCGTGAAGAAGAAAGGAACCATGGGGGTTCTTCAAGACCGTCTTGATTTGATGATCGGTGTTGCTAAGCGCGATCCCAAGGCGATGAAAACGTATACGACAGACCCACGAGAAGCTCATGCCTATTCTGCTGTTGCAGGAACTTTAGGTGTTCGTCATCAGAAGAAGAAGGGGAGAACTCGGGCAGACCAGATGTCCGATTTACGCCAAGGAAATATAGGCTATCTAAATAATGATGCTTTTGAAACCGGGCATACGATTGCGAATATGGCTCGTTCGCATGGTGGGAAAAAAGGTAAGAAGGTTTATCGTAAGTTTCATAAAGAGGTATACAAGGGCATTGAACGAGCTTATCCAGAGCATAAGCCCACGTACAGCACAGGCATAGCAAGAGCCACCCATAAGCCTAAACTACCAGAAGAAGATCGTTCACTCTTGGCTCAGGCCATCATGGAAGCCTCCGGGTACCGTCCTCCAGAGGGGCTGAAACCTGTGAAGGACAAGTATTGGTATGACACCGAGAGTTCAGGCAAACCGTACCAACGAGATTTAGCCCGAGGGATTAATAATGAGCTTTTTAACGCTCTACAGAGACACGGGAATGATCCCATTTTGCGTCAGCTAGACACCCCTCGTCAACGAAGGTCTACTGTTCGGTCTGTGGGGCGGAATCTTAGAAACGACTTTAACCGTGGATTTTCAAAGAGGGAAAAACTGCTTTATCACCAAGCACGCCAAGCTGGGTACAAACCTGATCCAGCCGAAATCAGACAACAAGCAGGGCTTATGATGCCGGGGTCACAGGTGGGTAAATATCCTGGATGGGAAAAAGACGAATATGATTTCGTTACTCCGGGAAGTGATAGGCTTAAAAGCAGTTCAGCTACTTATGGTTTTGACCCGAGTGACGCTAAAGGTCTTTTAAGGGATGCTGCCCAAACAAGGTTACGTGGTCAGAGACTCAAACGTCGTATGCAAAAGCGTGGTCTTCAGTACACCCCTGCTAAGAAGGGGCGTGTCACTCGTCGTATGAACCAGAACAGGGCGGGACGTAGAGGAAGGCTCCCTGAGTCTTTGGACGAGGCAAAGAAAATTAACTGGGGCAACGTAGGTCACGTTGTTGCTGGTGCTATTCAGGGTGGCATGGCTGGTGCTACTGCTGGTACTATAGGTGGTTCTATGGCTGGTAGCTCAGGAGAGGTAAAGAGAAATCATGCCGCTATGAAAGAAATGCAGCGTCGAATGAACGCACCTAAGAATGATGACCCTAGAATTACGGGTGCGGCTAAGAAGCGGGTTAACCTGATCGACCCTAAACCCTTTGTTGACTCTCGTCGAGTTAAGGCCCCCGAGGGCGTTGCTATGATCCAAACCCACGGTCAGCTAGACAAATGGAGCCAGAGTAAGGAGAATATCCACCAGAAACACATGGGGAAGGATATTACCCCAGATGTAGTTGGATATTTAAAGACGGAATTTCTTCCGGATAAAGGAAAGTCTGGTAACGCTGTGTATATGGCTGCCCAGAGTAAGCGTGGTACTCCCGCAGTTCTTGCCCCTAAGAGCGTGGACCACAGAGTAACTAGGCATGAAATCGGTCATGCTATCGACCTTAAAGGCAAGACGATAGATGATCTTCAGGTACACAACGATGCCCCCGTGCCCATGATGGGTAGTTGGAAGAATCGTACTTACCAAGACGAGGTTAACGCTTGGGATAAAGCTGATGTGCCTTCTTATGACCCGATGAGAAAGCTTGCTTTAACAAGTTACGAGACTTCTAACAAGTCCACCCAGAAGGGTAAACGTGGTGCTGCGGGAGGAGCTATTGTTGGTGGTGTTATGGGTGCCCTCGCTGGTGCTGCAAGAGCACATAAGCAGAACCCTATCTTTAAGGAAGAGGTTATCGAGGGGATCTTGTGGGAGATGGCTAAGAAGGAGAAAACCAGCCGTATTTCCAAAGCTATCTTGACTGTTCGCAAGAAGAGTGAGCAGCTTATTCGCAAGATGGAAGGCAAGGATAAACGAGGTCAGAAATGAATGCTAAAGTAGCTGCTGCACTGGCCGGGGGAGCACTTGTTATCGGGGGCGTTGTAACCCTAGTTACACCGTCCTCTCAGGCTGCCGAACCGATTAGGATTCCCTGGTCCCAGGCTCAAATAGTTTTGAGTGAGATGAATCCCAACTATAGTTTGGACTTAGGGCTGGGTTATATGAATGTTACCATGCGGAATAACTATGGGCATACCGTAGAGATCACACGCACTTACTGGGATTGGGGTGATCAACAACCTCCCGAGGCTTTTGTTGCTTGGATGGGTTTGTGTTACGACGGTACTGAGAACTATTGTGACTTCGATGAGTATTATTGGCAAAGTCAGCCCGGTTCGTATATTT
>Ga0307380_10006380_pt1 | contig 15498 bp, 8 predicted proteins | sample UN3MG_FD_202239 | JGI IMG/M metagenome (GOLD analysis project Ga0307380, IMG submission 202239) | Soil microbial communities from Risofladan, Vaasa, Finland - UN-3 | ecosystem: Environmental > Terrestrial > Soil > Coastal area > Acid sulfate soil | place: Finland: Risofladan, Vaasa | collected...
GTTCGGGGGTCAGGGAGGGGGTGAAGGGCAGGGGGCACGGGCAAACCCCGACTTCGTCCGTGGCTGCGCATGGCAGCCGACGAGCCGACGCAAGCGCGGTATACTTAGCGCAAGATGTTCGGCAAGCTGCGCAACATGGTCGTCTGGCAGTATCCCGAGGCGACCTCTGTCGAGACGCTGCTCAGGCACCGACGCTGGGCGATGCGGCTGATGTACACGTGGACTGGGAGCGGGGTTCTGATGTTCTCCACGGCGGCCCAGTTTCTACTGTCGTCGGAAGGGCTCGCCGGCACGATCACCATGATCATCCTGATCGCGTCCGGCGCCGTTGGCCTCCTGCTGAGCATACCCGCTTTCCTCTCTCTGCTTTGGGCTAGCGACATTGACAAGGCGCTCGCTGTACGAGGGTGTCCGCAGTCCCAACAAGGCTCGGTTGAACACCGCCTCTGCACCGGGGCGATCAAGATGTTCTTCTGGGCCATCGTAGTGATGGTGATCGCAAATCTGCTCTTGTAGTGCAACGCGGCGCGGCGGGTGTCACGGGCGCGTCGGCCGCGAATGAACAACCGGCGACAGGACGCGTCGTTACGGACTCTCCGCGGAGCGCCACAGGGCCGACTTCGGGATCGGCTGCTTGGCAGTGCCGGGGCCTTCGTAGCTGACCTCAAGGCGCCGGGCGCCGCCGGCTTCGAAGTACTCGACGCGGATCGGGTGCTTGCCGGGCTTGAGGATGACCTGGCCGCTCTTCTCGCTGGGGGCGTGCAAACCGTCGTGGTCGACCACCAAGTCGGAACCGATCCAGAGCCGGCTGCCGTCGTCCGAGAGCAGATGGAACGTGTACATCCCGTCGGCGGGGACCTCGATGTAGCCACGAAAGCGGAAGGCGAAATGGTCGTTCCGCTTCCGCATGCTGATGTCGAACGTCGGCACGGTGCCCGCGGCGACCCGCTCCAGCTTGTCAAAGTCCGGCAGCTTCGACCAGCGGCCTTCGTACTCGTAGTACTCGTACGCCAGTCCCGGCTGCGCACCGGGCACATGGACCGCCTGGTGCGGCTGGGGCTTGCGGAACTCGAACTCGGCGACGGCGCTAGTGCGGCCGCTGTCCAGGAACGTGCGCGCTTTGAGCGTGGTCGTGTCAACGAGCGGAATAGGGTACTCGTACGCGGGTGAATCCGCGTTCGGCTCACTACCGTCGAGCGTGTACCTTATCACGCCGCGTCCGAACGGGTTTACGAGCGTGACCGCGATGCCCTCGCGGAACACCATGTCGTCGGGGCTGACGGGCGGCGGGATGAAATACGTGACGCCCAGTGCGTCCAGTCGGCGGTAGTGCACCTTCATCCGCCGCGTGAAGTCATCCCAGCTGCGCAGTTCCGCCGGCGACCAGCCGACCTCGGCCAGGGCGCACAGACGCGGGAAGACCTGCCAGTCCACGCGTGACTGCGGGGCGTGCTCGGTCCACATGTTGCCCTCGACGCCGAGCACGTGCCGGGCCTGCTTGGGCGTCAGCTCCTTGGGCGTCGGCTCAAACGAGAAAGTGCGCGCCAGCGGCAGGTAACCCATCCAGGTCGGCTCGCCGGGCATGCGCACCTGGGCGTAGTCGAGGTAGCAATGGCTCGTGGGTGAGGAGATCACGTCGTGGCCGGTGGTTGCGGCCGCGATCGCACCGGCCATCCCGCGCCAGGACTGCACGGTCGCGTTGGGCGCCAGGCCGCCTTCGAGGATCTCGTCCCAGCCGATGAGTCGGCGGCCCTTGCTGTTGAGGAACTTCTCGATGCGGCGGATGAAGTAGCTTTGCAGCTCGTGCTCGTCCTCGAGGCCTTCGGCTTTGATGCGGGCCTGGCACTTTGCGCACTCTTTCCAACGCTCCTTGGGGCATTCGTCGCCGCCGATGTGGATGTATTCGGATGGGAACAGCTCGATGACTTCGGACAGCACGTCCTGGAGAAACACGAAGACCTTGTCGTTGCCGGCGCAGTAGACGTCGCTGTGCACGCCCCAACGCGTCGCGACCTTGTACCCCTCGCCGACGCAGCCCAGCTCCGGGTAGCTGGCCAGCGCCGCCATCGAGTGGCCGGGCATCTCGATTTCCGGGACGACCGTGATGTAGCGGCTCTTGGCGTATGCGACGATCTCCTTGATGTCCTCCTGCGTATAGAAGCCGCCGTAGCGCTCCGCGACGTGATAGCGCCACGCGCCGTCGTAACGCTCCGTGACGTGATCGCGCCAAGCGCCGACCTCGGTGAGCTTCGGGTACTTCTTGATCTCGATCCGCCAGCCCTGGTCCTCGGTGAGGTGCCAGTGCAGGACGTTCATCTTGTGATAGGCGAGCAGGTCGATGTAGCGTTTGACGAACTCCTTGTCCATGAAGTGCCGGCCGCAGTCGAGCAGCATCCCGCGCCAGCGATAGCGGGGGTAATCCGTGATGCGCACCATCGGTATCGCGAACTGAGACGTGTGCTCCGCCCCGGCGGATTCCGCGTCGCCAGGGCGAGACTCTAGCAGTTGCAGAAGCGTGTGAACACCGCGGAAGAGGCCTTCCGGGTAGGCTGCTCTAAGATGGACGCTCCTCGCGTGGACGGTCAACGTGTACCCTTCCACGCCGAGCGCTGTCTCCCTGAGCGGGATGTCGGACAGGGAAATCTCGGGCGGCGGGTTGGGCCGCATACCCGTGTACTGAGGAACGGCTACATCCAGCTCATAGCCCGTACGCGCCTCAAGCTGTTCGGCGAGGAACTCAGCGATGGGAAGGACATCTTTGTTCTGACTGTAGACGAAGATCTCGGTCGCAGGCGCAAGCTCGAAGTCGCCTGGGTTGACCTCCATTTCGACCGGGCGGGGAACGATCGCCGGGCGTGCGTCCTGTTCCCCACGCGTGTCTCCAAAAGCCGCCTGGATTCCGAGCGCACACATCGTCAACACAAACACGCTCTTGATAGCCATGATTCACCTCGCGGCAGAGGGAGCGGACTCTGCTCAACCATGATCGACCCTGGCCACTCTGAATGGGCGCCGGTCAACAACCGCAACCACCTGCGTCCAGAGTTCAAGCCCCATCGGGCTAGCCCTCATAAGGGCGTAAGTCGATAGCCGGGGGCGTCAGCCCCCGGTTCCGAGCACGAAGCCCGGGAGCCCCGGAGGGGCGGCAGATGACCGCCGGGGACAACCGACCGTCACGCCCAGATGTAGCGCTCATCATAGGCGATTTCGTGGCGCTTCAGGAACTCGGTCAGCTCGTCTTGGAAGGAGACCCGGCGATGGTGGCGGTCCTGCGCGGCGATGTAACGCCGCACAGCGTCGCGATTCGAGAAACTGAGCGAAAACGCAGCATAGCCGTCCTGCCAGGCGAAGTCCCGCTTGCTCGCAAACGTCTCGTGCACCCATTTGGATGAATTGGACTTGACCAGGCGCAGCACGTCGGACACGGAGGTGTGAGCAGGCAGGGAGACAAGAAGGTGCACGTGGTCTGGCATTCCGCCGACGGCCAGCAGGTGACCCTTCTGGTTCGTTATGATTCCGGCGAGATACGGATAGAGACGCTCGCGCAGGTCGGGTGTTATCTGAGGCAGCCGGCGCTTCGTGCTGAATATAATATGATAGTACAGGCATGTATAGGAGGAAGGCATCTCTTGGCCTCATGTGTTTGTGTCGCCCCTACAGGGCTATCAGGTCAGAGGGACACCTTACCGGGGGCTGACGCCCCCGGCTACTGTCTGGCGCTCCTGCGGGGCTGTGAGGTCAGCCAGACACGTTACCGGGGGCTGACGCCCCCGGCTACTGTCTGGCGCCCCTGCGGGGCTGTGAGGTCAGCCAGACACGTTACCGGGGGCTGACGCCCCCGGCTATTGTCTGGCGCCCCTGCGGGGCTATTACGTCAGGCAGCGACGAAGGGCGGGCATTGCCCGCTATCCGGGTCTCGGGGCTCGCGAGAATCAGTTGGTGGGCGATGCCCACCCTACGACTATCCGGGTCTCGGCGCTCGCGCGAATCAGTTGATGGGCAATGCCCACCCAACGTGTGCTGCTTGCAGCAGCGGACGCTGTGGAGGTTCGTCCAGTTACGCGCGGGGCGGGGGCGTTAGCTGAGCGCCCGCTCCCCGCGCCACAGCGCGGCAACCAGCTTGGCCAGTGCGACGGCACTGACGACGAGTAGTACCGCACACAGAAGGCCCCCGGTAGTGTTCCCGTAAATCCAGTAGCCGGCCCCGAACAGTGCGCTGTAGACCGCGAAGCAGCCCAGGACCATGCAAAGTATACCCAACGGCAGGTTGGACCGGCCGCCTTCCGGGCCGGTGATGGTCTCGCCGTCGCGCTCGGCGTCCTCGATCACCTTGCGCCAGCCGGGCCCGCCGGGGCGGATCAGTCGGTGGAAACTCCGCAACGTCTTGGGGTCGTCGGCCGGAGTGATCAGCGTGACGAGAATCCACGCCACCGTGGTTATACCCACGCCGATGACCAGCTTGTGCCAGTCTTGCAAAACCTCGGGCGCCCAAAATTGCATGTACACGGCCACGACGAAGGAAACGACCATCGCGGTCAGCTCGCTATACGGGTTGATTCGCCACCAGAACCAGCGCAGGATGAACAGCAACCCCGTGCCGGCACCGATCAGCAGCAGAATCTGGAACGCCTGTAGCGCGTTTTGAAGCCAGAGTGCCAGCGCCCCGGCGATTACCATCAATAGGACGGTCGAGACCCGGCCGACCCACACCTGTTCGCGCTCGCTAGCGTCAGCGCTGATGAAACGTTTCCAGAAGTCGTTCACCACGTAGCTCGAACCCCAGTTGAGGTGCGTGGAGATCGTGGACATGTACGCAGCAATCAGCGACGCCACCACCAAGCCCAGCAGGCCGTGCGGCAGGAAGGTGAGCATGCCCGGATAGGCCAGGTCGTGGCCGAGCTTATTGAACTCGGTTCTGGGAAAGGCCTGCTTGATCGCCGTCAGCCCCTTTTGCTGAGCTTGTAGGGTTTCGATCCGCTGGCGCGCGTCGGCGTCCACCGAAGCGGGATCCGCCTGCCACTTCCCCACCAGGGGCTTCAACTCCGCGCTGCTTAAAGCCTCTTCGGCCGACTGCCGATCGGCTACCGAATCGAAAGGGAAGATGATGAGTGAGCACAACGCCACCAGGATCCACGGCCAGGGACGCAGAGCATAGTGGGCGGCGTTGAAGAAGAACGTCGCCCCGACGGCGTGTTTCTCATCCTTGGCCGAGAGCATGCGCTGGGCGATGTAACCGCCGCCACCGGGCTCGGCACCGGGATACCACACACTCCACCACTGCACGGCCAGGGGGATGATGCAGATGGCCACCAGCGTTTTCATGTTGCTGGAGCCGTCCGGGTTCTCAAGCGCGGGCAGGATCGACAGCTTGCCTTGGAGTTGCTCGCTGGCAAGCATGCCGCTCAGCCCGCCGACCTCGGGCTGCTGGAGTGCGACGATGGCCGCCGCGACCGCGCCGATCATGGCGACAATGAACAGCAGAAAGTCAGTGAGCAATACCGCGCGCAGCCCACCGAGAGCGCTGAAGATCACGGTAACCACCGAGGCGACTGCGATCGTTTCCCACGGCTTGAAGTTGAACATGATGCCGCCGATCTTGATCGCCGCCAGCGAGACCGCCGCCATGATGCAGATGTTGAAGAACACGCCCAGATAGATCGCGCGGAACCCGCGCAGAAATGCGGCCGCCTTTCCCGAGTAGCGCATCTCATAGAACTCGACGTCGGTGGTCACGCTCGAGCGCCGCCACAGCCGCGCGTAGACGAACACCGTCAGCATGCCGGTCAATAGAAACGCCCACCAGACCCAGTTCCCGGCCACGCCGTTCTGACGGACGATGTCGGTCACCAGGTTGGGCGTGTCGGTGGAGAAGGTGGTCGCGACCATCGACATGCCCAGCAGCCACCACGGCATCGTCCGGCCTGACAGGAAGAACTCGGAGGTGCTCCGGCCAGCTCGTCTGGCAACGAGCAGGCCGACGGCCAACGCGACGATGAAGAAAGCGATGACGAACGCCCAGTCCAGACCTTCAAGCTGCATCGGCAGTCCTCTTTATGACGCTGCGGGTCGAACGCCATCGCACGCGCCTGTAGATGCCGCACTCAATCGGATTTCCAGCGCACGAAGGCCTCGATCGCCTGGTATTCGGGCAAACCGAGGCGGTCGTAGATCTCGGCCGTGCGACGGTTGCGGTCTTCGGCGCGCTTCCAGAATTCGCGCGCATCCCACGGTCCCGGGAACAGCGCCTTGTCCTTCTGTGACTCGTGCTTGAAAACCGCCATCCGCTTGCGCTCCGCCTCGTCCGGGCTCAGCGGAACCGCCATTTCGATCTCGTGCGGATCCCATTCCTGCCAGGCCCCGCGATAAAGCCAAACCGCGCAGGCCTTCATCCAATCGCGGTCAGCCAGCCGCTGCAAGGCGGCCGTGATCGCGGCCATGCAGACCCGGTGCGTGCCGTGCGGATCTGACAGATCGCCGGCTGCGTAAATCTGGTGCGGCCGAACCTGCTCCAGCAAACCGACCAGGATCCGAATGTCCTCTTCCGCGAGCGGTTTCTTCTTGACGCGCCCCGTGTCATAGAAGGGCATGTCGAGAAAGTGAATGTTCTCCGGCTTGACGCCGGAGTAATGCGCTGCGGCGCGGGCCTCGCTTCGGCGGATGAGCGTCTTGATCTTCTGCAATTCTGTACTGTCGATCTCGCCCGGCTTCTTCTTGGCGGCGAACGAGCGAACAGCCTCTTCGATCCGCTCGGCATCCTCCTCACTGAACAGATCGAACTCGTGACAGAAATCGGAGACGAAATCGGCGTGGCGAATCGCCTCGTCGTCGAACACGGCAATGTTGCCTGACGTCTGGTAGGCCACGTGAACCTCGTGGCCCTGCTCGCAAAGGCGGATCAGCGTGCCGCCCATACAGATGACGTCATCGTCGGGGTGCGGGCTGAAAACGACCACGCGCTTGGGGAAGACATCCGGCGAACCGTCCAGACGCGGCTGTCCGGGCTTGCCGCCGGGCCAGCCGGTGATTGTGCTCTGAAGGCTCTTGAAGACCTCGATGTTGACGTCATAGGCCGAGCCGCGGGCCGACAGCAATTCCTGCAGGCCGTGCTCGTTGTAGTCCTCCTCCACCAACTTCAGAATCGGCTTGGCGAGCTTCTGTGCCAGCCAAATGACAGCGCGCTTCGTGGTCGCTTGGTCCCAGGTCTGCCCATGCTCCGCGATGGGGCCGAGCAACCAAGGCGTTTTGATTGGCGTCAGCTCGGCGGCGGCCGCCGGGTCCAGCACGAACCGCGCGTTCGGATGTTCTTGCAGGAAGCTGGCCGCCACCGCGTTCGTCACCTCTCCCTCAACCGCCTGTTTGATGATCGCCGCCTTCTCCTCGCCGAACGCCAGCAGGATCACCTTACGCGCCTCCAGGATCGTCCCGACGCCCATGGTGATCGCCTTGCGCGGCACGTTCCATTCGCCGAAGAAGTCGCTGGCGGCGTCCAGCCGCGTGACCTTGTCCAACGTGATCAGACGGGTACGACTTTCCCGCGGCGAGCCGGGCTCGTTGAAGCCGATGTGGCCGGTCCGGCCGATGCCGAGAATCTGGCAGTCGATCCCGCCCGCCTCGCGAATGTTGCGCTCATACGCCGCGCAGTACTCCGCGATCTGCTCCTGCGGCAGCGTCCCGTCGGGGATGTGGACGTTTGCCGGGTCGATGTCCACGTGGTCGAACAGGTGCTCGGCCATGAAACGGCGGTAGCTTTGGAGCGCCTCGGGCGGCATCGGCCAGTATTCGTCCAGGTTGAACGTGACCACATTGCGAAACGACAGGCCTTCCTCCCGGTGCAGCCGCACCAGCTCGTCGTAGGTTCCCTGCGGCGTCGAGCCCGTCGCCAGCCCGAGCACGGGCGGCTCGCCGCGCTCGGCTTTCGCGCGAATCAGCGCAGCGATCTCCCGCGCGACGGCAACGCTGGCCGTGGCACCGGTCGCGTACACGGTTACGGAGGCTCCGGCAGGGCCGGCACCTCGGGACGTCTGCACGCCGACTGGAAAGCGGTAGAGTTCTTGCACCATCGAATTCCCAATGGGCCGTGGCATACGATGGAAACGTAGAGTCCGCCCTGCCGGCCGGCGCGTCAAGATTGGCAGCGCGGCTTGCGGGCGACTTCACCGGCTGACTTCTACCCATCGTCCACAGCTCGTCAGATCCGTGGCGGAACGGCAGGACGCACTGTATAACCAAGCACGGCTGCGCAGACAGAAAAACCGCCCGCATGCAACCGCAATCGAAACAGCTTGATTCCGTCCTGGTCAAGCCCGCCGGGCCGGACTGTAACATGGCCTGTCGCTACTGTTTCTACCTGGAGAAGGGGGACCTGTTCTCTGAAGCGCCCGTCCATCGCATGAGTGAGACGCTGCTCGAGCAGACCATCCGGCAGGTCATGACCCAGGCCGGGCGGAACGTCTCGTTTGCCTGGCAGGGCGGCGAGCCGACCCTCATGGGCCCCGGCTTCTTCAGGAAGGCGGTCGACTTCGAGAGGGAATACGGCCGGGACGGGCAGGTGATGGGAAACGGCCTGCAGACCAACGGCCTGCTGATCGACCAAGAGTGGTGCGAGTTCTTGCGCGAGGCCCGCTTTCTGGTGGGGCTTTCGCTGGACGGCCCTGAGCACGTACACGACCGCTACCGCCTGACTCGCGGGGGTAAGCCGACCTGGTCGCGGGTCATGCAGGCACGCCAGCGGATGCTCGACAGCGGGGTGCAGGTCAATGCGCTCACTGTGCTGAACGACTACTCCGCACGCTACCCGCGGGAGATCTACGAGTTCCACAAAGAGCACGGCCTGGATTACATGCAGTTCATCCCGTGTGTGGAGCGTGATCCGGCCGGCCCGGGCAAGGTGGCACCGTTCTCCGTCTCCGCCGAGCAGTTCGGCGCGTTCTTGTGTGAGGTGTTCGACTGCTGGCTGGACGACTTTCGCGACGGCCGACCCACCACGTTCGTCCGCTGGTTCGATTCCGTCTTCGCCACGTACGTGGGGCTCAGCGGGTTGGAGTGCACGCTGCTCGAGGAATGCGGCGGCTACGTCGTGGTCGAGCACAACGGCGACGTGTTCTCCTGCGATTTCTTCGTCGAGCCACAGTGGAAACTGGGCAACGTGATGGCCGGCGACCTGTCAGAGATGCTCAACTCGCCTAAGCAGACGTGTTTCGGGCGCATGAAATCGCGCCTGCCGGCAGAGTGTCGGGCGTGCCGGTGGCTACGCCACTGCCGCGGCGGCTGCACCAAAGAGCGGTTGCACCACCCGCGGGGCGGAGGCTTGAGTTACTTGTGTGAAGCCTACAAGACGTTCTTCGCGCACGCGGATAGCGCACTGAGGCGGTTGGCGGACGACTGGCACTGGGAACAAAACCAGGCCGCGCTGGCGCGCGCCGCTCCCGGGACGCACGCCGCCGGGCGGGGCAGAATCGGCCGCAACGAACCATGCCCCTGCGGAAGCGGCGAGAAGTACAAACGCTGCTGCGGGAAGTGAGAGACTTCCCGTGACCTGGAGAAGGATCTGACGAGTGCCCGGACAGTGGGGCACGATTGCCGAGCTGCGCACCGCGCCGAGCCTGCCTGCTGTCGAGGCAGTACGCACCATAAGATCGAGAATAACCACGGGAAGCGAGCCCCGCAGAACAAGGGCGAGTAGCGAATGAACAGATTGCAGCATCTCCTCTGCCCCGAGCACAGGCGATCGGCCATGTGCAAGACGAGCCGGCGAGAGTTCATCAAGGCACTAGGTCTGTGCGCGGGCGCGGCGGCCATTGCCAAGCCCGTGTTCGGCGCCGGCCAGCGCGCCGGCCGCCCCAACATCATCTACATTCTGGCCGACGACTTGGGCTACAATGAGGTCGGCTGCTATGGCCAAACCAGGATCAAGACACCCAACATCGACAAGCTGGCCGCCGCGGGCATGCGCTTTACCCAACACTACTCCGGCTCGCCGGTCTGCGCGCCGACGCGCTGCATGCTGCTGACTGGCAAACACTCCGGACACGCCTATATCCGCGACAACGACGAGATGGGCGCGCGCGGGGAGGTCTGGAACGATCCTGCTCTCGAGGGGCAGCGGCCGATTCCCGAGAACACCGAAACGATCGGTACAATGCTGCAACGGGTCGGCTACAAGACGGCCTGCATCGGCAAGTGGGGCTTGGGGTGGTACGGCTCTACCGGTGACCCCAACAAGCAAGGCTTCGATCATTTCTACGGCTACATCTGTCAGCGCGTGGCCCACAACTATTACCCCACGCACCTCTGGTGCGACGGCAGGAAGGTCCCGCTGGACAATCCTCCCTTCAAGGCGCACCAACGGCTGCCCGAGGACGCCGACCCCGCCGACCCGAAATCCTATGCGGCCTACCGCGGCAATGACTACGCCCCGGACCTCATGCTCCAGGACACGCTCAACTTCATCCGCGCGAACAGGGACCGGCCGTTCTTCCTCTACTGGTGTACCCCCGTGCCGCACGCCTCGCTTCAGGTGCCGGAGGACTCCTTGAAGGAATACCTCGGCAAATTCCCCGAGACCCCTTACAAGGGCGACGAGAGTTATCTGCCTCACCGCGCCCCGCGCGCCGCATACGCCGCTATGGTAAGCCGAATGGACCGCGACATCGGCCGCATCGTTGGCGAGCTCAAGCAGCTTGGCCTTTATGAGAATACGCTGATTGTCTTCTCCAGCGACAACGGACCTACGTTCAATGGCGGCACGGACTCGGAGTTCTTCGAAAGCTTCAAGCCCTTCAGCGGACTGAAGTGTTCGCTGCACGAGGGGGGCATTCGCGTTCCGATGATCGTCAGTTGGCCCGGGCATGTTCGACCAGGTACGACTACAGACCACATCTCCGCACACTGGGATGTCATGGCTACCCTTGCCGACATCACCGGCGCCGAAGTCCCGGTAGGTACCGACGGCATCAGCTTCCTGCCGACATTGACCGGCCGGGGTGGACAGAGAATACATGAATACCTCTATTGGGAATACGCAAGCCAACAGGCGGTTCGGATGGGTGACTGGAAAGGCTATCGGCCCAACGCCAGCGAGCATCCCGACGAGCCCATACGCCTTTATAACCTGAAGATGGACATTGCCGAAAAACACGACGTTGCCAAAGACCACCCGGACATCGTCCGCCGGATGGTGGAAATCATGAACAGCCGGACGCCTTCGGCCTTCAACAAGTGGAATTTCCCGAAAGCGCAAGAATAGCGGCGTGGAGTTTGCATGGGTCATTCAAGACCGAGCGCTACACCATGGCCCCGGTCGGTAACCCGAGGGCAAATCGAAGGGAATTGCTATATGGAGGTGCAGGATTCAGCGGCGCTGGTTTGGAGGAGGGCGAGGCTGTGGCCCAGCCGGATTAAGCGGGAGCTTCGCCGGGCCGAACGGGCGTGCGGTCTCTATTGGGTTACCATAATGACTGTTTGTACAAACGCACCGCATACCCCGCAGTGGCATGTGCGGCCCGGCGCCGGCCAGAGGTGAGGGCACTTGGCTGTGGAACCATGCGGCGGTAGGTCTCATCAGTTGGAGCGCATCTCATGAACTTGTTAGGTCGGCAGATCCTCGTAGTGTCAGCGGTCGCTTGGTTGGACGGGGACGTCGCCCGCGCGGGTGGCGACGAAGCCAAGCCGGTTCGGATCGTCGCCTTCGGCGATTCGACCACGGCCGCTCACGAGGGGGTCGAACGGGTCTATGCCCAGCGCCTGGCCGACGCACTGCAAGCGCGCGGCATAAAGGCCGAGATCATCAACGCCGGCGTGGGCGGAAACACAACGGCGGATGCAAGACTGAGATTCCAGAAAGACGTGCTGCAGCACCAGCCGGACATTGTGATCATTCAGTTCGGCCTGAACGACTCGGCCGTCGACCTGCATGAGGGCAAGACCGAGCCGCGCGTTTCCAAACACGTCTATGAGCGGAACCTCGCCCACTTTGTGAAGACGCTGAAAGGCCGCGGCATACGCGTTATTCTGATGACGCCGAACGCAATGCTCTGGACCGCCGAACTCAAGCCGTCTTGCGGCCGCCCCCCCTACGACCCGGCGGATCGGTGGGGATTCAACGTGTTTAACGCGAAATACGCCGAATCCGTTCGGCAAATCGCCAAGCTGCACACTGTGCCACTGATCGACGTGTACCAACTCTTCCTGGATTACGACGGTGTTAAAGGTCGCCGAGCGGACGATCTGCTGCTGGACGGGGTACATCCCAATGACAAAGGGCATCGCCTCATCGCCGATGCATTGACAAAAGAGGTCGTAGCGTTAATCGGGCCAGGATCGGCCACGCCGCCTATGCCACGCGACTATGACATTCCGCTGATCGATTTGGCCGGTCAGAGGCATAGCCGGGTAATCGTTGACAAGGAAGAGGGACAATACCTCGGCCATCCGACCACTGTACTCCTGGAAGACAACAAGACGATGATCGCCGTGTACCCGAAGGGACATGGCCGCGGCGCAATCGTGATGAAACGCAGCAGTGATGCCGCGCTGACTTGGTCCGAACGGCTGCCGGTGCCGGATAATTGGTCAACAAGCAAAGAGGTGCCCACCATCCACCGCGCAATCGATCCGCAAGGCGTGAAACGGCTAATCTTGTTCTCGGGGCTATACCCGATTCGCACGTCGGTCTCTGAGGACGACGGTGCGAGCTGGACGCCACTCGAGCCGATCGGCGACTTCGGCGGAATCGTCACGATGAGTTCCGTCGAGCGACTGAAGGACGGCAAGTACATGGCCCTGTTCCACGACGACGGGCGGTTCCTGCGGGGTAAGGGCAAGCGAACAAAGTTCCAGGTGTTCAAGATCATCTCCAGAGACGGCGGGCTGACGTGGGGTCAACCCGTGGTAATCGCGGAGCACCCAAGCGCGCACTTGTGCGAACCGGGTCTGGTGCGCTCGCCCGACGGGAGCCAAATGGCGGTTCTGCTGCGTGAAAACAGCCGCCGGCTGAACTCCTTCGTCATCTTTTCTGATGACGAGGGCGAAACCTGGTCGAAGCCGCGTGAGCTGCCCGGCGCGCTTACCGGTGACCGGCACGTCGCCCGCTATGCTCCGGACGGCCGCCTGGTCATTACGTTTCGCGACATGGCCCACGACAGCCCGACGAAGGGGGACTTCGTCGCCTGGGTCGGCACGTACGACGACATTGTCAATTTGTGTGAGGGGCAATACCGCGTGCGGCTACTGGACAATCACGGCCGCGCCGGCGACACGGGCTACGCGGGACTGGAGCTGCTCCCCGACAGCACGTTTGTCTCAACAACGTACTGTGTCCTGGAAAAAGGGCAGCAGCCGCTGGTGGTCAGTGTGCGCTTCAGCCTCGATGAGATCGACAGGGCCGCACAAGCAGGCCAACCGTAGGTTCGCGCGGGCCTTCTCGCTTCGCAGTGGCAGGGTTCTTCGGAACCAGGCTGCCCGTCCAAGCGTTATAGTAGAGTAGGGAGGGGCAAGCTGTGCGCGGTCGGTCGGGTGGTCCAACTGCGTAGAGGGCTCTTCTGGCGGTGGAGAGTGGCGATCCACGTGCCTTCCGCCTTGCGCGATTGTGCGCCCCGATTATCGGCACGCAGCGCTGCCAGCCTGGCCCCGGGGTATCCGCTCGACTCTCCCGGCAGAGCATCAGGTAACATCCCCGCGTCTGATAAGCGGGCTGACCGGTAAGAAACATATTTTGACTCCCACCGTCGCCATATGAATTGTATTTTTAAGAATAGGCAGAATTCCCTTCCAGCGGCGGAGTCGCTCCGTTGCGTCGGAAGCTGGGGAAAGGACAGACGTGAACAACGACCGTTGGATCTTGCTGTGCGGGACGCTCGTCCTCCTTGCATTCACGGGCTGCATCCCGGAAGAAGAAGACGGCTCCGTGCTGGATGTCTACCATCCGCGCGCCGATTGGGGTGGGACCGCGCCTGGCGACGTCGCAAACGCCGAACCGATCGACGACCAATTCAACGCGGTTGCTGGCGATGAGGCGGGGCCGGCCGGCGAGGAAGACCCCCCGCAGTCGGTTCCGGAGCCTCTGGAACAAGACCAGCCTACTGACGCCGACGAGCAGGATGATGCGGCAGAGGATTCGGGCGGCGGACGGGAAGACGGGTTTCTAATTGCGTACTTTGACACCGACGGCCATGCCGGCCAGGGATTCGACGGGTGCTACGCCGCCGAGGGCCGGATCGGCAGCACCGCCGCAAAAAAGAACCATACCTTCGAGTTGCGTTTGGGGGAGGATAGCGGCGCGCCCACGGTCCAAAGTGACTTCGACTGGAAGAACGGGGAGCCGCACAGCTTTCGCATCGTCTGGGACGCCGCGACCGTGTCGTTTCAGGTTGACGACGTGGTGCTGGAAACCGCGTTCGCCTGCGAGCCCATCAATGCGGTCAACGTGCGGTGTCGAGCCAACAAGGGCGTGATTGAAGTCTTTGATCTGGCAATCAACGACCGTGGCATCCCGCAGAGCGTCGCGGCCGCCAGCGATCCCGGGAACGACCTCAGCATCATGCGGATTGAGGGGGATTTCGGCGACACGCTGACGCTGACCGGAACCGTACTATTGACCTGGGACGCGGAACATCCCCCGAAGAATTCTCAACTGGCGTTCCGGGTTACGGCCGGCCGGGTCGCCGGGGCCGAGCCGGACCCGCCCGCCGACTGCAACGACAACGGCGTGGCTGACGACCAAGATACCCTTTCCGGAACCGAAGAGGACTGCAACGGCAACGGCATACCCGATTCGTGTGACCTGGCGGACGGCGCGAGCAGCGACGTTAACGGCAACGGCGTTCCGGACGAGTGCGAACCGGACTGCAACGGCAACGGCATCCCGGACACCGTCGATATCGCCGACGGCACGAGCACGGACTGCGATGCCGACGGCACGCCCGATGAATGCCAGACCGACTCCGATGGCGACGGCGTGATCGATCAGTGCGAGGACTGCCCGAACGACCCCAACAAGACCGAGCCGGGTGAGTGCGGGTGCGGCGTGCCCGACGCTGACAGCGATGAGGACGGCGTTCTCGATTGCGACGACCTCTGCCCGGATACGCCCGCTGACGCCGAGGTGGACGAATTCGGCTGTCCGCTGCTCGCGGCCGGCGCGGGGGACGACGTTACGCTCGATGAAGTGAGTCCTGTCGTCTTGCAGGGATCGGCGAGCGGCGGAACGCCGCCGTACTCATTCTCCTGGTCCGCGGCGGACTGGTGCGGCTCGACGGAGCCGACCCCGACGGTCCTGCCGGCGGAAACGACGATCTACACCCTGACGGTCACGGATGCGTCCAGTCCGCCGCAGACCGCTACGGATACGGTGACCATCACCATTAATCCGCCGCAAGATGTGGGGTACGCCATCGTGGAACTCGGCTCGCTGAGTTCAAATACGAGCTATCCCACGAGCATCAACGATCTCGGACAGGTGGTCGGCTATTACCATAACGACAACGAGTTGCCGAAGAAACG
>Ga0307380_10006381_pt1 | contig 15494 bp, 14 predicted proteins | sample UN3MG_FD_202239 | JGI IMG/M metagenome (GOLD analysis project Ga0307380, IMG submission 202239) | Soil microbial communities from Risofladan, Vaasa, Finland - UN-3 | ecosystem: Environmental > Terrestrial > Soil > Coastal area > Acid sulfate soil | place: Finland: Risofladan, Vaasa | collected...
GGGCGCCGCCGGCCGGCACTTCGGCCGGCTGCTGCTGCGGGTGGCGTGGGTGAGCCTGACGGTCTGGAGCGCCTGTTTGTGGGTCGTGGGGGCCGGGGAGCTGGGCCGGTCCTGGGCGGGGATGGTCGAGGCGGCCTCGGCCGAGCTGATCGCGTTGGCGGCGGCGCTGGTGATGCCGAATTACCTCCTGCACAAGGTGCTGCTGCTGACGGTTCGCGCCCATCCCGCGGAGGCGCTGGCGGTTCGGATGGCGTTGGCGAGCCCTTCGGTCCTGGCGGCGGTGGCGGGGCGGGCGCGGTGGCAGTTGCGGCTGCTGGCGGTGGCGGCGGCCCTGGCGGCGGTGGGGGGCCTGGCGACAACCGCCGGCGGGGGACTGGCGGTGGGCCTGCTGCGGGCCCTTGGAGAGATGTTCCTTTGGCCCCAGTGGCTGTGGTCGCTGCTGAGGCTGGGCGTCCGTGTGGTCGCCTTCCTGCCGCTGGCGCTGGGCATGGCCGCGGTGACGCTGGCGGGGTCGCTGATCCGCCGCGCCGGCAGCAGCGACCCGTACCGGCACGTCACGGGCGAGCTGCTGGTCGCCGCCGGCGGGGGACTGGCGGCCTCGGCGGGCCTGTGGTGGCTGGGGGCGGACCTCCGCGCCGTCGCCCTGGTCTGCGCGGTGGCGCTGGCGGCGGTGTCGGCCGGCGCCCTGATCCACGGCACGGCCACCGGGCGGACCTACCGCCCGTCGGTCCCCGCCACGACCGCGCCGCTCCGGGGGCAGCGACGCTGGAATCTGCTGGCGATGGCGGCACTGTCGTGCGGGCTGGCGGTGCAGTGCCGGGCGCTCCGCGACGCGGCCGGGTGCGGCTGGGCGGGGCCGTGGCTGTGGATCGCGTTCAGTGCCGGCATCGCCGTGGCCATGACGCGCCAGAGGAGCGGGCAAGAGGGATCGTTCGACCGGGCGGAGACGGGGGCGCTGGTGGCGGGGGCGACTGTGGTGGGCGCGATGCAGGTGTGCCTGCTGGCGTTGGCGGGGGCGTCCCCGGCGGGCCGGTGGGTGTGGATCGCGTTGGCGGCGGCGGGGCAGGCGGTGTTCGTGGGCCTCTGGTCGATGCTGCTGACGCGGCGGCGGCTGGCGTTCGCGCGGTCGGGGCATCCGCAGCGGTACTGGCTGGCGGATGCGGCGCTGGGCTGTGGCTTCGGCGCGATGGGGGGCGGGGCGATGCTGTCGGCGGGCGGCGCCTTCCTGCCGGCGCTGGTGGCGCTGGGCGGCGTGACGGCGGTATTCCTGATGCCGGTGGGATCGGGGGGTCGGACCCGCGCCGGCCCCGGCGGCGCGCCGGGGCGGCAGCTTCGGTGGGCGGCGACGGGGTCGGCGGCGATTGTGGGCATGGCGCTGATGTGGGCGGGGCTGGGGCGCGCCGCGGGCAAGGCGTTGGGGGCGGCGGTGGCGGTCGGGGCATCCCTGACGGTCGTACAGGGCCTCGACGGCGCCGCCGTCCTGCCCCGCGGCACGGTCGGCGGCGCCGGCGGCGAGACGGCACGGCTGGCAGGTCGAGTCATCGGACTTCACCCGGGGCGATGGCGGATCGTCTCGATGGCGCCGCCCCCGCCCGATGCGGACGCGGCGGCGGGGGTGCGGGTGGAGTTCAGGCCGCCGGACCGCGCCGTCGCGAGATTGCCGGGTCGGCCCGCCCCGCCGGGCTGGACGCCGCCGGGCGGACAGCAGGACGTGGTGTCCGCCGGGCTGGACGGAGTGTACATCGACGCGCTGCCCATCGACCACCCGGACGCGTGGGGCTTCTACAGCGTGCAGGCGATGCGCGACGCCCGCCGCCGGCTCGGGCGCGGGGGGCTGCTGCTGGTCCGCGCCATCGGCGGGGCGGACGACCTGCCGAAGCTGGTGGCGGTGGCGGAGGGATTCCACCGCGCCGCCGGGGATGGGACGGCCGTGGTGGTGCTGGACGGGAGTCGGGCGGAGGTCCTGCTGATCGCCGGAGCGGGGGAGGAGTTGGGCCCGCTTCCATGGGCCGGCGGCGGTTCAGGGGAAATGTACGTGGTTGGCCTTAGGAAGCTTCTCGGGCGTGTGGGGGTCTGCCGGCCGATCAGCGCGACGGCGCCGGGCAGGCGTGCGGGGCCGGCGCTGGATCGGGCGGAACTGGCGCGGCGGCTCGCCGGCGCGGGCCGGTGAGCTTTTTCCCCCCTGGGGTTGGTTCAGGGGCGGATCATATCTTACGTTGAGGTTGTTCAGAGGTTTGCCGGGATGCCGGCGGGCCTCGGGCTTGTCCCCGAAAAGGCAAACTGTCGGCAACGACGGGGCGCAAAGCCGCAGGTTCCGGGGCGGATACCCGCGGAACGGCTGGGCTGCCGAAGGGACGTTCGCGGTGCGGATCCCGCGCGGCGGACTTGGAGCGAAGAGACTGTGGCTGGATGCGCACGGACTTGCTCCAACCGGTGAGGCGAGCACGCCTTGCCCCCTTCCCGCAGCCTTTCCCGGACCTGCATTTTAGTGAAGGCGACCCGGGCCGGTGTCGATAGGCGAACAGGCCGGCAACGGCCCCGGGCGGTCGCCTCCGGGCGCGCCGCCGCAGGCATCAAAGAGAGAGGATGACGTGGGAACTCGGATGGGAAAGGAGGTGAGAGGGGATCGGGCTGTGCCCGATGAGCCCACGTTGCAGAACGCAACTAAAGCCGCATTCCGCACGGGCCGAAGAACCAAAGGCCGGCCAGGCCGGTTCGGAGGTCCTGATCTCGCCAACGTCGCATTCTCGGAGATAGAAGGCTAGTCACACCTGAGTTTGGAGGCAGAACCCATGCAGCGAACAAAAGGCTTCACACTGGTCGAAATTCTGATTGTGGTGATCATCCTGGGCATCCTGGCGGCGATCGTGATCCCGCAGTTCACGGAGGCTTCCAACGACGCCCGCAAGTCGCAGTTGGTTTCGGACCTTCAGACGGTCCGCAGCCAGGTCGAGCTGTACAAGGTCCAGCACCTCGAACGGCTTCCCTCGGTCAATGAGAGCGCCGCCGCCGACCCGACCAACTTCGTCAACCGCATGACCAAGAAGACCGATCATACGGGCAAGCTGGACGACAACGGCCTGTTCGGGCCTTACCTCCAGAAGTTCCCGACCAACCCGTTCGCCTCGACCGAGCAGGACGGCGTGACGTTCGGGGCGGTCGATCCGGCCCCCGGCAACGACGCCACCGGCTGGTACTTCAACACGAGCACCGGCAAGTTCTCCGCCAACGACTCGACGATCAACGCGGCCAAGTAGCATTTGGCCGGCGATATCCGGCGAGGCCCCAGGCGCGGCGTGGCGTCGCGCCTGGGGTCCGCTCGCCGGGCAACGGGCAACGGATTCGACGACGGAGATGGAAGGGATGATCACGCACCGACCCTGCCGGGTGACGGCGGGGTCTTCGAGCTTGCGGGCGATCGGGCCCACGCGGGGTGCCCGCCGGCGGATTCGGAGCGAAGTAGTGGTGATTGCTCCCCGGAACTGAAGGTCAGATGCCATGGGCCGTAAGGCATTCACGCTTGTCGAAGTCCTGATCGTGGTCGTGATCCTCGGTATCCTGGCCGCGATCGTGCTGCCGAGGTTCTCCAACGCCTCGGCAGTGGCCAGGGCGAGCATGCTGGCCGACGATCTCCGGATCTTCCGGATGCAGTTGCAGGTGTTCAAGTCCCAACACCGGGACATTGTCCCGGGCTATCCCGTCGGGGCCGCCGGGCCGCCCACCGAGCCCCTGTTCATCGATCAGATGACGCGCTCGTCCAAGGAGAACCGCCAGACCGCCGACCCGAACACCGCCGGTTACCCGTACGGGCCGTACCTCCAGGAGATCCCGGTCGACCCCGTCAACGGCAAGACCAGCGTGCAGATCGTCGGGGACGGCCAGAACTTCCCCAACCAGGCCGACGACAGCGACGGCTGGATCTACCAACCCTCCACCATGACATTCCGCGCCGACTGCATCGGCAGCGACTCCGAGGCCAGGAGCTACTTTGGCTACTGAGATGCCTACCCCGACCCCTCCATTCCGCCGCGGCATCACGTTGATGGAAACGCTCCTGGCCGCCGTCGTTCTGTCGATGACGGTCGGGGCGGTTCTCATGCCCTTCACGGCCGGGGCGCGATGCGCCGAGCACGACGCCCGCGTCTCCGTCGCCGTCAGCCTCGCACAGGACCTCATGGAAGAGATCCTCGCCAAGCCCTTCTCCGACCCGGGCGGCGGCGAAAAGCATGAGACCGGCCGGGGGGACTGGGACGACCTGAACGACTACGACGGGTACGAGGAGCCCGCGGGGACCATCGCCAGCTTCGACGGCACGTTGGCCGCCGACCCCACCGCGGTCAACCTGTCCCGGCACGTGACAGTCGAAGACGTGTACGTCTCCGGGCAGGACACCCGCCAGGCGGCGACCTTCCGGCGCGTGACGGTGGAGGTTTGTTACCACGGCCAGGCGTTGACCTCGCTGTGCAGGCTTGTCTACGCCAACGGCCCGTGAGCGGGAGGCCATGCGCATGAGCAGACGATCCGAATCCACCGCGGCGTTCACCCTGATGGAGCTGATGCTCGCGCTGAGCATCACCAGCGTCATCGGCCTGACGGTCGGCTCCGTCGCCGTCGCGCTGAGCCACGCCCAGAGCCACACCGACCAGCTCAGCGAATCCGTCCAGTCAGGCCGCGGCGGCCTGCTGGCGATCGAATCGCACGTCCGCAAGGCCAAGCTGGTCACCGCGGTCGAGACCAACGGCCTGGTGCTCTGGCTGGGCGACGCCAACGCCGACGGCAAGATCAACGTGGACGAGCTGGCCATGATCAGCCACGACGGGGATTCCCGGGAGGTCCGGCTGTCGAAGCTGTCCTTCCCGAAGACCCTGTCCCCGACGATGCTGGAGATGCTGAACGTCTCGCGGACGCTCTCGGCGGTGGACACGATCAGCGACGTTTCAAGCGAGCTGGACCGGGGGATCTACGTTGGGTACGTGGCGGTCTCGCCCCTGGCGATCAACGTGGCGCGGTTCGAGGTGGTTACCGACGCGGCCCCGCCGCTGTCCCGCCTGGTGGGTCTGCGGATCACGGTCGGCACGGAGGGGGGCCGGCAGGTGAGCCTGGTCAGCTCCGCCCGGCTGCGGGACGACGAGACGGCGAACGTCAGCTCCTACACGGATGGGAGCAACTAGGGGGGGTGACGAAGGAAACGGGCGCCGGACAGGGGGAGGTGATGGCTTGGAGGAGGCAACTGTGAAGAACGCGACCGCAAGACCCGGGTTCGCACTGCTGATGGTGATGATCCTGGTCGCCACCGGGATGGTGCTAGGCCTGTCCTACCTCTCGGTCGCCTCGCTGAAGGTCCGCATGTCGCAGAACTACCAGTTGCTCGCGCGGGCCCGCTACCTGGCCGAATCGGGCCTGGAGCACGCCGAGTACGTGCTGCGGTACCAGCCGGACCAGTTGATCAACGCCCCGGGGGGCGCCCTGGGGCCGTTCTACGCCGACGGTTCGTCGGACAGCTACGTGATCTCCTGTGCCGCCGCCGCCTCCGTCCCCGGCCGGTACGTCCTGACGGCCGTGGCGGCCGTGGGGCAGATCAAGCGGACCAGCTCCATGACCGTCTATCGCAGCTCCGGACCGGAGATCGAGATCAACCACGCCGCGGTGGTCGGCGGCGGCGGGCTGGTGTGGCTGCCATGGGGCCTGAGCATCACCGGCGACTTCCACGTCAATGGCTTCCTGCTGAACACCGCCCGGATCACCGGCAACGCCACCGCCACCGGCGGGTTGTGGGACCCGTATGGGCGGATCACCGGCTTCACCGACGGTGCGGCCGGGGCGGTGGACGTGCCCGCCCTGATCGTCAGCAATTACCAGACCTACTGGGTGGACGGGCAGCGGCATCAGGCGACCGAGGTCCGCCAGGACCACCTGACCCAGGACGACCCCCTCGCCGGCGGCGGGGCGGTCACCGCCTCCAATGCCGGGGGGGTGTTGCTCATCAGGCCCCGCCACGGCGACACGGTCACCCTGCACGACAATCTCAACTTCGTCGGGACGATCGTCATCGAGGGAAACGTGCGCCTGGACGGAGCCAACATCTCCCTGACCGCCGTGGAGGGATTCCCCGCGATCATCGCCACCGGCAGCGTCCAAGTGACCGGCGACGCCCGGAACGTCACCATCAACGGAGTGGTCTGTGCCGAGGAGGGCATCGTCCCGGCCTCCAGCGACACCTCCCAATCCAGCACCACCATCAACGGCGCCCTGGCGGCGGGGCAGGCCGGCTACAGCACGTCCCTGTCTGGGAATCACGTTCTGAACTATTCCAGCCGATGGTCTCGACTGCGGGACTTGTCGGCGGCCACGCGCAGCACCACGCCGACGGTGACCGTCTTGGACTGGAATGACTGATCCACCGGGCCGCAAGGTTGCGGGCCCCGGGAGTATGTACACGAGCATTGGCTAGTAAGGAGCATGCAATGAACGGGGCCAGAGAGCGATCGTCTATTGTTGTGGACACGTACACCCGCTGCTGCCTGACGGCCATCGCCGTGTTGCTGGCGGTGGTGGCGATCGGGTTGTGGTCGGAAGCACCCGTCACGGCCCGCGCCTCGGCCGCGGCCCCGGACGCCGACAGCCCCGGGGGTGTGGGAAACCCCAACGTCCAGAGGCAGGCCATCATCCGCGAGCTCAACGAGACGAACCGGAACCTCTCGGAAATCCTGACCTTGCTCAAGAGCGGCAAGCTGAAGGTCGTGATGGACAAGACGGAGGTGAAGAATGAATCCCCCAAACCCAAGACCCCCGCGCCGAAGTAGCCGGGCCGGAGGGGGCTTCACGCTGGTGGAGCTGATCGTGGTGGTGATCATCCTGGCCATCGCCGCCGCCGTGGTGGTTCCCTACGCCGTCGGCACCGGCCAGATGAGCTGCCAGGCGGCCGCACGGCGGCTGATGGCGGACCTGGAGTATGCCCAGAACCAGGCCATCGTCACCCAGACCCAGATCAAGGTAACGTTTGACAGTTCCACGAATTCCTACACCGTTGCTAACCAAAGCGGGCCCCTGATTCATCCGATTACCAAGAAGGACTACGTGGTGGACTTTGACATCGAGGACACCTTCAAGGGCATCGCGATCGGCTCCGCCGTCTTCGGTGGGGCGGGCGAGGTGAACTTCTCGGCCCTCGGGGCGCCCGACCAGGGCGGCTCGGTGGATCTGGCGGCAGGGGCGCACACCTACCGCGTGACGGTGGCCCCGGTGACCGGACGAGTCAGTGTCGTCAAGGTGCCCTGAGGAAGAGGCAGGCTATGTGGAGTTGGTTTTCCAGGAATCGTTACGGCCCGATCGGGCTGGACGTCGGGACCGAAGGGGTCCGCATGCTGCAACTGGAGCGGACCGGGGACCGGCTCAGCGTGGCCGCGGCCGCCCGATGGCACTTTCCCCCCAGCGCCCTGACCGGCTCGGAACGGGCCCAGAAGGCGCACCTGGCGGCGCAGGGCGTCAGGGAGTTGCTGGCCAAGGGCGGTTTCCACGGCCGTCAGGTCGTCAGTTGCATTCCCGCAGACCGGCTGTCGATCAAGAACATCCGCCTTCCCCACATGCCGGAGGAGGAGTTGGCGGGGGCGGTGGCTTGGGAATGCCAGGAGCGTTTCGGCTTTGAGGTAGCGCCGGACCGGATCCACTACATCAACGCCGGGGAAGTCCGCCAGGGCACCGAGAGCCGCAACGAGATCATCCTGGTGGCGGCGGCCGAGGAGGTGATCGCCGAGCATCTGGAGATGCTTCAGCAGATGCGGGTGGTGCCCATCCATGTCGACTCCGAGCCCAACGCCCTGTTCCGGACCTACCAGCGGTTCCTGCGGCGTGCCCAGGACGAATCGGTGGTGACGGTGGTGGTGGACATCGGGCTGTCGGTGACCAAGGTGGTGGTCGCGCGGGGCGCGACGGTGGTGCTGATCAAGACCATTGACGTGGCCGGCGACCGGTTCAATCAGTGCGTGGCCAAGGAGTTGAGCCTGGACTACGAGGAGGCGCGGCACCTGCGCAGCCGGGCCTTCGAGGCCGGCGCCCCGGACGCCGCCGCCGGCGGGGTGGCCGACCAGCTCCAATGGTCCGTCGTGGACGCCGTTCGCAGCCCCGTCGAGGCCCTGGCGCGCGAGATCGGCCTGTGCCTGAGGTACTGCTCGGTCACCTTCCGGGGCCTGCGGCCCGCGCGGATCCTGCTGACCGGTGGGGAGGCGTACGATTCGGCCCTGGTGAAGCTGCTGGGCAACAACCTGGACAGCGAGTGCGTCGTCGGCGAGCCGCTGCGCGGGATGGACCTGGGCGCCGCGGAACTGGGCGGGGACCGGCGGGGCATGTTGACGGAGTGGTCGACCGCCGCGGGCCTTGCCCTGCGGGGCATCGTGCCCATTCCCGAATCGAGGAAGGCAGACCATGAGAGAAGTCGAGTTTCTGCCTGAACGGATCCTCCAGCAGCGCGCCCGCCGGCGCCGGCTGGCCCGCCAAGGGTACCTGCTGGGCGTCTGCGTGGCGGCGATGGGGCTGTTGACCTACTTCAACAGCGTCCGCGTCGCCCGCGCCCGTGGGGAGATGGGCAGGCTCCGCGAGCGCTCCAAGGACCTGAGCCGGCAGATCGAGATGATCCCCCCCCTGGAGCGCGAACTGGCCGAGTTGCTGATCAAGCAGCGGATCGAGTCGGAGCTGGGAAGCCGCACCGACTGCACCGCCGTGCTGGCGGAACTGTGCCGGATCATGCCGCCGAACATGGCCATGGTGAGCCTGGACCTCAAGAGCATGGACGTCCAGGTCAAGTCCGCCGACGGCGGCGGGGCGACCGGCTCGGCCCGGGCGTCGGGAGCGGCGCCGTCGGGGCCAACGCGGACCGTCCGCCGCGCCCGCCTGGTGATCACCGGGCTGGCGCCCACGGACGTCGACGTGGCCAACTTCATCGGCCAGCTCTCCGGCAGTTGCGTGTTCGAGGATGTCAAGATGGGCTACGCCAAGACCGCCGTCGTCGACGGGAGGATGGCGCGGGAGTTCCAGGCCAGTTGCTACCTGGCCCGGTGACCCGGCAGGAGACCGGAAATCATGCGGTTTTCACGCGACAACTGGATCGTGCTGGGCATCCTGACGGTCATCCTGGTCACCTACGTCGCCGTCGTCCACCGCTGGCAGAGCTCCTGCCTGGAGGACCTGCAGGGCAAGATCGCCGCCCGGAAACGCCAGCACGAAGCCGACGCCGCCAAGGCCGCCCGCGTCGCGCCCATGATGCGCGAAATCCAGGCGATGAAGCACCGCTACAACAACGACTGGAACCGCCGGCTTCCCGAAAGCCAGGAACTGGCCGGGTTCCTCCGGGAAATCTCCGCCAACCTGGCCGAGGAGAAGCTCTCCCGTCCCATGATCGCCCCCGGGGACCCCTCGCGCGGCTCGCTGTACAACGTGCTGCCGATCACGATGAAGTTCGAGGGCGATTTCCTGTCCCTGGCGGGGTTCCTCCGGCGGGTGGACGGAATGACCCGCTTGACGCGGATCGAGCAGCTGTCGATCCATCCCCAGCAGGAAAGCAACGACCTGGCCATTGTGCTGGGCATGAACATCTACTTCACGGAGCAGTAACCGAGGTCGCTACATGGCCGTCTCAAGAACCAAATCGTTGGACTGGACGCAACGGCTGGTGCAGGAAGTCCAGCGGGACAAGAAGAGAACCGCGATCCTGGGCCTGCTGGCGCTGGTGGGGCTGTTCGTGACCGCCCGGGTGGTGCTCAAGAACACGCCCAAGCGGGCCAAGGCCGTCGCGCAACCGGCCGCCTCGGCGTCCGATGCCGGCGCGGCCGGCGCAAGCCCCTGGCTGCGGCGCGACCCCCGCGCCGACAGGGCGCGACGCGAGGAGTACCTGGCCAGCATGGACCGGCGGATCGCCCGCGACTTGTTCAAGCCTCGCCTGGAGTACTTCCCCCCCGCCGGCGGCGCCAGCCGGGTGACGGTGCCCGCGGCCCCTGCCGGCCCCGGGTGGTTCGGCGAGGTCCAGGACCTGGCGGCCGAGAGGGACCGAGGCCAGCAGGCCCGGCAGGCCCACGCCAGCGGCATCCGGGCGGAGGCGGGCAGCCTGAGCCTGACCAGCACCATGATGGGCTCGGCGCCAATGGCCGTGATCAACGGCAGGGTGCTGCGTCCGGGAGACGTAATCAACGGTTTCCACCTCGTCAGCATTTCCAGCCGGAAATGCGCCCTGATGAAGGAGGAAGTGACCGTCGAGCTGTACATGAGAGCACCGTAGCGAAGCGGCGGGGCGTTTGGCCCGGCTCGGGCGCCGACGGAGGCGCCGCTAAGAGTTGTGGCAGCAGGCTTCGGAAGCGGGTCCGTCCTTGGAAGGCGGGCCGACCTAGTAAGGAGTGGTAACGATGTCCGCAAACGCATGGTCGCCCAGAACGGGGGGGATTGTGTGCCTGATGGCCACGATCATCCTAACCGGCAGCGGCGTGACCGCCGCCCAGGAGCAGGCCGCCGACACGCCGGAGGACGCTACCGGCGGGATCAAGGTCCTGGAAAAAGGCACGATCGATCTGAACGTCCAAGGCGCCGATCTGCGCCGCGTCCTGCAACTGCTCAGCACCCAGGGCAAGGCCAACATCATCGCCACCAAGGACGTCACCGGTCAGGTCACGGTCAACCTCTACAACGTCACCCCCATCCAGTGCCTCGAGGCCGTGCTCGAATCGGCGGGGTTCCGCTACGTCCGAAAGGGCGAGTTCATCTACGTCATGACCGAGAAAGAGTACGCCGAATGGCAGGCCGCCAAGCGCGAGACGGTGGTGAAGGTATTCCGCCTGAGCTACCTGACCGCCACCGACGCCAAGACCCTCATCGAGCCGGCCAAGAGCAACGAGGGCCTGATCGCGGTCAGCCCGGCCGCGGTGACAGGCGTGATGTCGTCGTCGACGGACACGGGCGGCAATTCCTCCGCCTCCGAGGGGATCCTGGTGGCGCGGGACTACCAGGAGAACATTGATCGGATGACCCAGATCCTCAAGGAACTGGACGTCCGCCCCCTTCAGGTGCTGATCGAGGCGACGGTCCTGCGGGCGACGCTGACCGAGGACAACGCCCTGGGCATCGACTTCAACGCGCTGGCGGGGATTGACTTCCGCGGCGCCGCCTCCGCCAGCACCGGCGGGACGAACCTGACGACCGGCGCCCTGCTGTCGGAGCAGCTCGACAACACCACCTCCGCCTTCCGCACCGATTTCACCGCCGCCATCCCCAACGGCGGGATGTCGATCGGGTTCATCTCCAACAACATCGCCTTCTTCATCCGGGCGCTGGAGACCGTCACCGACGTGGCCGTGCTGGCCAACCCGAAGATCCTGGTGGTCAACAAGCAGCGCGGCGAGGTCATGGTCGGCAAGCGCGACGGGTACGTCACCACCACCATCACCGAGACCAGCGCCACGCAGGACGTGGAGTTCCTCGAGACCGGCACCCAGTTGATCGTCCGCCCGTATATCGGCGCCGACGGGTACGTCCGGCTCGAGCTGCACCCGGAGGATTCCACCGGCGGCCTGACGGCCGAGGCGCTGCCCTACGAGCACACCACCGAGTGCACCTCCAACGTCATGGTCAAGGACGGGCACACCATCGTCATCGGCGGGCTGTTCCGCGAGCGGACCAGCAACGGGCGCAGCCAGGTCCCCGGGCTGGGCAACATCCCCATCATCGGCCCGCTGTTCCGGCGCAAGAGCGACACGACCGAACGCGAGGAGGTCATCATCCTGGTGACCCCGCACATCATCAAGTCCCCCGTGGACGAGGCCGCATCCGAGCAGCTCAAGGACGACGTCCGCCGGTTCCGGTACGGCATGCGCAAGGGACTGATGTGGTTCGGCAACAACCGCCTCGCCCAGCTCCACATGCGCTGGGCCCGCCAGCACCTGGAAGCCGGCGACCACAACAGCGCCCTGTGGGACGTGAACATGGCCCTTTCGATGTCCCCGCGGATGGACGCGGCGCTGCAACTGAAGGAACGCCTCACCAAGCGCGCCATCTGGGCCGACGAGAGCCGCTACTCCAGCATCGAGTACGTGATCCAGCGGATGATCACCCGGCAGCTCGGGGTGCCCATGGACACGACCGTGCCCCCGGACAAGCCCCGCGACGGCGCCGAGCTGGACGAACGGGTCAAGCAGGCCATGGGCATCGGCGGGCTGATCGAGACGCCCCTGCCGCAGCGGTCCGTCAATGCGTTCCCGGCCCCGGCCTCCGTGCTGGTCCCATCGCTGGTCCCGGCGCCACCCGTCCCGGCCCCGGCCGAGGACGCAACGCCCCCCGAGCCGGCGCCCGAGCCGGCGGCGGCGGCGGCGGGAGCCTAGCGGTGTCTTTTCCCCCAGGTGTGAATCTGGGGCAACTACGGAAGTTGAGAAGAATCAGAAGGAGCTGGTGATGAGCAGGAACGTGACCCACGTGACGATCCTGGCGCTGACGGCACTGTTGCTGGCCGGCTGCGGCCTGGAGAACACGCAGAAAGAGCAGGCCCATCAACGCTGGAGCACGACCCGCGCGGCCGTGATCTGCGGGGTCGGCGAGCAGCACCTCAAGTCGGGTGACCTGACCAAGGCCGGCGACCGAGCGGCGGAGGCGTTGTCGCTGGACGAGAAGTGCATGCCCGCGCTGGTGCTGATGGGCAGGGTGCAGTTGGAGAAGGGCCGGTACGCCGCCGCCGAGGAGCAGTTCCACAAGGCGGAGGCGCTGGCCCCGCGGCACCCGGACATCCCCTACCTGATCGGCGTGTCCCTGGAGAAGCGGGGCAAGTTCGACGAGGCGTTGGAGGCGTACCAGAAGGCTGGCGCGCTGGCCCCGTCGAACGACGCGTCCGTGATCGCGTCGGCGGAGGTGCTGGTTTCTTCCGGCAAGTGCCAGTTGGCTTTGGAGTTGCTGGAGGCTCGCCTGGAGCGCAGCGAGGACGAGCTGTCGATGCTGGCGCTGGCGGGCGAGTTGGCGATGCTGGTGGGCGACCCGGGCAAGTCGGCGGACTACTACCGCAGGTGCCTGGACCTGGAGCCCGGGCATTTCGGGGCTCGAGAAGGTCTGGCCAAGGCGAACTTCTTCGGCGGGCACTACGCCGCCGCCCTGGTGGACTTGCAGGCGATCGCCGCCGACAAGGTCGGCGGCGCGCCCAGCTCCTGGGTGCACCTGATGATCGGCGATTGCCACATGGCCGGCAATCGCCCCGAGGAGGCGCGCCGCGCGTACCGTGAGGCGGTGCGGGTGGACCCGACCGATGCCCAGATCTGGATGACCCTGGCCAAGGCGTCGCTGGCCTGTGACGATCCTGCCGAGGCGGCCCGCGCCGCCCGGCAGGCGATGAGCCTCGGCGGCGACGCCGTCGAGGCGACGGTCGTGCTGGCGTGCGCCGCCCTGGCGCGCGGAGACCCCGCGGCCGCGGCCAAGTTGATGGAGCGGGTGGCGGAGCAGCGCGGAGACGACCCGACGGTCCTGTGCATGATGGGCCGGTGCCGGGCCGCCCAGGGGCGCCACGACGAGGCCGTCCGCTTCTATACCCGGGCCCTGCGGGCGGATCCCGATCATCCCCTGGCCAAGCAACTGATGGCCTCGGTGGCCCTGAAGGACGAACGGGGGCAGTAGAGAGGGTGATTCCCGAATGAAGCCCCTGGCTTTGAGAACATCGACGACCAAGCGGCTCGGCCTGGCCAGCGTCGCCTTGGTCTCGCTGGGCGCCAGCGCCGCCTACTACGCCACGATGACCGCCATGCGCCGCCACGACTCGAGCATGCGCGGGCTGAACTACCTGTTTCTGGCGATGGTGGCGGCGCTGACGACCCTGTTGCTGACGGTGCTGTGGCGGAAGGTCAACAGCGCCGTCCGGGCCGTCTCCGAGCAACTGGACCAGATGGCGCGCGAGCACCAGATCGGTCTGGTCATGGCCGAGGGGGGCAGGGAGCTCGACCAGATCACCGAGCCCCTCAATCGCCTGCTGACCGTCGTCCGCGAGGAGATCGACCACCTCCGCGGCGAGAACCGGGAACTCCAGATTCAAAGCCACATCGCCGACGCGGAGAAGAAGCACACCGAGGCGATCATCTTCTCCATTTCCGACGCGGTGATTGTGACCAACCGGTTCGACGAACTGATCCTGGCCAACGACACCGCGGAGAAGCTGCTGGGGTTCAAGCTGGCGCCGTCCCTGCGGAAGAACATCGACCGGATCATCCACGACGGCACGCTGGTGCGGCTGATCCGGGAGACCCGCAGCGGCGGCAGGAGCTTCACCCGCAAGGTCGTGGAGCACTCCATCGACCAGAAGGGCCGGCCCTGCACCTTCAACGTCACTCTCTCGTGCGTGATGGCGCCGCAGGGGGAGGTCTCCGGCGTGGTCGTGGTCCTGCACGACGTGACGCGGGAGAAGGAGATCGGCCAGATGAAGACGGACTTCGTCTCGGGCGTCTCGCACGAATTGCGGACGCCGCTGGCGTCGATCAAGGCGTACGTGGAGATGCTGATCGACGGCGAGGCGGAGGACGAAAAGACCAAGCGGGAGTTCTATGAGATCATCGCCGGGGAGGCCGAGCGCCTCAGCCGGCTGATCAACAACATCCTGGATATCTCGCGGATCGAGTCGGGCGTGATCCGGGTGGTCCGCGAGCCGCTGAGCCTGACGGAGGTCGCCCGGCAGGTGCTGGACGTGGTCGTCCCGCAGGCGAGGAGCAAGTCCATCGCGCTGGAGGACCGACTCGAGCCGGTCTTCCACCACGTGGAGGCGGACCGGGACAAGATCTACCAGGCGGTGCTGAACCTGGTCGGCAACGCCATCAAGTACACCCCCGACGGGGGCAAGGTGATCGTCTCGACCGGCGTGGACGAGCCCAGGGGCGTCGCCGTCTGCGAGGTCGCGGACACCGGGGTGGGCATCGGTCCCCAGGACCTGCCCCACATCTTCGACAAGTTCTATCGGATCCAGGGGCACACCAAGATGGCCAAAGGCACCGGCCTGGGGCTGACGCTGGTCAAGCACCTGGTCGAAACGCTGCACGACGGCAAGCTGTCCGTTGTCAGCGAAGAGGGCAAAGGCAGCGTGTTCCGGCTGGAGTTGCCGATCATCGACTAGCCAGAGAGAGGAGATCGACCGTGGGCAAGAAGATACTGGTGGCCGACGACGAGGCGCACATTCGCCACATCGTGTCTATGAAGCTCTCCAACGCGGGGTACGAGGTGGCGACCGCGGAGGATGGAGAGGAGGCGCTGGAGCTCGCCCAGAGCGACTCGCCCGAGCTGGTGATCACCGATTTCCAGATGCCCTACCTGACGGGCCTGGAGATGTGCCGCCGGCTCCGCCAGACCCATAGCGCCGAGCAGATCCCGGTGCTGATGCTGACGGCACGCGGATTCGACATCGAGCCGGACGAAATGGCCGCGGCCGGGATCTCGGACGTGCTGAGCAAGCCCTTCAGTCCGCGGGAGGTGCTCCAGAAGGTCCAGGAGCTGATCGGGCA
>Ga0307380_10006384_pt1 | contig 15491 bp, 28 predicted proteins | sample UN3MG_FD_202239 | JGI IMG/M metagenome (GOLD analysis project Ga0307380, IMG submission 202239) | Soil microbial communities from Risofladan, Vaasa, Finland - UN-3 | ecosystem: Environmental > Terrestrial > Soil > Coastal area > Acid sulfate soil | place: Finland: Risofladan, Vaasa | collected...
TAAACACCTATAACAGCGTTCCGCAAATGCTGTACCGCTTATTAATCGAAGATTTTGGGGCCGGGCTGGATACAGGCGATCTGGCAACTACACCATGGGCGGATATAATTGATCAGTTTGAGGCCTGTCGCGGCGCCATAACATTTACCAAGGCTACCACCGTTTTAAAAGCCATAGAAACATTGCAGGCGCATATCAACGCCAGTGTCTTTCATAATAACGATGGAGAAATAAGCATCGCCGCCTACCGTCCGCAACTGGAATCTGGATCCGAATATACACTGTCACCCAACGCCGATATCAGCGAACTAGACCAGGAAGACCTTGGCCGCATCCAGCGCATACGACTAAACTATAATTATACACAGGAGGGCGGCTATCAAAATAAACAAATACTGCCCGACGGCGCCTTCCAGGTTGGCACATTTATGGAACTGAACTACCCCGCCTACCATACATCCGACAGGCCACAGACCCGTTCATCGGGATCAAGGATATTCCGTATGTGGGAACGCGGCTTAAAAGCCTATGAAATACAGGAAAAATGGAATACCGGCATCGCTTTTGATATAAACGAAACATACAAAATCAGTTCCAATCACCCAGCCCTGGCCGAAAGACTTGTGGAAATATATGAGATTAAAAAAGATATAAACAACAAAACAGTCACGTTCAGCGCTTATGATCGTGATTTTGTATTTGGCAATTACGCCTTTACCGAAGTCGATTATACCGACCGCGGCAAAGTAACATGGTAAAAAACAGGGTCCTTAGTTTTAAGGAGAAAATAAATGATATTCGATCCGGCATATAGCGAACCGGCAGACTGGGATAACGAGCTGGTATCCGATACCAAGTTAAACCAGATGAAGGATAACACGCAGCATAATTATAAATACAAACCGGAACTGGGTTTAGACGCGCCAGACGATGTAAAAATAGCCAGCGGCAAAAAGGCCTTTGATATTGACGGCGGTACAAATGATATATCAGTAACCATTACCTTCGCGTCCGATTGCGAACATGGAGATCCCGGATTTTCAAACGCGCCGACAGTGCTTGGTTTAGTTGTGGATTCAAAAACTTACTTTACCGCGCCGGGCGGGCAGGGCTTTGCCTGCCACGTGTCAGCTATTTCGACAACAGCCATGACGGTTGAGGTAATTTATATTGGGTTTAGCGGACCAACCGGGCACCCCAATTTTGATTTACACTTTGGACTTTTAGGAGCATAAATGCTTTCGAACAAAGTAGCGGTAAGAATATCACGCAGCACAGCGGCCTCACCGCCGCCATATACCTGGGTGGATACCGACTTCTACGAAGATGAAGTCATGGTCAATTTGTTCGGCGACGGCAGGGGATACACCGTGCAAACATCACAGTCCGGCGTCCCGACCCTGTTTCTGCTCACCGAAAACTACCGCGACTTTACCGTGCAATTTAAACTGAACAGAATGGGTACACTGCAGAAATTAAAAACCCTGCGCGACTGGACGTCGGATTCCGGCAGGCTGGTTATATACCCAAGTTACAGTGAAAACCCAACCTATTTTTTAACGGTGATAATGATACCGGGCAGCGTTCCGGATTATATATTTTTAAAAGGATACGAGAAAGCCGAAGAGATTTTGAACGTGAGATTCCTAGAGTACGATAAAGCACAGGCATTCGCCGAAGAGGATTTATTATAATACGAATGGACGCTGAGCCGGACATTGAGCCGCTCACTGAGCGGAGTCGAAGTGGTCGAAACGGTCGAAATGTCCCTATAGGAGAAAAAGGAAAATGGATTGGAAAGTGATAGCGACAGTGGTAATCTTTTTACTGGTACAGACCGGATCATTGATATGGTTTCTGGCATCTATTAAAAAAGATATTTCATTTTTAACAGCAGCAGTGCAGACATTACAGTCCGGGCTATTGAATTACGTAACCGTCGAAGCGCTGACCGAAAAATTAAAGAGAGTTTGGGACCGCATAGAATCAGCGGAAAAAAACATAGAAGAAACAAAAAATAATTGTGTGGCAACACATAGAAAATAGGCTTCGACAGACCTCGGCGTGAGCTCGGTCGAACGCTCAGCCACCGGCCACAAGACCGGACGCTGAGTTTACCGAAGTGTCCAAAGAGTCAGGAGAATAAAAAATGGCAAAACGCATAGCATTCATAACAGATTCCGGCAGCACCGTAGAGGCATGCCCGGCTGGTAATACATACCCGACCGGGGCAATTACCATACCGGAAAATACAAGCAAACAAGCCGGGGATGTATCGTTCTACGAAAAAGACGATGTGTCAGATGGTTTTCATGCTTACGGTAAAGCGGATATCTATGTTGGTGGAGTATTTATAAGAACCATTTTATATGATCCGGAACTAGGCGCCCTGGATGTTGGCAAAGTAACCGCCACCGAAACCGACTTTGCATATTAATGGACGCTGAGCCCGTCGAAGCGCCCGGACATTTCGACAAGCTCAATGTCCTTTTGGAGGGAAAATGAAAATTAAATTTATAATTATTTGGCTCTTGGTTCTTTTCTCTTGGAACCTGTGCCAAGCCCAAACCCGCAAAGTTGAAACCGATACGTTGAAGTTCCGCGGTGGATTAAAGGTAAGGCAAAGCGGCGTATGGAAAGACGTTACTACATTTTTTGATAATCTTAACGCCAGCAACCAAACCTTAACTGCCGCCTATGCGGACAGTCAAATTACTCTGCAAAAAATGACAACCGCAGCCGTTAATTATATCGGTTCGGGTGGTTCTGTTACAAACAACCCTGACGATATAACATTGGAAAATAAAAGCGGTTCAACAATCGGCATAACACATTCCTATTTGGTCGATACGGTTGGGGTTGCAATTTTAGATTCAATACAACCGTTCAAAAATCTTGACTTTGTAACTCCGCAAGATTTCGGCGATCCTGATACTATTGGAAATGGTTCTTATGATGATACCGAAGAAATTAACTGGGCACTATCTCAAACAGGTCATGTTTGGTTGCCAAGACCTGATGATGGACAATATATAATATCAAGTACATTGTCAATACCAAGCAACACGACCTTGGAAATTGAACCGGGAACCGAGATATTTTTAGCCGCAGATGCAGATACTTACATGGTTTGCAATGCTAATATTGCTGACGGAATTGCAAGTTATGATTCAAACATTGTTATAATTGGCGGTAGATGGAATGGGAACGACATAAATCAAACGAACGGTTTATATCCAAATTCACAGGGTCACGCCTTTTTTATAGATTCAGTAAAACACCTTACTATTAGGGATTTAATGATAAAAGATGTTAAGAGGTTTGGAATATGGGTTTCAAATTTTGAAAATGTTACTTGTGAAAATATCTTATTTGACACGGAAAAAGACGGCCTTGATTTTTATGGCGGTAGGGATTTATATGTAAATAATATCCGAGGGCATACCGGAGATGATATGATCGCCTTAAAAATTTACGATTATTCATCTTTTTATCAGGTTCCAGGCGACATTACAGATGTAACCATTAAGAACGTTCAGGCTTATGACGTTGATACTACCGATGCAAACGCTTATGGATGTCAATCTCTTGTTGCGATGGTTGGCGGGGCGGATGCTACGGGTGACGGCTATAAATATAAAAATATATATGTGTCAAATTTAAGGGGTAATGTTAATACTTATCCGATTAGAATTTTTACGGGAGTTGTTGGCGCAGAATTTTGGATTGACGGTCAGCAATATACAAATATTGAGGATATGGTAATTGATAAGGTAAATGGAGAAACCTCCACTTATCCAAATGTTAGATTTAAACCGAGTTTTGCCGAAAATATTATAATTAGAAATATAATAATAGCCGACAGTAACGCTCAAGCAGCAGCCGTTGAAATGGGCGATACAACAACATTAAGCACTTATACAGACGTTCGCCTTGAAAATATACACGGAAATTCAATACATGGTGCATTAATTACGATGGAAGATAATACCGATTTTGTCAGATTAAAAATGGATAATATTAGCGGCGCAAATTCTCCGACATCATTTTTAATATATACAACCGGTGACATTAACATCAAAGAATCTTGGAATATAACTAATATTCATGCTGATTCTACAAAATTATTTCAATGGAATACCACAACAACAACCGATCCCGGCGTTGTTGTTAATATTAATGGGTTTAGCATAAGGGATATTTCCGCGCCAATTTCATTAAAAAATGACTTAATTTTAAACTTATCAAACGGACTTTATGATAGTGTTACTTATGCTTATCAAACCAGTGGGGCTGGAAATACTTTTAGAATTTTAGGTGATGGCAATGTTTGGTCAAGAAAAGAACCCTTTGGATGGCAGGATGGAAATTGTACACTTAGCCAAAACAATCCAAGTATTTCAATAGACGTTGATACCTATTTAACTCCACAGGATTTAGATGTTGTTTACAGTCGTTCTACATCAAGCACGGCAGCACAAAACGCAGTTGTTCAATTTATTGCAGCAGACAGTTTGTGGCATTTGTACCAGAACAAATATGTACTTTACGATTTTAGTCTTGATCCACCATCAATCGGAACTTTGGCAGGATGGGACACAACATATACGATTACAGGATTAAGCACAACACAGGACTTAATTGTTTTAGATATGCCGTACGATTTGAATGATAATTTTATTTATTCTGCTCGAATTGATGCAAATAATACCGTTAGATTGAAACTGTTTAATACGTCCGGCGGAGCAATAAATCAAGCGGCAACCGTGGACAGCGTAAGAATTTTTGTATATGATCAACCATGAGGTGTGAAATGAAAATACTTTTATTGATTCTTATTCCTTTTTTTATATTTGGGCAATATGGGAATAATATTGTTCCAAATGGAGTGTTTGATGATGCTACTGGCTGGACTTTGGGCGGGACGGCTGCAATTAGCGGTGGAACACTTAATATTACGGGTGATGGATCAACCTCTAATATTGCAACTATTACAGTAGATGGTTATGCGGTTGGTGATAGTTTTAAATATAAATATAAAATTACAGCGAATACACTAAACACATCGACAGCCGCTCTGTATTTTGGTGGTACTAATTTAGTATTTGATGTAAATGGAATTTATACTTATCCAGCAGATTATTTAACAGTCGGAAATCACAATGTAAATCTTCATGGCGCAACTTCTGCAACGATTTACAGAAATAGGACATTGGCGAATGCTGCAAGCGGAACCGTTAGCTTTGACTCATGCTATATATACAAAAAACTTGATACACTTTATACTGATGGAAGCCAAGTAGATGAAACCGATTTAGATACAACTAAAACATTGGCCGAAGCATTTGAAACGAGAGGTTCTCATTCCGGTGGTTATTTTATTACTGTTGACGGAACGTATGCAGAATCAATCACAATGGATTCCAGTTTTACTAAATGGGAAGCAACGGGAGCGGCAACGGTTACAAGTGTAGATTTTAATTCTGTTACTTGTACGGTCGACGAACGCTACTTAACAATCACAACTAAATTAAATGATGAAAATGTAACTTACTTAAATGCAACAAATAATGATAATACATATAGTAAAAGAAATAATAGAACAGGAAGGGCAAAACGATGAAAAAATATTTAATAGTTTTAATGGTTTTGATTTTATCGGCCATGGGATGTTCTCAAATATTCGTTCCCGGCAGGGTAACATGGGATACAAATTATCAGGACATTTTACACAATCCGATTCCTGAAAATGTTATGGTTCATTATGTATGGTATTCAAGTAATCCGGATAACAACTTCACAATGTTGGGAGTAACGCAACCAGGGGATTCAACTTATAATCTGGTTGACAACCATCCATCGTTATATACTGGAAGCGATTCACTTTATTTTTATCTTGTTAGTTACAGGATGGATTTTAATTTATTCAGCATCGCTCCTTCAGATACAACGCGGGGGTATTGGTTCCCCGATGCAAGGCTGCCGTTACCGGCGGGCGAGGTTGTTATTTATGACATTCCGATAGGTAATTAAAATGATAGACTTTATTAAAGAAATGACAGTTGGAAATCGCTGGCTTTGGTTTCATATATTAGCGGGTGGTTTTGTGGCGAAAGTAATTTACCTGATACCTGTTGACTGGAATCCAGTTGTATTTGTTGCCTGTCTTGCAGTAGCATGGGAGATATTTAAATTATATAAAGACGGTTACAAAGGTTATTCAGGCGGTGCTAAGGGTTGGTTTGCTGATACGCTTGGAGATATTCTTGGTGCTGTATTGATGGCATGGGTGGTGGTAGCATGAACGGACAAAAATTAGCAGATGAAATACAGGCATTGATAGATAAATACCGAATAAAAAACGGTGATCCATTTTTAGAAATACATGAGATACAGGCAATGCCTGAGTTTCAGGATGAGGTTGAAAAAATCAAGGAAAAGTACAGATGAATATTTACCTATATGTAATTATTATAACATTTTTAATGACCATGATGGATGTGTTCATGTTTCGCCTTAGCTGGGGAACTAACGCCAGTGGCTGGGATCCGTGGCATGGTACAAAGTGGATACTCATCGCTTTTTTAATAGCCGATAAATATATAAGCCACAACGGCTTAATATTACCCGCCTATAAAGAGGCCGGGTTAATGTTGATGTGGCTGCTCATCATCACAGTAGGGTTGCATCATGTCATTTTACATAAAATATTTAAAGAGAAATAATAACAGGAGGAAGTCATGAAAAAAATATTTATAATTTGTTTTTTGGTTCTTTTGTCGTGGAGTTTGACTTTTGGGCAAAAGACAACCGACATCTGGGAATACGACACGGACGGTGATCAGCGCTCCACCTGGTCATCCGGAGTATTTACACTGCAAACCACCGCTGCCGATACACAGCAAAGCGCTATTTTTGGTCCCGGGCCTATATTTCCATGGCCGGAATGGAACGGGCTGCTAGGCATGGCGCTGCAGGTGGATTCCATCGCGGGCGCTAACTATGTCACTCCCGACACCTTTTGGTTTGATCTGGCTGGAGTGCGGGGAGCTTATAATACAACGCGTCCCGGCAAAATACTATGGCAGAATGCCGAGGATTCCACCGAAACCGATACAATAATAATTATACCGGCGGATCATGGCAAAAAATGGCAGTGGCAAAGCAACCCGGCAGGGAATTATTGGGACAAATGGCCGGATTCACAGTATTATACCAATTTGTATAATTTACACGCTGATTCGGCAACGTTCCGGCAGACGTTTAAGATTTATTAGTGGTTAGTGACCGGAGGGAAAAACCCTGATCCGGACATTGAGCCGGACATTGAGCCGGACATTGAGCGGGTCGCTGAGCGGAGCCGAAGCGCTGTCGAAATGGTCGAAATGGTCGAAATGGGCGAAGGGTAGGGGTGGGTGCTTTTGGCTATAAGCATAGAGGAGTGTTATGAAAAAAACTACAATAATTTTTATTGTCATCAGTATCATCCTGGCGTTTTTCAGCGCCATGTATTTCTTTAATCCCAGGGTAATAAATGTTACCGATGAAGTGATTAAAATTGATACGCTGTATTTCACAATGAAAGAAACATTACCGCCGGATACGGTCTATCGCTACAGGACGAAAATCGTGCGCGATACGGTCACTTTAATCGCCAGTGGTGATCCTGATAATGTTATCACAATACCATCCAGGGAGGCTGAGCCTGTCGAAGCCGGGGGGGACATTTCGACAGCGCTTCGGCTCCGCTCAGCGACCCGCTCAATGTCCGGCTCAGTGTCCGAGGAGATATTCTATTACAAGTCCGTCAAAAACTTCCGCACCGAATTCCTGCAGGGCCGGGTAGATGCCTGGGCGCCGTGCCGCGTCGATTCATTTACCGTAGAAACGCACCTCGACCGTGAAGCCTTTGCAAAATTCTATGGCGGAAAACTTGAAGAGCAAAGCGCAAATAAATGGATGTGGTACACCGCCGCCGGTATTATTGTGGGTGGCTTAACTATTGAGCTGCTTAAATGAGGAACATCGATAAAATAATCATTCACTGTTCCGATTCAGATTTTGGCGACGCCGCCGTGATTCATGAATGGCACTTGCAGCGTGGTTTTTCCAAGATTGGCTATCATTATGTGATAACCAATTGTTATAAAACATATAAAAGTTTAAAAGACAGAACGCCTGATATCATTAATGATGGTACTATTGAATATGGCAGATCGGTTGGTGAGGTTGGCGCGCATTGCATGGGAGAAAATGCCAACAGCCTTGGAATATGCCTGGCCGGAGTAAATACATTTACGGCGGCACAATTAAAGACACTGTTTAAATTGTTAAAAAATCTGTGTAATGAATATTCACTGTCCGTTGAAAATATTTATGGTCACTATGAATTCAGCAGTAAAAAATCCTGCCCCAACATGGATATGGATTTTATCCGCGATCAGTTTAAGGCAACACTTTAATTCCCCTCCGCACTTCGACATTGCTCAGTGACCGGAGGGGATTCTGATTCTCCTGTTATTCCAGATCCTTTAAAAGATGAAGGATATTTTCCTTAGTCGAGGCCTTTAAGCGTTTTAATTCCTTTATAATCTCGGCGTCGATATTGGCGGTGTATTTTACCGCGGGTTCATGCATTATTTTTTTTATATATTTTGAATCCTTTTGCAAATCCGTTTCTAGAATACTATCGGAAGTCAACTCCAAACCCAAATGTTTGTTGAAATATTCAATTACAGTTTTTAAATTGTTTCCTTTTGGCACAACGCCCTTGTTCCAGGTAGTAATTGTACTCTGAGCGATTCCGGTATCACGACTAAAATCTATTTTTTTTAAATTATTTTTTTGCTTATTTAAGTTAAATAAATACTTGATGTTAGTATTAAATATATTGCTATGCATATTATAAATTATACCATTAATGTTATTTTTTACTTGACTTTTAAATATTTATGCATTATTTTTACAGCAGTTAAAAAAGGAAACAGCAATCAATCTGAATGCTGAGAGCTGCGGCCTTTTAAATTGTGGCTACGGGATGCTGTAACATCCCGCAGCCTTTTAGAACCAGTCACCGGGTAGGCGAGAGGTCCCATTATGTTTTCATCTGATATTTTTATTTCCCAACTTCAACTAAACGAAGACAACTTTTCCAAACTCACCGGGCTATCCAAACGTTTCTTTTATATCTGGAAGAATAACGCCCACATCCTTCCGGTTCAAAACAATGGAAAAGAATCGATCAAAGCCTTTCAACCAAAATCCGTCAAAGCAATCTCCAGGATGCTTGGGATATCCGAATCAGATTACCGGATTTTACTCGCCCTAGACCAGTTGGCAAAGGAAGGTATCTGCGCCAATAACATTTCATTATTATTATCAAATTTCCCCGGTGATGTTAAATCACTTATTATGCATAACCATTCATTTTTTGTTTAGTGTAAAATTAATAAGGGGCTGCAAATGACAGAAAATAAAAATAAACCGGTATCCGGCCCCCGTATCTCTTTCGACCAGGAATGGCTGGCACGCCAGCGCCGCATTCGCCACACGTTCTGGGCAATCAATGTAATATTAATTGTATTAGCTATCATTTTTCTAAGGGGAATGGGATGGTTATTTTAAAAATATTAGGGCTTTGGATATTCGTGCTTTTTGCTATTGTCTGGTTACTAACCGGGACCTTTAAAATGGGAAACAGAGAAAGGAAATTGTATCATGATTATTCTAAAAAAGATTAACATCGTTTTGGATCTGCTGTATTGCAGGTACAAACTATGGGCAAACAACCGCTCCTGGACGGTGGCCGCCCGTAAACGGCGCAAAATTAAAGCCATCAGCCAACCGCCAATGCTTTTATCAAATTTCCATCGGACACTGAGCGGGTCGCTGAGCGGAGCCGAAGCGCTGTCGAAGTGTGGAAGGGACTAGGTAGTCGCCATGGCAAATAAATACCAGGAATGCAACCAGGATATCATGAAAAAGCCGCTGTACGCGGTAGATATATTCGGTAAAAAAGATATTAAACGTATTAAAATAGATACAAAAAAAGTGCGCGTCTGCGAGGCCGGTAAATACCTCAATCCAACCGAAAGAAATTGCTGGCAAACGGCGTATCGCCAGACTATAATGCGCGGTAAGGAAATATGGATCTGTGACGACTGCGCCCGTCACTGGTGCGAAAAAAACAATCATACAATCATGAATCATCAAACGGTGCGGGCTCTTCCGCGTTAATTAATCCCCTCTCGAGAGGGGAAAACCCCGAGCCGCTCGCTGAGCGGAGTCGAAGTGGTCGAGGGGTAGGGGTGTGTTTAATGTGTAGGTTAAACCACGAAGGGAAAAATTATGCAAGAAAACATTAAATGTCCGCGCTGCGGCAACAGCGAATATTTATTAACCGATACCAATAAAAAAGTATGTTCGGCCTGTACTCATCCCATGCCGGAACCGAATCCGTTATTCCATGATACATCAAAACAGCGCGTACTGGCGGAAGGCATCCTGGCCCGAGAGGGTAAACGCTATACTTTTTATGGTGTTGATGTGCCTCGCGGCTTTCTGCCATTAAACGCTATCTGTAATGAAAGGGTGGGTGGCTCGGAAGGCACGCGCCGCGTGCGTGAAATGCGCGATAATGGCATTAACTGGGCAACACCCAAGGTTATGTCGGTTGAGGTTGATGAGGACGGTAAAACACGCAAAAAAACGACGTATTTATATGCGCTACTGAATGACCGCCACGAGCTGGATCTTGAAAAATGCAGCAGAATTGTTAAAAAAATGCAACCAATTGTCGAGGGCAGCGGACAGTTGGCTTTACTATAAACTAGGACAGGGTGGGGAGGTTATCATGAAAACATTTTTATTAATTACCGTGCTTTTATTGTTAGTATCCTGTGCGGCAGGTCCGCAAATTAATCGTTACAAAAGTTTAAAGATTGAATTCCTGCACACATACCAGGACACCACATTTAAACATTCCCGGGCATACACACAGGATGGCTATTTATACGTAAAAACCCGTGATTCACAGACTTATATATACAAACTGGACGCTATAAAAAAGATGCATGAGGATTTTTGTGGTTTTTTATAGGCTGGATAATGCGCTTGGCTTCATCAGCGCCGAATAGATCGAAGTCTGTATGCAAGCCGATGTTGGCGAACGGCGCGAGGAAGATTAAGTCAAGCGCATTGGCGGAACGGCGTTAAAAACAAGAGAGGAGCGATATGAGTAAAAATAAATGTACAGACGATTTCCACGATCAATATTGTGATTGCAATGAACCAGACAGCAATCAATTAATTGAAAAAAGCGCTGAAATTTGTGCGAGACCTTGGAAAAGATTAGCACCGAACATGAATGAATTATTAATGAAACATATTCCAGTAAAATCTACACAAAAAGAGATATTCAGTTTCATTAATGAATTAATGCAGATAAGAGCAATGGAGATTCGGGAAATTTTATTAGCCAGGGATGGCGCTGAACGGGAATCACAAAATGAAAATAATGCGGCTACTTAGAGCCGTGCGCCGTTCCGCCAACGACGTAATAAGCGGACACGTTTTAAGTTCCGCTTGATTAAATTGTTAAATGATTTATATAGGAGCGATAAATGAGAGGGTATGCAGGGATAGGGCTTGATAACCCAAAGGATGATAAAAATATTGGTGCTGCACTAAGGGCTTGTGGCGTTTATGGTGCTGCATTTATGGCTGTGTCAGGTAAAAGATATGATAGAAGTTGTGTAGATACTCGGAAACAATATAGACACATGCCCTATTTCCAGGTAGATAATTTATACAACGCAATTCCCTATGACTGCATACCCGTTGCAGTAGATATAATTGGAGATGCGATTGAACTTCCAAAATATACCCACCCGGAGCGAGCCTTTTATGTTTTTGGTGCTGAAGATGCAACGCTTGGGGATAGGGTATTAAAATGGTGTAGAGATATAATTTACGTGCCTACAAATGGCTGTATGAATTTAGCAGCAACAGTAAATGTAGTTTTATATGATAGGCTTGCGAAGGGCATTTAACGTTTGTATAAACAGCGAGCGTAGCGAAGTCTGATTTGATCAGCTTGTTAAAATTTTGCGAGGTTGGTTTATGTATGAATATGAAAATTTAAGAAGAATCACATACGGAGAAACTGATGCACAATTTATTCCAGTTTGTCCAAAGTGTGGCAGATTTGTAAAAGCAGATGAATCAATGATGTTTAATATGGAAAATGATTTTGATAGGAAATGTACAAACGCAACGTGTAAAAAATGTGGTAGAGTTCAAATGCCCTTTGAAGGATTTTATTAGCAATAATTTTAACGTTTGTATAAACAGCAAGCGTAGCGAAGTCTGATTTAATACGCTTGTTAAAATTTTGCGAAGGGATTTAGAATGAGTTTATTTCAATGTGATAAATGTGGTTGTGTTGAGAATACAGCATGTTGCCATTATTGGATCAATAAGTATTACTTAAAGAAAAAAGAAATACTGTGTTCAGCATGTGACCCCAAAATTAATAAATGGCACGACAAGTTTCCAAGAGTATTTTTAGAAAAGGATAAATGGAAAACTAATAAAGATGGGAATTTAGAGCATATTGAAACAGGTAAAGTAGATTATTCAAATTATGCGATTGAAAAGCCAAAATAATTTTAACGTCGGTAATAACCGGCGTACAGCCCGGACGGATGGATGTCCGAGTTGATTACATTTTGGATTCAGAGTACAGCAATTTGTTAGAAACGCCGCCGGTACTACATGCCGAGAAAGAATGAGAATGGAAATAAATAAAATTTACAATGAAGATTGTCTTGAAACTATGCAGAAAATTGAAAACAATAGCATTGACTTAATTGTGACTGATCCTTTTTATGGGTCGAGTGGTAGGGATGGTTCTGTTCACTTGAAAAAGACAATATACTTGGCAATAGAATGAGTTCTGATTCATTTATTTGGTTTGTAAAACAATATTCAAAAGAATTTTACCGAATAACAAAATCTGATTCACATTGTTATGTGTTTTCAGACTGGAGAAAATTTAAAGACGTTCAAATCGCATTTGAAACTAATTTTTGGGAATTAAGGCAATTAATAGTTTGGGATAAAAAAAATGGAATGGGTGAATATTGGCGCAGTGTACATGAATTTATATTGTTCTTCACGAAGCGAAAACCTAAAAAATTAAACAATGGAAGTTGTTTTAATGTGATAAATAATATCAAGCCTGTTCGTGGTAAAAAATTGCATGATTACGAAAAACCCGTTGAATTGATAGATAAATTCATAGATGCAAGCAGCAATGAAAATGACGTTGTTTACGATGGATTTATCGGGTGTGGCACAACGGCAATTTCCTGTATTGAAAATAGTAGAAATTATATAGGTTCAGAAATAAGTAAAAATAATTTTATAATTACTGAAAAAAGAATTAAGGCACACCGGATGTGTGCCGCAGGGAAACAATTAAAATGCGATCTAATAGATTAACCAAATCTTTTGGCGGCGTTTTTAACGGTGATGATAAGCCGCACGTTTTTAGGTCGGCTTAATTACTTGGTTATAATGCGTTTAATATAAACAGGAGAGTTTAGATATGCCAAAATTTAGAAAAAAACCAGTAATTATTGATGCTTGGGTTTGGGATGAAACGAGGACGACTTTTGATAAAATAGGATGTAGGATGGTGAGTTGTAGCGGACACAATGATAGACCAAATGAAATGACTTCATTAAGAATTAAAACCCTTGAAGGCACAATGTCGGTTAATAAAGGAGATTACGTTATAAAAGGTATAAAGGGTGAATTTTATCCAATAAAAAAGGATATATTTTTAGAAACATACGAGAAGGTAGTTGACAAATAGATTGCATTATGGAAAATATTAAATGGTGTTTAGATCAATTAGAATTATTATGCCGTAAAATGGATAATGATCTTGGTAGAGAGGCAAATGCTTTGGCATATAAATATTTAAAAAGAGCAAGAATGGAAATAAATGAACCATCACCGAACGACCGCACGGCAGATAAAGAAATTTTATTAGATAGTCTTTTAATGGCACAGAAAATGATTAGAAATAATAGGCTTTCATTGGCCGAAATCTATATTGACTCAGCAATAAAAAGATGTCGTGCTGATTTATAATGGCAAAGTTCATTGGATTTGCGTTCTTTGCAAATACCATTGCAATGATATGTTATGCCACCTGTACGGTCGGTCGTGAGTAGAATTATGATAATAAATAAAAATATGTATTTAATGAAGTTTGCCATTATGCCCACTGGGCATATCGTCGGCTTTTAAGGATTATTATGATGAAAGTATTAAATCTATACGCAGGAATAGGCGGGAATAGAAGCATGTGGGGTGTTTATGGCGATGATTTATATGTAACTTCGGTAGAGAATAATAAAGAAATCGCAGGTGTTTATGAAAAAATATATCCATGTGATCATATTGTGGTTGCAGATGCACATCAATATTTATTAGACCACTATAAAGAATATGATTTTATTTGGAGTAGTCCACCTTGCCAAACACATAGCCAATACAGACACAACGTTGGAGTTATTGGGAAGGGTTTTAAGCCAGTGATGCCCGATATGACTCTTTACGCAGAAATCGTTTTTCTAAAAACATACTTTAAGGGGAAATGGGTTGTTGAGAATGTTAAGCCGTATTATACCCCACTTATAGAACCTTCTTTTATTCTTAACAGGCATTTCTTTTGGGCGAACTTTAATGTTACAGAAGAAACATTTGAGCCTTCCGAAATAAGAAGCAAAAACAAAATATCTGATTTTGGATTTTCGCATTTCGTCGTAACAAGCAAGATAAAAAACAAAAGGCAAGTATTAAGGAATTGTGTTGATCCAAAACTTGGGTTGCATGTATTTCTACATTCTCAAAATAAAGAGGACAATAAAACAATAATACAACAGCGGGAACTTTTTGTGCCAGAGGCTCAAAAGTGAACACTACACTAAGTAGAATCTTTAAAAGCCGACGGTGCAGGGGGCATAACGATTAGCATAAGCGGTTAAAACCGCCACAAATAACAGGAGAAACTTTGAAAGACCAATTAACTTTAGATATGCAACAAATCAAAAAAGCCGATAGCGGTTTTAATCCGCTTGATGCTTGTGTTAGCAAGCCGAAACACCCTGCTATTTACACAGATAAATTTATACCAATATTTGCTGACAAATTAAGTGATTGTAAAAACGTTTATGACCCATTTGCTGGAACTGGTAAAATAGCATTGATAAAAAATTATGGTTTTGATGGAGAAATATATTGTTGTGAAATTGAACCTGAATGGACAAGGCAATTTGACGGTGTAGATTTTTGGTTTATTGGTGATTCCGCTAAAACTAAGTTTTTATCAGAAAACAAGTTTGATGCAATATGCACATCGCCAACATACGGAAACAGAATGGCAGACCATTTTAACGCAACGGACTCAAGTAAAAGAA
>Ga0307380_10006387_pt1 | contig 15487 bp, 13 predicted proteins | sample UN3MG_FD_202239 | JGI IMG/M metagenome (GOLD analysis project Ga0307380, IMG submission 202239) | Soil microbial communities from Risofladan, Vaasa, Finland - UN-3 | ecosystem: Environmental > Terrestrial > Soil > Coastal area > Acid sulfate soil | place: Finland: Risofladan, Vaasa | collected...
CGTTCTCGAAGTCGCCGGCCGTCCCGCCGATTTCGACGAAGACGACCTCTGCGCCCGTCTTCAGCGCCAGGTTCCGCAACTTGGCCTTCACTTCGCCCGTCACATGGGGAATCATCTGGACGTCGCGTCCGAGATACTCGCCGCGGCGCTCCCGTTCGAGCACGGCCCGCAAGATTTGCCCACTCGTTCCGAAGTGGTCGCGCGTCAGGTCCTGGTCGAGCATCCGCTCGTAGGTCCCGAGGTCCATGTCGCATTCCATCCCGTCGTCCAGGACGAAAACCTCGCCGTGGCGATAGGGGTTCAAGGTCCCGGAATCGACGTTCAGGTATCCTTCGAGTTTGATAGCGGCGACCTTCAGGCCCTTGTCCTGGAGGAGTTTGGCCAAGCTGGCGGCGAAGATGCCCTTGCCCAGCCCGCTCATCACCGTGCCGAAGACGACGACATACTTTGTCCGACCGACGTGATAGCCTTCGGGCACGGGCGTGTAGAATTCCGTGTCGCCCGTGCGGTCGGCCACTTGGCGAAACAGCCTGTCCCCTTCCATCGCCTCCCCTTACTCGCCGCCCTCCCGCGTATAGCGTGACACGAAGGCCGCGTAATCCTCGGGCGTATCAATCCCGACGGGACGCTGGTCCGTCACCAGGACGCGTATCCGCCGCCCGTTCTCCAGCCATCGGAGTTGCTCCAGCCGCTCGGTCAACTCGAGCGGCGTTTGCCCCATCGCCGCGTACTCCTTGAGCGCCTGCGCGCGAAATGCGTAGATGCCAAAATGCTTGAGAAGCGGCGCCTGCCGCGCCGCTTCTCCGTCGCGCGCCACCGGTATCGGGGCGCGCGAAAAATAGAGCGCGTCGCCGTTCGAGGCGATGACCACCTTGACGGCGTTCGCGTCGGACGTTTCCTCCGGCGTGAGCGGCCCGGCCAGGGTCGCAAGTTCAATCCCCCCGTCCTCCTCCATCGTCTCGACGAGGCGGTCCAAGAGCTCCGGGTCCAGTTCCGGCTCGTCGCCCTGAAAATTGATGACGATTTCGGCGTCGGGGAACCCCCGGGCCGCCTCGGCAACGCGATTCGTCCCGCAGGGGTGATCCGTCCGGGTCATCACGGCAAGTCCACCGAACGCCTCGACGGCCTTGCGGATTCGTTCGTCGTCGGTTGCTACGACGACCGTGTCCACGCGCTGGGCGCGCGACGCCGCCTCATAGGCGTGTTGAATCAGCGGCTTGCCGGTCTGGCGGGCGAGAGGTTTCCCGGAGAATCGCTTGGACTCGTATCGGGCGGGTATCACACACAAAACGCTCATGCGCACGCGCCGGTTCCAGGCCATGGCTCGGGAACGAGCGGGGAGGAACACATTCCGCCCACCAGAAGCCTAGTCGTCCGGCACGGGTGTGTCAAGGAGAAAGGCATAGGAGAAAGGCACGCCGCGCGAAACCGCGGGCCGACCGAACTGCTACCGCCGACGCTGCGCGAAGAGCCACTCCCAGAACGCCGGGTCCTCGTACGTCCGGGTCCAGGAATCGTGGCCGGCGTCGGGATAGACGGTGAACTTCGGGCTCCCGCCCGCCGCCTGAAGCGCCTCGACCATGTCCTGGGAATCCTTGAGCGGCACGGTCTGGTCCTTGGCGCCGTGGAAGACCCAGATGGGCACATGCTTGAGGAGCGCCGCCTTCGCCGGATCGCCGCGGCCGCAGATGACCCCCAGGGCCGCGAAGCGCTGCGGCTGATCGAAGGCGAGCGCCCACGTGCCGAACCCGCCCATCGAAATGCCCGTCACATAGATGCGGTCCTCATCCACGCGGTAACGTGCAACGATTTCGTCGAGGAGCGCCTCGAGCGCCGCAACGTGGTCCGGCCACCACGCCTCCTTCGGACACTGGGGCGAAACAATGATCGCCGGGAACTCGCGGCCTTGGGCGATGAGTTTCGGCGGACCGTGTTTCTTGACGAGTTCCAGGTCGTCGCCGCGCTCCCCTGCCCCGTGCAGGAAAAGGACAAGCGGCCACTTCGTCGGCGTCCGGTTGTAGGCGTCGGGAACATACAGGAGATACTTGAGGGAACCCTCCATGGCGTTCTCCCCTCTTCGCCGCACAGAACACCCCTTGCCGCTTGCTCCGCCGTTCACAGCCGCGCCACGAGATCGCACGACCGCTTCGCCAGGTCCGACAGTTTCACCTCGTGCATCCCGTGGATACCCGTCAGCAGCGTGTCGCGGATAGGTTCGGTCCACTTCGCCGGCATCCGCTTCGCGCCAAGAACGAGGCCGACGATCGAGCCGACCGTCGCGCCATTGCAATCGGTGTCGAAAGCGCAAGTGACCGCCCGGCAGACGCTCTTTTCGAAGTCCAGATCGCCCCACAACAGGCCCACCGCCACAATCGCCGCGTTGGAGATCGTGTGGCACCAGTCGTGGGGGAACGCCTCGTCCCAGTCGGTGTGAATCTGGTCAATGGCCTGGTCGAACGCCCAGCCGCCCTTTTTCCAACCGAGAACCTTTTCGATCTCGGCGGCCAGGCGCGACTTTTCCGGAATCTGCGCAAGCCCCGCCCGGATAATCGTCTCGATGTCGTCGGTGGTCCAGGCTGCCGCCAGCATCGCCGCGACCCACATCTCGCCGTAGATGCCGTTCTTAACGTGGCTGACCGAGGCGTCGCGCCAGGCCCACTCGGCGGCCCGCTGGAGCCTGCCGGGCGCCGCCCAGCCGAAAAAGTCTGCACGGATCTGCGCCCCGATCCACTCGCGACACGGGTTGCACCACGTAGCGCTCGAGAACGACCCATCCACCGAACCGTCCGGGCCCGGCGGCGGAACCATCATCACAAGGTTCCGATAGGCAATCCGCTCGGCCGTGTAGACGTGAAAGAACGGAAGGTTCCCCAGCCAGAACCGTGCGACGTCGGCCGGCGCGAAGTCCGGGCCGCACTGCTTCAGGATCGCAAACCCCGCGGCCGTATAGTTCGTGTCGTCGTCCTCCGGCATCGCCCGGATGCCTTCGATCACGGTCGGCGGAGGCGGCGCAGACTGGTCCTCGTACCACTTCTCTTCCTGGGCCACTTTCGGGTCCACCTTCATGGACCAGTAATCGAGGAGGGGCCAGCGGCCCTGGGCCTTGAGGATTCGCTCCATTGAGGGGCGTCGGCGGCCCTCGACCGGCTTTCCGGCCAGACACCCGCAGCACCGCCCCAGCCATGCCCCGTACATCTTGTCGTAGAACACCGCGTCCGAGAGGCGCGGCGGCCGGATGGCGGGACCGTCGGCGGGGCGCCCCGCGCGGATGCCGGCAAGGTCACTCGGCTCGTCGTAAGGATAATCCGGCCGCGTCGGTAGCGACTGAATCGTTCCAAGAAGCGCCTGCGTCTCGGACCGGAAGGCGAGGTCGCCGTCGAGATCCTTGGCCCGGAGGGCCTCGAACTCGGCAAGGACGCTCGAAAGGTCCCTACCCTCCTCGTCTGCCTGCCGCTGCTCGACCTCCAGGTCCCCCTTGGTCACGATAAAATGCTTCGGATCCATCCACGGCTTGGGCATCGCGTTTCCTTTCTCCTGGGTCGCTGCGACGGGGGCGCACCGTAACCGCGAACCCTAGGCGCTACAACAAAATGTTCCCAACAAGAAGCCCCCGGCCGGATCATCACGGCCCGTCCGCCAAACGCCTCGACGGCCTTGCGGATCCGTTCGTCGTCGGTCGCCACGACGACCGCGTCCACGCGCCTCGCGCGCGACGCCGCCTCATAGGCGTGTTGAATCAGCGGCTTGCCGGTCTGGCGGGCGAGAGGTTTCCCGGAGAATCGCTTGGACTCGTATCGGGCGGGTGTCACACACAAAACGCTCATGCGCGCGCCGGCTCCAGGCGATGGCTTGGGAACGAGCGGGAAGGAACACATTCCGCCCACCGGAAGCCTCGTCGCCAGAGGCGGCGATGTCAAGGGGAAACGGTTTTGTCCAGCCGGTCGAGGTCCTTCTCCGCCGCGCCGGGCGGGAGGCGATACTCAAAGATGCGCGGGTTCGGTTTCTTGTCGAGGCGCACGCCGTCGAGGCGCAGCACGAGGTCCACTTCCTCCTCGTCGCCGTAAACCCTCATCCGATAGGCGACGCAAACGTCCGTTTCGCCGACGCGCTTATACTTCAAGAGTTCGGCCATCAAAATCTGCCGACCCGTCGGGTCGAACAGGTCAATCCGCGCCGGCCGCGCCGAGCGGTCAAACCAGATCCGCCGCACCGGCGCCCCGCCGTTTTGCTGGCACTCATTTAGCACGGCGTGCGAGCCATACGAATCGATGCGCCGGCGGAGGCCCGCCGATGGCGAGATTTCATAGACGCCGAGCGCCGCTGTGAGAATTGCAGGCGACAGGATGAGCCGCTCTTCGCCCGCGCCGCCGCGCTTTCCTGTCCAGACGGTGTTGACTTGCGGCTTGACCCAGAGCCAGAAGCGTTCGGCGTTCATCCCGAGCGTGAACTGGTCCTGCCCCAACACCTGGCCGTGGAGGAACAGGTTATGCGGCTTGTCGAGGAACAGGTGGCCGTCAAGGTCGAATTGGTCTCGCTTGCCGGACTCGTCGGGACGCGGAATGTTCAGCGTGAGGTGGGCCCGGGCCCAGACGTGCTCGATGGCGTCGGCCCGCGCGTTGTGGGCCGCGAGAATCTCCCGGGCCGACCTCCCAGGCGCCGGCTCGAGCGCCGGCTCGCGCACGGGGCCGCATCCGGCCAAGATTAAACACACCACGCCCACGGCACCCAGTAGAAACGCCGCATACCCGCGCAACAAGCGCGAGGGCGCGCCGCCCGCCGTCCTGAGGCTAGGCCTCATCCTCATGCGCTTGGTCCCACTTTTCGGGCATGTCGAGGATTTCGCGGAGGCGGTCGGCCACCGATTCGATCTCCGCTTCCGAAAGGCCGGGGCTGGTGACGACGTGCTGCCGATCCCCGCCGACCTCGCGCAGCGTCAATTCCTCGCCGCGCCCTTGGCCAAGCCGTCGCGACGAAACCAGCCGCAGCCGCCGCTTTCGCATCAACACCAGCGCCAGAACGTATCGAAATCGCCGGGCCGATTCGTCCTCCGCGTCGCCGAGCCGCTCGAACATCTCCATCAGCCGCTCCAGGTCCACGAGGCGCGGCCCGCGGCGCTTCTCCTCGGGCTGCGGCACGCGGGTCCGCCAGAAACTGAAGAACGATTCCTGCTCGGGCGCCCAGCAGTCGGGGCAATAGTCTTCGCGCGTGAACCGGTTCTCCTGCTCCGTTTCGACGACGGCCGAATAGAACTCGTCGCCCACCTGAAAGGCGCGCCCGCACGCCCGGCAGCGTCGAGACGACGCTTCAATCTTGTATTCCGGCTCCAGAACCATACCGCCACCTGATGTGTTGCGCGCGTTCCCCGGTCGTCGCGCTTCGGTCCAATCCCGATGCACATCGGGACCGGCACCAGAACTTCCCTGCGGCTTATCCTCTCAGGGCATTCAGGACGGTCGCGCGGGTTTCGTCGGCGAGGCATTCGGAGTCGGCCAGGGCCTCTTCGACGCGCTCGCGGACCGCCGCCGCATCCGCCTCGTCGCCGAGACCTCTGAGGTTGACCTCGGTGTTAATCCGCGCAGCGTGTGCCGCTCCCAGGGCGAGTTCCGCCGCCACACCCACGTCGCTGATGAGATTCGGATTCGCGATGTCGGCCAGTCGGCGCGTGACGACCAGGATCTCGCGGCAGGCATCGAGGACGGCCTCGACGACGGCGAGCGAGTTTTCGGTGGCGTCGCGAATCGCCGCTCTCCGGGCTTTCTTTTGCTCGTTGGTTTCCTTGGCCAGCCGATACGCCGCCATGATCTTCTCGTAGGCGTCTATGTCCTTGTCCGCGAGGTCAAGAAGCCGGCCCCTGAGGTCCGCGAGGCGCGCGAGTACCGCCTCGATTTCCGCTTGGACGTGCTTGAACTTTTCGCGGCCCGCTGTGAAGCCCGCGGCCATGGAAGCCATCGTCGAGGCGAGCGCGCCGGCCATGGCGGCTACGCTGCCGCCACCGGGCGTCGCCTTCGCCGCCGCCGCATCCTCCAGATACCGAAGCAACGGTTTGCTGTGGTAACTCATGGTTTCTCCTCCGTGCGGCGCACAGGCAACTATGCCGCCGGGTGACACCGACTACGGCTGCGGCGAGAGAGCGTACGTGCCGTCGGCCTTGGTCGCGGACTCCAGGACCCCTTCCTCAAGCGCCTTGGCTTTCACGGCCTTGGCCGCCCGTTTCACAGCAAGTGGCATCCGCGCCCGGACCGCCCAATTGGGAGCGGATGGCGGCCGCAGTCAGACTACCATCCTTCCAGTCGATGTCCACCTCGAATCCGCCGCGGGTGCGTCAGGTTCCATGCGCTCCGCCTGCCAGGTCCCACACGGCGAGCGCCATCACCTCGGCAAACCGGGCCAGTTCCTCCAGGTCAATCCATTCACCCGCCGTGTGCTCGACGCCGTCCGGCCCGCACATAAACCCCACGGCCGGGATGCCTTGCAGAATCAGGAACTTCGCGACCGTCGCGCCGGACTGCCCGTACGGCGTCGGCCGCACACCCGTCACTTCCTCGGTGCGCTCCTGAAGGACACCCACCATCGGATGGTCGGGCGTCACCTGGGTCGGCGGCTGATCCGAAAGGACCTCCAGCCGCATCCGCACACCTTCTGTCTTGGCTTCTACCTCGCCGAGCGCGCCGCGCACATGCGACAGAATCGCCTCATCATCGGTCCCCGGCAGGTAGCGGATGTCCACCATCGCCTCGCAGCGGCCGGGCACCATGTTCGGCACACTGCCCGCGTGGATGGCCCCGACGTTCAGCGTGGGCGGCGTGAAAAGGTCCGAGGCGGGCCCCTCCGGCCGCCACCCGCGGATGCGCTCGAGGAAGTCAATCGTTGGCCAAAGCGCGCTCGCCCCGCGCTCCGGCGTCGAACCGTGCGCCTGGCGACCCTCGGCAATCACCTTCAGAAACAGTGCGCCCTTCTCGCCGACGTCAATTAGGCGCATCGAATGTCCCGCGTCCGGGACGATCGCCATCTCGGCCTCCAGGCCGCACTCCACTGTCAAGTACCGCATGCCCAGCGCGCTTCCGGCCTCTTCGTCGGCCGCGCCCACCAGAATGAGTTGTCCCGAGAGGCCCGCCTCGTTTTGCTTCAGGAACTCTGCCGCGAGCATCATCGCCGCCAGGGGACCTTTGTTATCCTTCGCCCCACGGCCGATGATGCGGCCGTTCCGCTCGACCGGCTCGAACGGGTCGGTCTCCCACCCATCTCCCGCGGGAACCACATCGAAATGCAGCGGAACCATAACGCGCGGCCGGCCCGAGCCGATCCGCGCTACGACGTTCGTCCGCCCCGGCTCCTTCTCGAACATCTCGTGCGCGATGCCGTGCGCATCACACCACGCCGTCATGACTTGTGCAGCCAAGTGCTCGTCGCCGGGCGGATTCCCCGTCCGCGCCCGAATCAAATCCACGAGGTACTGCCGCAGGCGCTCCCGGCGGCTCTGGATAAAGGCTCGGACCTTACTTCCCTGGATTGGGAGCATCCTTGCTCCAAAGAGGTGTCAGGCACCTTTTTCACCGAAAAAGGCACCTGACGCCTCTTTACTCGCGGCTTCCGTCCACTTCCTCGAGGTACGCCAGCGTCCGCTCGAGTTCGTTCTGAAGATGCCGCACGCGCAGGAGGCTCCGCACCCGCGTCAGCAGTTCCAGCCGGTTAATCGGTTTGGAGAGGAAGTCGTCGGTGCCGGCCTCGACCGCCCGCTCGATGTCCGCCATCTCCGTCAGAGCCGTCACCATGCAGATAGGGATGGCCGCCGTCTCTGGATTCGCTTTGAGTTGGCGGCAGATTTCGAACCCCGACACCTTCGGCATCATGATATCAAGAAGTAGTAGGTCCGGTTTCTCTGCGGCGACTTTCTCCAGCGTTTCGGCGCCGTCGTATGCGGCCACGACGTGGCACCCCAGGTCCTCCAGATACGCCTCCAGCAGTTCCACGTTCTGCTCGTTGTCGTCGGCAATGAGGACCGTCGAGTTTCGGACCTCCTGCTCGAAGTCGCCCGCCATCCGACCCTCCTTCTCAAAGCACAGTGGTCTGGGAGGACCCCGCGCAAAACTATAAGAACGCCTACTCCGTTTGCCGCAGGCGCTGAAGCACCATCTGCGTCCGTTTCGGCAGCGTCTCGCTCCCCGCCACCACCAGCGCCCGCAGGTGGCTCGCCAGCCGTTCAAGCCCCCTTGCGTCCTCCACCTCATACCAGTGCGGCACAAGGCCCAGAATCAGGCCGAACGCTTCAGCCCGGTCCACCAGCGCCTCGAACACGCCGTCGCCGTTCCAGTCGAACCCGATGAACAGTTCCGGCCGCTCCAGGCTCAATCCCACCAGATACACGCCGCCCTCGGTTGTCGGACCGAGGACGACGTCGTCGATCAGCAGCCGGTCGAACGCCTCAATCACGAAGGCGTCCGGGACTGTCGGACAGTCCGTCAGCATCACCACCAGCCGCCGATGCCCCGTCCGAAAGGCGTGCTCGCACAGGGCGGCCAGCGCCTGGCCGCGCGTCCCGCCCTGCTGCTGCATCAGCCGCCAGTGTCGCGACGCCAAAAGGCCGACGCTCTTGCGCGCCCCGCGCGGCTCGTAGGCGAGAATCCTTGTCCGGACCGACAGGTGCGCGAACCGCTCGCACAAATCCATCATGAAACTACGGTACAACTTCGCCGCCCCCGGCGCGCCGAGAACCTCCGCCAAGCCGGGCTTGACCCGCCCCGCTTTCGGTTCCCGCACCAACAACCCGAATAGGGTGGACATCGTTTCCACCTCTGCCCGGACGGCTGCGCCCTCTGAATCCACGGCACCGTAGCGTCCAAGAGCGACCTCGCGCCGAATCCAGCCGGACCTGGCTGCCTCGTTCTACGATTATAGTCCGCTCCCGTCGAAACTGTCCACGAAAAAAGAAATCTTAAGGCCGCCCCTGACAATCCCGTCCGTTCGCCACTCATGCCGTGTTGCGCATCCGGCAACGGTGTCCGCCAGCCAAATCACTTCGCCAGGCGCTCGGCCACCGAATCGATGCGGCGCGCAAGGGCCAGACGACGCCTCATCGAACTGGCGCTGGCAACCAAAATCACACCCAATGAAACAACAAAAAACCCGATGGACCACAGCCCCGCCTCGGTTTCCACGGCTGGCTGCCGGCGGGCCAAAACCACCCACGGGACCACAACCAGAATCCCGCCCAAAACATACTCAATGATCCAGATAGTGGTCCGATCTCTGAACATGGCGACCTCCTTGCCCCCAAAGGCGTCTTGCCCCACATGTCCCAGCGACCCGCTCACAGTTTACGCACCCTGGCCTGCTTGGCAACGGAATAACAAGAGCCCCATCCCGTTCCTTTTTCCACTCCGCAATCTGCAATCAGGCGCCCCCTGCGCCCTCGTTCCTGACTCCCGGTCCCTTGCCTTTGCTCACTCCGCATTCCGCGTTTGCCTCGCAAGGCCCCGCCCCTTTCCCCACCTCCGTTTCCGAGCGTGCGGCGGCTCTCGCAATGCTCCGCAAGCCCCCCCCCGTGTCCACAGAAACCCTCCGCCGCGGCGCCGACGGAAACTCTGTAACCTCTTGCCATAACGGTCCTTACGCGCGCCGCAACCCCCCCCGGGGCTGGCCCCTTGCGCTCCAAGTTAAATCTCGCTGTCCCCTTGACTTTGGCCTATTATGGGGTATAGTAATGAGGAAGGGAGGTGCAGGATGGCTCCCCAACAACGTGTTAACGCTACTTTGTCAACTCGGCTACCTTGAGGCTGTCGCGAGGGCAAACCCTCGTTTTTGGACCAGTGTTGGGGGGGGTGCGATCGCCCGAAAGCCGAAGTTGACAAGGTGGACCAAAATTAGGGCGTGAGGGGTTCGGGTCGTTGCTTTGTCGGGACTCTACGCGGACGACATCCTGGAACAGGTCGCGCGCGCTAACGACATCGTGGAAGTGGTCACAGGTTACTTCCCGCTCAAACGCGCCGGCAAGGACTATAAGGCTCTGTGTCCGTTCCATCCCGAGAAGACCCCGTCCTTCTACGTCAGCCCGGGCAAGCAGATTTTTAAGTGCTTCGGGTGCGGCCGCGGCGGCAGCGTCTTCAACTTTGTTATGCTCCGCGAGAACGTGGGCTTCGGCGAAGCCGTCCGCATCCTCGCCGAACGGGCCGGCGTCGAACTGAAGCGCCGGGCGGGGGGGCGCGGCGACCAAGCAGCGGCCACGCGAACCCGAGCCCGAAAGACCCTCGAGTGGGCCACACGCTATTTCGAGGGCAACCTGCGGCACCCGACGGTGGGAAAACCGGCCTGGAACTATCTGGCCGACCGCGGGTTTGATAAGGAGACGATCGAGGCGTTCCATCTCGGGTTCGCCCCCGAGGGTTGGGACGGCCTCTTGAAGGCGGCCGAAGGGGAGAACATCCCCGCCCGCCTCCTCGAACTCGCCGGACTCGTCGTCCCGCGGGACGAGGCATCAGGATATTACGACCGGTTTCGGGGTCGGGTCATATTCCCGATCACCGACTCCCTAAATCGGCCGATTGGTTTCGGCGGCAGGACCTTGGGCGACGCGAGCCCCAAGTATCTGAACTCGCCGGAAACCGCGCTCTTTCGAAAATCGGAGAACCTGTATGGCCTCCCACAGGCCCGCCCAACCATCGAACAGGCGCGCCGCGTGGTCGTCGTCGAAGGCTACACCGACGTCGTCATGGCTCACCAGGTGGGCATCACGAACGTCGTCGCCACGCTGGGAACCGCCCTGACGGCCGACCATGTGCGCGTCCTGCGGCGATATGCCGACGAGGTCGTTCTCGTCTTCGACTCGGACGAGGCGGGCCGGCGTGCGGCCGACCGGGGCATGGAACTTTTCCTCGCCCAGGACGTCCGAGTTAGTGTGGCGGCGCTGCCCGAAGGCAAGGACCCCTTCGACATCTGCCGCGACCAGGGACCCGAGGCGTTCCGTTCGCGCGTGGCGGCCGCTAAGGACGCTATCGAGTACAAGTGGAAACTTGTGCAGGAGGAGTTTGGCGCGGCAGCCAGCCCCGCTGCCCAACGCCGGGCCCTCGACGCGATGCTGACGACGCTCGCTCAGGCGCCTGTCTTCGCGGGGACCGAGTCGAGCGTGCGGCGCGACCTACTGATGGATGGCATCAGCCGCGCCATCGGCATCACGAGCGAGGCCCTCTGGGCGGAACTGAGGCGTATCCGCCGCCGACGCGGGCGCAGCGCCGCGGAGGCAGGGTCCGATTTGCCCGCCCCGGCCGCGCGAGGCCGCCGATGGGCCGCCGAGCGCGACCTGCTGACGGCCTTGGTGTACCGCCCGTCGCGGGCGCCGGAGACCGCCGAGGCGCTTGGGCCGGAGCGAACCGAGGACGGGCCGTTTCGGCGCCTCTACGAGGTGCTGCTGGCCCGCCGAGCCGGACGCGACAAGGACCCGCAGAGCATCCTTCTCGGCCTGGAGGATGCGGAGTTGGCCGGCCTGGCGGTCAACCTGTACGAGCGCGCCGAGGCCATCGAGGCCGGCCGAAAGGAAACGGACACGGGTCCCGGGCCGGTGGGGCGGATGCTGGAAGACGCCCTTCGAGCCCTGCGGGAACTCGACGAGGAGAGAGACTTAGCGGCCCGAAGCCGGGCCGCACGCGAAACCAAAACCGACGATACCGAGGCCCTGCGGGTGTTCGCAGAGGCCCGGAAAAGACGACAGCAGGGGTTCCTGCCCCCGGCCGCCAATCGCCGGGACGTTCCCGGCGGTTAGGATGCTTCCGGATGCAGAAGCCACTTGAGGACGTGATGGGCGAGTCGAAAGAAAAACCCGAACGCCCTCCCGAGGCGCAGATTAAAGCCCTCATCCAACTGGGTGAGTCGCGCGGCTATCTGACCTACGAGGAGATGAACGACGGGCTGCCCGACGAGGTCGTCAGCCCCGACCGCCTGGACCGCATCCTCATGACGCTCGACGAAAAGGGCGTGGACCTCATTGACGAAAGCGACGTCGCCTCGCGCGAGCCCCCCGCCGGCAAACGCGAGGGCCCGTGGGAAGGCGGAGAGACCAAGGGCCGCACCGCCGCCCCGACGGAAGCCGAAACCCACAAACGCCTCGACGACCCTATCCGCATGTACCTCACGCAGATGGGTGCGATCCCGCTGCTGACGCGGAAGCAGGAGATCTTTCTGGCCAAGCGCATCGAACTGACGCGCAAGCATTTTCGCCGCAAGGTCCTCCAGGGCGATTTCGCCATCGCCACCGCCGCCCAGACCCTCCGCCAGGTTCAGTACGGCGAACTGCCCTTCGACCGCACCATGAAGATCTGTATCTCTGAGAACCTCGCCAAGAGCACCATCATCCAGCGCACCCCGGAGAACCTCGCGACCGCCGAGAAACTCATCGAGACCAACCGCAGGGACTACGAGAAACTCGTCGCCTCGAAGACGTCCAAGAGTGCGCGCGAAACCATCGCGCGCCACATGCGGACGCGCCGCCGAAAGTGCGTCCAACTCCTCGAGGAACTCAGCCTGCGCACATCCAGGGTTCAGATCGTCATGCAGAAACTCATCGGCATCCACCACAAACTTCAGGAAATCCAGCGCCGGTTGGACAAACTGGCCGACAGCGCCGAGGACGCCGCCGAGCGGGCCGCCTTGCAGGAAGAGAGTGAAGGCCTCCAGCGCCTCGCCGGCGAAAGCACCGACGTCCTCGCCGAGCGAGTCCGCCGCACCGAGAAGGCCTTCGCCGAATACGAAGAGGCCAAACGCCGCCTCTCCGGCGGGAACCTCCGCCTGGTCGTCTCCGTCGCCAAGAAATACCGGAACCGCGGCCTTTCGTTCCTCGACCTCATCCAGGAAGGCAACACCGGCCTCATGCGGGCGGTGGACAAGTATGAGTATCGTCGAGGCTACAAGTTTTCCACCTACGCCACGTGGTGGATCCGCCAGGCAATTACGCGGGCCATCGCCGACCAGGCCCGCACGATCCGCATCCCGGTCCACATGATCGAGATGATGTCGAAACTCAGGAACATCGCCAAGCAGTTCCTCCAGGAAGTCGGCCGCGAGCCCAGCCTCGAGGAGATGGCCGCCGAGGCCGTTCTACCTCTGGCCGAGGTCCGCCGCGTCATGAAAATCAGCCGACACCCCATCAGCCTAGACCGCCCCGTCGGCGAAAGCGAGGACTCCTACTTCGGCGACTTCATCGAGGACGACACGGTCGAGTCGCCCGTCACGGCCGCCACGCAGGAGATGCTCAAGGGCAAGATCGACCACGTCCTCAAAACGCTCACATACCGCGAGCGCGAGATCATCAAACTCCGCTACGGCATCGGCAACGGCCAGACGTACACCCTCGAAGAGGTCGGCCGGATCTTCCGCGTCACACGCGAACGGGTCCGACAGATCGAGGCCAAGGCGGTCCGCAAACTCCAGCACCCGGTCCGCAGCCGAAAACTCGAAGGCTTCCTCGAAGAAAAACACGACGAAGAGCCTGCGCAGTACCAGGGGCAAGAGGGTTAGTATTCCAGCACGGGTTGACGTGTTGCGCGGCGAGTCTCCGCACAGGCGCCCATACCGGAACCCACCCACCGCGCCGCCGCCTCGTGTTCATCCTTCGTCCCGATGAAAAACGCCGCGTGCGGGGTGTCCCCACCCCGCACGCACGCCATGCGTGTCGGGTGAGGACACCCGACACGCGGGGGCGTGCTACCCGCACGGGTGCCGATGCAAAAGGGGGATAGCGCGGTGTCCCGACAAGTCGGGACTGCCCACCGCGTGCCCTGCGACTCGGGTGGGGACATTTATCCGCCGTCCAGCCGCCGCCCCGTCGGGGCTATGGCGGAGGCGGCTGGCGGACCCGACACGTAGGGGATAACGCGGTCACATCCGGTTGAACCCCGCGAGCGCAGACTGTTTCCACGAGGCCGCCGATCTGGTAAGATGGTTGCCTGCGGCCGGAGCGAGACCGGAATCGGTTGGAGAGAGCAGCCATGGCCAAACTGTGGGACAAAGGATACCGCTTGGAGCCGGAGATCGAGCGATTCACCGTCGGCGAGGATTACCGGCTGGACTTGCGGCTGGTGCGGGCGGATTGCCTCGGCTCGGCGGCCCATGCGACGATGCTGGCGGCGGTGGGCCTGTTGGCGGCCGACGAGCGCGACCGCCTGCTGGAGGGCCTGCGCGCCGTCCTCAAGGACCACGAGGCGGGGAAGTTCACCATCAGCCCGGACCAGGAGGACGTGCACACAGCCGTCGAGGCGTACCTGACGGGGCGCCTGGGCGAGGTGGGCAAGAAACTCCACACCGGCCGCAGCCGAAACGACCAGGTCCTCCTGGACCTGCGCCTGTGGGGCAAAGAGCAGTTGCACGCCTTGGCGGAGCACGTGATTGGCCTGGTGCGGAGCCTGGCGGCGTTCGCCAAGAAGCACGAGTTCGTCCCGATGCCGGGGCGGACGCACATGCAGATTGCGATGCCGTCGAGCCTGGGCCTCTGGGCGGGGGCGGCCGCCGAGGCGCTCCTGGACGACCTGGAACTCCTGAAGGTGGCACACGCACTCTCGGACCAGTCGCCGCTCGGCTCCGGCGCGGCCTACGGGTCGGCGCTGCCGCTTGACCGGCGAATGGTGGCCGACCTCTTGGGCTTCGCCAAGGTCCAGAACAACGTCCTTTACTGCGCGAACTCGCGCGGGAAGGCGGAACTGGCGATCCTGCAAGGCTGCACGCAAGTGATGCTGGACCTCGCGCGCTTGGCGCAGGATCTGATAATCGGCTCGATGCCGGAGTTCGCTTACTTTCGCATCCCGAAGGAACTCTGCACCGGTTCCTCGATGATGCCGCAGAAGCGTAATCCGTGCGGCCTGGAACTGGTCCGCGCGAAGGCTGCGGCGGTCGCCGCGCGCGAACAGGCCATCACGGGGATTCTGCGGGCGCTGCCGTCCGGTTACAACCGCGACTTTCAGGAGACCAAGGGTCCGTTTATGCGCGGCCTGGAGGCGACGCTCGGCAGCCTGGCGGTCATGGCTCTGACGATGGAGCGCCTCGAAGTGAACGAGAAGAACCTCCGCAAAGGATTCATGCCGGAAATCTATGCCACCGACCGGGCGCTGGAACTCGTGCGCGAAGGCAAACCTTTCCGCGATGCATACCGCGAGGTGGCGGCCCACCTGGACGAGTTGGCCGAGCGCGACCCGGTCGAGAACCTGAAATCCAAGACCCTCCAGGGCGGACCGGGGAACCTGGGTCTCGACGCGCTCGCCAAGCGCGCCAACGCGGCTGAGAAGTGGCTTGCGTCTGTCCGCGAACCGTTTCAGAAGGCGCTCAAGGCGCTGCTGTAAGTTCGCGTCGGCGTAATTCCTGTGCGGCGCGGATCATCGCCAGATATCCTTCGACCGGCACGTAGTCGGGGATGGAGTTTCCCGAACCCAGCACGTAGCCCCTGGCGTTTTGGCGGAATCTGGCCCCTCGTTCGAGGACGAGGTCGAAGAGGGCGTCGGGCTGTCGGCGG
>Ga0307380_10006388_pt1 | contig 15484 bp, 10 predicted proteins | sample UN3MG_FD_202239 | JGI IMG/M metagenome (GOLD analysis project Ga0307380, IMG submission 202239) | Soil microbial communities from Risofladan, Vaasa, Finland - UN-3 | ecosystem: Environmental > Terrestrial > Soil > Coastal area > Acid sulfate soil | place: Finland: Risofladan, Vaasa | collected...
CTGGCGCTCACTCGAAATGCCTCCTTGCGTATGGGTGTCGTGTTTTTCCGGATACTCCTTATACGCAAAAACACAGGCATTTCGAGTGCTTTTTGAAATCAGGCGAACAAATCAAGCTTGATCAGGGTCTAGTCGCATGGTGGAGTCGATGGCAGTCGCGGCAGCAGATTCCAGGGATTCGTGGACGCCTCTGACCGCCGGCATGTCCCTGTGGAAGCAGGCTCAACAGGCCTCCAGCACCGGCTCGCCGAGCACCTGCATCCGAGGTGTGATCCCGAGCCCGCTTCGCCTTCAGCGGCTGTGCCACGCTCCTGCTGGAAGCGATTGTGCTCTACCGTCCCCGGCTTGCGGACCATCGTCGCGACTGCTGTTCCCGGATTGACTAATTGAATTGAATCCCTAAACTGGTCGTTTAGGAAGATGCCCGGAGCGGCGTCGCAAGCGCGCGCCAAGCGACCGAGAAGCTAACACCATGACCAATTCACCATCGTGCGTGTCCGCCATTTTCCAGACGAGCGGCCGGAGTAGCGTTTCTGTACTTCTCCAGGTTCTCGGGTGCTGGCTGGTGGCGGTTAGCCCGCTACTGGCCCAGGTTCGCCCGGTTGCGATCCAGGAGGCCACGATCCTGACCGGCGACGGCAAGACGATCGAGCGGGGCACGGTCGTCTTCCAGGGCGGCAAGATCTCCGCCGTCGGCCGAGAAGTGAAAGCTTCCCTCATGGCGAAGAACATTCAGGCGGCCGGCAAGTATGTGACCCCGGGCCTGATTGATGCCCACAGCACATTGGCGCTGCGCTTTGCGCCTGCCGGGGATCAAGCCACGGCAAAAGCCGTCGATGGTTTCGACCGCTACGCGGAAGATGAAATCCAGGCGGCTCTACGCGAAGGTGTGACCGCGATCTATGTCCCATGCCGCAGCGCATCCGGCATTGGTGGGCTCGGGGCCGTGATTCGGCTGCAACCCCGCCCCGGTGACGACTGGGAGGAGCTCGTGCTCAGCGACGAGGCGGCCCTTTGCGCGATGGTCGGCGCACAGGGCGGCCAAGGTCCGCTGGCGCGGGTCGAGGCGGCCGAGGCGCTGCGACAGCGTTTCCGAGCGGCCAAGGAGTATCGCCAGGCGTGGGAGGACTACGAGGAAGAGCTCGAGGAATACGAGAAGAAGCTCGCGGAGCGGGCCAAGAAGAAAGCGGAAGAGGAGAAGAAGTCGCCATCGAAGAAAGACGCGGGCGGCAAGAAGAACGCCCCTTCGCGCGACCAGCGGAAGTCGGATCAGGACAAGCCTCGCAAGAAGGACGAGAAGAAGGACGAGAAGAAGGAGGAGAAGAAGGACGAGAAGAAGGAGGAGTTGAAGAAGCCGACCGAGCCCAAGAAGGACCGAAACGCCGAAGTGTTGTTGCGGGTCATCGACGGCGAACTGCGTCTGCGGGTCGAAGCTCACCTTCCGGCGGACATCCTCAACGTGCTGCAGATCGCAGAAGAGTTTAACGCGGCGCTGATTCTTGAAGGGGCGACCGGGGCACACCTGGTCGCCGACCGGCTGGCCGAACTCGAGGTACCGGTCGTGCTGTCCGCGCCGCCGGCCCCGGTGGTCTACGTTCCCGGCGCGGGGCGCCACACGCGCCCGGACGCGGCCGCGATCCTGAGGGAAGCGGGTGTGGACGTGTATTTCGGCTCGGGCGTGCTGTCGTCGCCGACGGCGGCGCCGCAGTTAGCCCTGCGGGTGGCCCGCGCGGTGGGACACGGTTTCGACGCCGATGCCGCGCTGGAAACGATTACGTTCAAGGCGGCAGGCCTGCTCGGGGTGGAGAAGGAAATCGGGCGCGTCAAGCGTGGCCTGCGGGCCGACCTGGTGATCTGGAGCGACCATCCTTTCGCGCCTGGGGCAACGGTGGAACGTGCATTTGTCGGCGGCCGCGAGGTCTATCACGCCGATAGCGATAAGGAAGGACGCGACGAGTGAACCGTTCGCTTGTGGGTCACAGCAAGGTGTTGGTCAGCCTGCTGGCCGCCGCGTTACTGCCCGCCGTAACCGTGGCGCAAACGTCGGCCGGCCGTGTCGTCCACGCCGCCGCGTATGTCGGTGCCGACGGCAAGATCCACACCGGCGGGGTGGTGGTGGTCGAGAACGGGGTGATTACGCAGGTCGGCGGGGACGTGCCGAGCGACACGCGCGTGGATGCGTATCCCGGTGGCGTGGTCTGCCCTGGACTGATCGACTGCGCGGCCTCGTTGGGAGCGTACGGCAACTTGAGCGAGCGGCAGAACGCGATTCAGCCGCACGTCAACGCGCGTGACGCGTTCGATCGCTTCTCGCGGCAGTTGCGAGCAGCGCTCGCGGCCGGTGTGACAACGTTCGCGCTGGCACCCGATGATCAAAACCTGGTGGGCGGACGGATCGCGGTTTGCCAGACGGCGGGCCCGGATGGCAAGCCACGCATCCTCACCGAGGCCGGCCCGCTCAAACTCTCGATCGCACCGGAATCCTTCAAACAAGACCGCGAGCCGACCTCGCGCGCCGGAGCGATCGGCCTGTTGCGGGAAACCATCGAAGCCGCACGGCGGGATGCGTCGGAAGACAATCCGCTGGCGGCCTTTGCAGCCGGGCGTCTGACGGGCGTCTTCACCACTCCCAGCGGGGCCGACGTGCTGGCGGCCTTGCGGCTGAAGGCGGACTACGGTCTGCGACTGGTCCTGGTCCACACGCGCGACGCGCGGCTAGTGGCCGAGCAAACGGCCGGGCAGGTCACTGGCGTGATCGTCGGTCCGCTCGACCTGGCTGCCGGGCGCCGCGAGGCGCTGGCTGCCGGGGTTTTCGAACGCCACGCCGTACCAGTCGCGCTCGCCGGCGGATTGCCCGCGCGGCCCGCTGACAGCCTGCGCATAGCGGCGGCCGTCGCGGCGCGGGCGGGCCTGACGCCGGAGGCCGCCCGGCGGGCGATCACCACTGTCCCGGCAGACCTGCTCGGTATGGGCGATCGGATCGGCAAGATCCAAAAGGGACACCAGGCCGATCTGGTCGTGTTTTCGGGAGATCCGCTCGATCTGCGCTCGCGTGTTCTGGCGGTCTATGTCGCCGGACAACGCGTCTACGTGCCCGACCTGAAAGCACCGGAGGGAGACCAGCCATGATTGCGGCTGCGTTGGACAGCGGACGGGGGTTGGCCGCGGGTGCCACTGGCGGCTTGCCCGCCAGTGCGCTGCTGGTGCGAGAATCCTTTCTCGCACCCACTCGCACGGGAATCCCTTCCCGTCGGGTGCCCCGGGCGCCTTGCCCGCCAGTGCGCATCGCCGTCGCCCTAATGCTCGTGCTGTCGGCAGCAACAAGCCCGGCAGCCGCGGACGATACCGACCAGGTCATCGTCCTCAAAGCCGGGCGTGTCTACACCGTCAGCGGCGCTCCGATCGACGGTGGCATCGTCATCGTCCGGGCCGGTCGAATTGAAGCGGTGGGGCGCGACCTCCAAGTCCCCGAGCAGGCCCGGGTGATCGAGCTGGCGGACGCCGTGATTACGCCGGGCTTGATCGACGCTTGCTGCGCAGTCGATTTCGAGATTCCGCAAGCAGCGTTTAGCCGGCTCTACAGCGCTGATGAACAACCTTCTTTCTGGCGCACGCTGGCGGAACTCCAACAGCGTAGGCGGATGGACGAGGACCGGGCGATCGACCCCGAGAGCGGAGGCCCACCTTCGTTTACCACACCGGAAGGGCTCGCCGCTGCCAGTCCGCCCAATCTGACGTGGGCCGAGCACGCTTCCGAGGTGACCCCGCACCGGTTGGTGAGCGACTCGCTGAATTTGTTCTCGAACGACTTCGCGCGGTTGATGAAGGGCGGCGTGACGACCGTTTACGTCTCGCCGGACTCGGCCAGTGTGATCGGCAGCCGCGGCACGGTGGTGAAGACCGCCGGTCGGCTGAGCGAGCGCGTCGTGCGCCGGGCGGACGCGGTGAAAGCGACGATGGGTAGTGATCCCAGCCGGCGCGGCCGCGGGAACGTACTCCCGCCAGGGCGCGGACGTTCGGCGCCCCCCAGCTTTCACACGCGTCGGCCGACGACGCGGATGGGCGTGGAGTGGGTGTTCCGCAAGGCGTTCTACGACGCGCAGCGGGCCCGCGATGGTCTCGAATTGCACGGGGCCGACATGCCGCCGCGCCAAGCGCTACCCGTGCTGCAACAGGTGCTCGACGGGGAAATCCCCCTACGCATTCAGGCGCGCATGCAGCACGACGTTTTTACCGCGCTGCGACTGGCCGCCGAATTCAAGCTGAAATTCATTCTCGAGGAGGCGACCGAGGCCTATCGCTGCCTGCCACAGCTCCAGGCGGCTGACGTCCCGGTAGTCTTCGGGCCGATTTACATGGCGCCGACGGGCTACCGGCGTTACAGCGGCGAGGCCGACCGCCCACGCCTGAACACTCCGAAGCAGTTGGCCGACGCCGGGATCGAGTTCGCGCTGACCGCCCAGGAATTGCGCGACGAAGAGGGGCTCCTGCGCCAGGGCATGTACGCGGTGCGGCACGGGCTCTCGGCTGAGGAGGCGCTTCGGGCGATTACCGCTACGCCGGCGGCGTTGCTCGGGTTGTCGGGCCAGCTTGGCGTTGTGGCCCCGGGGGCAGCGGCAGACCTCGTCGTCTGGAATACCGAGCCGTTCGATGCGACCAGCCGCCCCTTGCTGGTGATGATCGACGGGCGTGTCGTCTACGAGGAGTAGAGGGTCGAGAGGGAGGCAGCGGGTTTACCAGTCGGATGCTGGCCTGAGGGGCGAAGGAAACGATCTGATGCTTGATACGCGGCTTGGCAAGATGGGATGTCTGCTGGCGATCTTTGGATCGATGGCTACCGGCGCTGTCGTGGCCGGTCCACCGCCGGACAAGGTGGCCTTGACGGGAGGCCGGATCATTCCGGTTTCCGGCGCGCCGATCGAGCAGGGCACGGTGCTGATCGAGCGCGGTAGGATCGTCGCTGTCGGGAAGGACGTTGAGGTTCCGTACGACGCGCGCGTGTTCGACGTCAGCGGGAAGGTCGTTTTTCCCGGAATGATCGACGTCCACACCTGGCGCGGCATGGACATCCCTAATGAGAACCGCCCCGTGACGCCGCACCTCGACGCGCGCGACGCGCTCGATCCCTCGCAGCTTTTCTTCGAGGATTGCCTGCGGCTGGGAGCGACGGGTGTTCACGTGATCCCGGCGGACAACACGGTCATCGGCGGCGTCGGATGCGTCGTGCGACCGATCGGGATGAGCGTGGCAGAGATGACGATTGCCGAAGGGGCCTTCCTGAAAATCTCGGCCACGCCGTGCCGCGGCCACGACCGCATGCTCCAGATGGCCATGCTGCGTGAGACGTTTCTGGAGCTCGACGATTACCTCGCCAAGCTCGCCGAGAAGCGCTACGAGGAGAAGCTCAAAGAGGACGAGAAGGAGATCGAGGTCGGGCCGGCCGAGGCGCGCAAGCGCGGTCGCGAGCTGATCCGGGCCGAAGACATCGACGATCAACACCGCAACCTGCTGCGGCTGCGCGGCGGGCAGGTACGCGTGGAGGGCGAAGACGGGCCCACGTTGTTCAAGCCGCTCGGGGCGTTTGTCTACTGCGGCAACGCGATGGATGTGCGGCTTGCGGTTCAAGTGGCGAACGACAATGGATTCTTCGCCCGCACGGTGCTGGTGCTGGGCGGTGAATGCTACAAGGCCGTCGGCGAGTTGAAGCAGGCCGCCCGACCAGTGGTCCTGCCATCGGAACTCACCTACCGTGAGACGGACCCGCTGACCGGCGAGGTGCGTGAGACCTTCGTGCCGAAAGAGATCTTCGAGGCCCGGCTGCTGTTCGCGCTAGTGCCGGGGCCGGACGATTCATATGCCGAGCGCATGCTGACCTATCAGGCGGCCCGATGTGTGCGGCACGGGATCCCGCGCGACGAGGCCCTGCGAGCGATCACGCTCAACCCGGCCAAGATGCTGGGGCTGGAGCAGCGGCTGGGCTCGATCGAGCCGGGCAAGGACGCTCACCTGGTGATCTTCAGCGGCGACCCGCTCGACTTCGCCAGCGTGGTCGAGAAGGTCTTCATCGACGGGATTCTGGCATACGAACGTGAGAAAGACGTGCGGCTGCAACGGCTGCTGTCCTCCGAAGCTGACGAGCCCCAGGAGAAAGCCGAGTGAGGCGGCCGAAGAGAACAAGTACGGCTGCAGCCCGGCGGCATTGCCGCTCCGGCGGCACCGCCTTCCGACCGGTGATCCTGGTGGCCGCAGGGGCCGTGCTGTCGCTGGGCCTGCTGGCGATGACCGGGTTGCCCGAGCAGCCGGCGGAAGAAGAGCACGTCACGCCACCTAGCGCACTTGCCGGGGCTGGACCTTCATTCGTCATTCGCGCCCGAGCGGTGTACCCGGTAACGTCCGAACAGCCCGGGCCGATCGAGCGCGGAATGATCCTGGTACGCGACGGGCGGATCGTAGCGGTTGGCCAGGATCTCGACGTTCCGCCGGACCTGCCCCTGATTGAGCTGCGCGACGAGGTAGTCTGCCCGGGTTTCGTATCGGCCGGCGGTTCACTGGCGGGCCAGCACGCCGGTCCTCACACCGTCAGCGGTGCGTACCGCGCGCTGGATGCGTTCGACACGTACGCCGACTATACCTCTACGCTGGCGCGCGGTACCACGACCGTGCATGTCGATCCCGGTGGTCACCGACTGGTCAGCGGCGTGGGGGCCGTGGTCAAGCTGGCTGGACCGTTGGAAGAGCGTACGCTCGTCTCGGTGGCTGATCTGACGATCACGCTGGGCGTGTTCGATCCGCCGCCCGTGGTCGAGCGGCCGTTCTACGCTTCCTCGGACGTGCCGATTGAGCCGGCCCGTGGGCAGCGGCCGGACTCGCGATTGGGACAGTACCTGGAGTTGGAGGAGCGAATCGCGGCGGCGAAAGCGTGGCTGGAGAATCCCGAGACGCAGCGACTCGACAAATTCGATGTGCACGCCCGCTCATTTGCCGAGAGCTGGGCGGCCGGTTTGCCGCTACGCGTTCAGGTGCGACGAGCAGCGGATATCGAGGGGGCCGTGGAATTCATCAAGCGGATTCACCGGCTGGAAGCCGGTGCCACTCGACCGGCATATCTGGTTGGCCTGATGCAAGCCCAGCAACTCCCGGCGGTGTTGGCAGAGGCGGGGGTACCGATGGTGCTGCGCTTCGAGCAGGAATATCGCTACCCCGGCCCGAATATCGGGCCGCGCCCGGAAGCGCTCGAGCCGCGGCTCACGACCGCCGGACGGCTCGCCGATGCCGCCGAGCCGGGTGCGCCCCCGATCGCGCTGGCGGGCGGGCAAGGTGACCGCCGGGAAGATCTGCGCATGGCCGCCATCCTCGCCGTCCGGGGGGGTATGCCGTCCGAGCAGGCGCTCGCTGCGATCACGCGCGTACCGGCCGAGATCCTCGGCGTCCACGAACGCGTCGGTAGCCTCGCTCCCGGCAAAGACGCCGATCTGCTCGTGCTGACCGGCGACCCGCTGGACGTTAACAGTCACGTGCAGCAAGTCTATGTCGGCGGCCGGGTCGTGTTTGAGGCTCCGCCGAGCGACGCGCTTGTCGTCAAAGCCGGAACGGTCTGGGTTGGCGACGGGACGGTGTTGCGTGACGGCGCGCTGCTGATCGAAGACGGGAAGATACAAGCGGTCGGGCAGCGCGTGCCGCATCCGCCATTTGCCAAGGTCATCGACGCCGGGGTGGATGGCTTTCTTACACCCGGCTTTATCGATGCCCACGGTCATCTCGGCCTGGAGGGCGACCTGACGGTTGCCACGCCGGACCTGCGCCCGGATTGGACGGTTGCGGTGGCGGGGCGCGAATTCGTGCGTGTGGCCCGGGCGGGCGTTACCTCGATTCTGCTGGCCCCCTATCGCGGCGCGAGCAATGGTGCCCGGATGGCCGCGATCAAGACCTATGGCCAGGGACGCGACGAGCTCGTCGCGCGCGAACTGAGCGGGCTGAAGTTCTCACTGCGCGAGAAGGACCCGCTCACCGGCATCGAGCCGCTGCGCAAAGCGCTGGATGCTGGAAAGAAGTACGACGAGAGCTGGAAGAAGTATTACGCCGAGCTGGAAAAGTGGAAGAAGGAGCGCGAGGAGGGCAAGGTCGCCAAGCCCAAAGAGCAAGCGGAGACGGTTATCGAAGAGGACAAGCCGGATCCGATCACCGGCGTGTGGGAGTACAGCCTTAGCGGCGGCCCGATACCGGAGCCCGTGTCAGGCACGATGACGCTGAAGCTCACGGGGACCGCGATCGAAGGCCGCATGACCGATCCGACCAGCGGTGAAGAAACTGAGTTGAGCGGGACACTCGAGGGCAACGAAGTCACGCTCGAAATGGATGTCGAGACGCCGCTCGGCAAACCGACGCTTACGGCGACGCTGGACCGCGAAGACCACATGGTCGGCCAAGTGAGCATCGGAGACTTCAACCTCGACTTCGAGGCCACCCGTACCGACAAGGGCCCGGTCGAGTTCAAAGTCCAGCGCCGCAAGAAGCGGACCAAGGAGGGACGGCCTGTCCCGCCTAAGCTTGACGAAAAGCTCGAACCGTTCCGTCCGTTGCTAGGGGGGAAGATACCGGCGGTCGTAGAGGTGCGGACAGCCGCGGAGATCGACGCCGTCCTCAAGCTGTTTGTCGATGAGTTCAAGGTGCCGGTGGTGCTGCTCGGCGCCGAAGATGCGGCGGACATCGCCGAGAAGATCGTGGCGCACAAGGACAAGCTTGGCGTGGTCCTGCCGCGGGAGGTCGTTCGCGTGCGGACTCGGAAGCCGTACAACCAAGCAGCCGATCTTAACGGGCGCGGCATCCGGGTGGCGCTGCAAAGCGACAGCGAGGACGGGGCGCGCAGTCTGCCGTTGATGGGTCTGTTTGCAGTGCAGCAAGGGTTGGGCGGCGACGCTGCGCTGCGGGCGCTGACCATCGACGCGGCCCAGATGTACAAGCTCGACGACCGGATCGGTTCACTGCAAGCGGGGAAGGATGGAGACGTGCTCATTTTCAGCGGGCACCCGTTTGATGCGGGCAGCCGCCTGGAGCGCGTCATCGTGGCCGGTCGTGAGGTGCCGGATGAAGAAGGGACCGAGGGACACAGGGACTAAGGGACCAAGGAATATGCCACTTCGCAGGCCCAGGTCAGCCTATCGCCTCGTGACAATGATCCCGCTGGCGCTCACCCTGGGTGCCACTGGCGGCTTGCCCGCCAGTGCCGCCGATGAAGCACGCGCAGGCCTGGCGTTCCGCGTCGCCAAGGTCGTCGCCCTCGACGATGCCGACACCGTCATAAACGACGCGGTCGTGCTCGTGCAGGGGAACAAGATCGAGGCCATCGGGCTGGCCAGCGAGCTTGAGGTGCCGGAAAACTACCGCGTGCTGGACTTCTCCGAGCACTGGCTGCTGCCGGGCATCGTGGACGCGCATAACCACAGCGCCGCGGGTAGCTGGGGCGATCTCAACGACATGGTCTATCAAACAAACCCCGGACTGGACAGCCGCGTTATCCCGCAGGCCGAGAACGACTGGATCAAAATGGCCCGCACCGGCGGCGTGACCACCGTCATGATGATCCCCGGCAGCGGCACCAACCTGGCCGGCATGGGCACGGTCGTCAGCACGGGCGGTAAGAACCCCGACGAGATCATCATGCGCTCGCCCGGCTCGCTCAAAATCTCCCAGGCCGGCAACCCGGAGTGGTATTTCGGCGGCAACGGGCGGAGATTCATGAACTGGAACCTGCGCCAAACGCTCCAGAAGGCGCGTGACTACCACTTGAGGTGGGAGGCATACGAAAAAGGCGAGACGACTGAACGCCCGGAGTTCGACCCGATCTGGGACGGGCTGCGCGGGGCGTTTCGGCGCGAGTATCCGGCGATCATGCATACGCAGTGGTACCAGGTGCTGGGCGCGACGATCGACATGATCACGCTCGAATTCGGCCTGTGGACCGTGCTGGACCACTGTACCTTCAACGCGTGGAAGGTCGGGCCGATCGTCAGCCAAAGTGACGCGTGGACAATCAACGGCCCGCGGCAGTACGAGTTCGACCGCACCGCCCGACGCATGATCGGCAACGCCAGCGGGTGGTGGAAGAACGGCGTCCGCAAGCTGGGGGTCAATACGGACGCGCCGGTCGTGCCGCAGAAGGAGTTGACTTACCAGGCGGCGATGGCGTGCTGGTATGGCTGGTTGCCCTACCAGGCTCTACGCGGCATCACCAATATCACCGCCAAGTCGATCGGCGTTTACAACCAGGTCGGCAGCGTGGAGGTAGGCAAGCAGGCCGACCTGAGCATCTGGACCGGCGACCCGCTCGATCCGCGCTCGGCCTGCCTGATGACGCTCGTGAACGGCGAGATCGTGTACGACGGTACGCAGGGGTTGCGGCGATTCTAGGGAAGACCCTGATGACCGAAGCGGCGGAGCCACAGAGCCACAAAGCCAGGGAACAGTCTGGAGCCGCGGGCTTCAGCCCGCGCGGTTGCTGGCCGTCGAGAACCGCGCCGATTGCGGTGTTGCTCCTGATGCTGGCCGGGGTGGCGAACGTCGAGGTCTTTCAGGGTATGTGTTTCGCCCAAGAGGAGGACGATGAGCGCTTCGTCGTCATCCTCACTCGCGAGGTCATCACCAACACGGGCAAGGACATCGATAAGGGCATAATCGTGCTCGATGCCGGCAAGATCCACAACGTGGGTCGTGGGCTGGAGTACCCGCTGAATGCAAAGATCATCGACGCACGCGACCGGGTCGTCATGCCCGGCTTGATCAACCCTCACACCCGCTACGGATTACCCGGCTACAAGCGCAGCGGCGTGCACGGGAACCTGAGCGTGGTGGATGAGTACTATCCGCCGCCGGGAGTGTACGACGAACTGCTGGACGCGGGCTACACGGCGCTCGCGCTGATGCCCGACGGCAGCGGGATTCCTGGACGGGCGATCGTGGTGCGGACCGCGGGTCCGGAAGAAGAGCGCACGCTGCTTGCGCCGGCCTACTTGCGCGTTACCGCCGACAAGCGCACGTTACGCGGCGCGCTTGAGAAGGCCCAGAAAGAGATCGAGAAGGTCGAAAAGGCCCGCGAGGAGTTCGAGCAGAAGCAGAAGAAGCTCGAAGAGGAGCAGAAGAAAGAGGCGGAGCAGCAGAAGAAGCCAGGCAAGGCCGAGCAGAAGGAGCCGGCGACAAAGCCGGCCACGCAGCCGACGACCCAGCCCGCCTTTAAGCCGCCGCCTATCGACCCCGCCCACCAGGCCCTGGTCGATTTGATTCAAGAGAAGCCGGATATCTTCGCGCTGATCGAGCTGAACAGCGCGTCCGACTTCGTGCATATGAGCGAAGTGCTCGAGGAATTCGAAATCGCCCACCACTTCTACGCCCGCTACTCTTATCAGTCGGACCTGGAGTACGTGTTGGAGAGAATGGGCGAGCGGGAACTCAAGATCATCCTCCAGCCCCGCATCGGCCGCGTACCGTATTCCGCCGAGCGGCTCCACCTCGTGCGCATGATCTCTGCGGCCGGCTGTGAGGTCTCGCTGACGCCGCTGGACGACTCGACACGCGAACATCAACGAATCCTCAGCCGCATTGCAGAGTTGGTGCGCGAGGGCTGGCCGCGCGCGGAAGCGCTCAAGTCAGTCACGCTGTATCCGGCACGCCTGCTGGGGCTCGACGCCCGCCTGGGCAGCATCGAGAAGGGCAAGGACGCCGATTTGATCTTCCTCGACGCCGACCCACTGGATCCGACAGCCCGGGTGCGCGAGGTGATGATCGCCGGCGAAGTGGTCCAGCGGGTGGAGGACTCCGATTGATGCGTACCGCATGTAGAGCTGGGGCTGTCCTGACACTTTGGGTGTTGGCTGCGCCGTTCGGAGTGTTCGCGCAGCCTGAGTCACAACCGACTACCCGGCCGCAGTCGCAGCCGACGACCCAACCCGAGTCGCAGCCGGCAACGGGCCCGGCAACAAAGCCGGCCACCACGCCTACCACTACCACGCAGGTGGCCGAAGAGGAGGAAAAGGAGCGCTTCCTGGCGGTGATCAACGCCCGCGTGCACACCGTCACCGGACCGGTGCTCGAGCGCGCCACCGTGCTCGCCAAGGATGGCATCATCGCGGCGATCGGCGCAGACGTGCACCTCCCACAGGAGTGTGAGGTTATCGATGCTCACGGCATGTACGTGTACCCGGGGTTGGTCGCGGCAGCCGCCGGGGGAATCCACAGTGGCAAGGAGCCGCAGGATACCACCAACGTGTACTCGCTCAACATGAACGTGGCCCTCGCGGGCGGGATCACGACGGCGCTGGCCGGCGATCATGCCGCCAAGCTGACGTTCGGCTCGACCGAGGACATGGTTCTCAGGCGCGACTTGTTCGTGGGCCTGGCGTATCAAACGCGCAAGCCGCTGGAACGGGGGGAATTGCGGGCCGACTTCGAGCGCGTGCGCTCGTACCTGCGTGACCTGCAGAAGTTCGAACGCGAGAAGAAAGAGAATAAAGACGCCAAACCGCCCGACAAAGACTGGCTGAAGGGCAAGTACGAGAATTATCGCAAGCTGCTGCAACGCGAGGCGGTCGCGGTTGCGTCGGCGAACACGACGCAGGAACTGCGGGACCTGGCGGAGCTGGCCAGCACCTACGGCTTCCACCTGGTGATCCGCGGTGCCTACGAAGGCTGGACCAGCGCACCGGAACTGGGGCGGGCCGGCGTCAGCGCCGTCATCACCCCACGCACCGACCGCTACCCCGACGAGCGTTTCAACCGCCCCACCGGCTCATCGATCGAGAACGCGCGCATCCTGCGAGACCATGGCGTGACGGTGGCCGTCGGGCCGATCACGCCGGGGATCACCCTTTGGGGCGTGGCCGGACGTGACCTGCTGCATTTGAACATGGAGGCCGCGTTTGCCGTCCGCGGTGGTCTCAGCAACGACGATGCGCTCAAGACGATCACGATTGACGCCGCCCGCATCCTGGGGGTGGACGACCGGGTCGGCTCGCTGGAGGTGGGCAAAGACGCCGATCTGATCGTCTGCGACGGCGACCTGCTGCACTACATGACGCAGGTGCGTTACACGATCGTCAACGGGCGCGTGGTGTACGACAAGGCCAAGGACACGCTCTACGCCCACATCCGCCCCGAGGGCAGGCTCGAGGCGGCCCAGTTCGACGATCAGTGGCCCCGGCGACTGGAGTGGCCCAAGTAGCTCACGCTGGGAGTGCGTCGAAACCGCGGGGTGTGTCCTTCCCCAAAACGTCATCCAACCTGGTGCACATGGCCGACAGCGTGCCGGTCGACTCGGCCACCGCTCGCCTCCGGGAATGCCCGGTCTGGCTGTCTATCCGGTACATACGTGGTCGGCGATTGCCGCTCCGACCCCAACCGCCTTGCGCCACGTAAGAGCCGCGCCTCGCAGACGCTCGCGGAGGGTCTCACCTTCCAACAGCTCCGTCACGGCAGACGGCACATCCTGTTCGGTGCCGACGGCGTGGATCGCCAGGACGTCTTTCTGTCACAGCGCGGCGACCCCTCTTGGACGGGTACGTTGAGGACCGCGAGCCGCGCGTGTATTGTTGCTCGGTAGAAAAGGCTGCGTCGCATGTCATTCCGAGGAGCGCAGCGACGAGGAATCTAGCTGCAAATGCGGAATTCGTCGAAACTCCTGGCCAGATCCCTCCTCCCTATGGTCGTCGGGATGACAGTGAATTCGCCCTTTTCTACAAAGCAGTGTATTGTCCTTTGAGCAGCGACAGAAACGTGCGCGACGTGCTTCGAGTACCCCTATGCCCGCGGATGTCTTAGCCCGGATTCGCGAGTTGCTTTCGGCCGCCGGCGTCGAGTACCGCGAGGCCCAGCACGAGCCGACGCGAACGTCGCAGGAAGCAGCGCGTGCCCGCGGCGAAGAGTTGCGCAGCGGGGGCAAGGCGCTCTTGCTGAAGGTCGATAAGACGTATCGGCTTTTCGTTCTCAGCGCGGCTCGGAAGTTGGACTCGGCGGCGGTCAAGCGGCATTTCGGCGTGAAGCGCTCGCGATTTGCAACGAGCGCGGAACTTCAGGAAATGACCGGGCTGACGCAGGGAGCGATCCCGCCCTTCGGGCAGCCGATCCTGCCGTTCGAGCTGTTTGTTGACGAGTCGATTCTCGAGAACGACATCATCGCGTTCAACGCCGGGTCGCTGACGACGTCTATGATGATGGTTGTCGAAGACTACCTGCGGGTGGCGAAGCCGGAGGTCTTCAGGTTCAGCAGGTGATGGCTGAGGCTTTCCTATTCCTCGCGTCCGGATGTGTATTCGGCCTGGCGGGTGGTTTCACGCCAGGCCCGACGACGGCCTTGGTGGTCGCCCAGACGCTGCGCTTCGGCCTGGCAGACGGGATCAAGGTCGCCATCGCTCCACTTCTGACGGATGCCCCGATTATCGCCGTGGCTCTCGTGCTGATGGGCCAACTGGTCCAAGTCGAGCCGGTCATCGGCGTTGTGACTCTGCTGGGGGCGGCATTCCTGGTCTACCTCGCGGTGGAGAGCTTCCGGGTCCGCGGCGTCGAGTTGCCTGACGACATGATCGAGCCGCGCTCGCTGCGAAGGGGGTTTGTGGTGAATCTGCTGAACCCGCATCCCTATCTGTTCTGGTTTGTGCTCGGGGCGCCAACGTTACTGAAGGCTGTGAACGAAAGTGTCTTGGCCGCGGTACTCTTCGTCGTCGGACTGTACGTCTGTCTGGTCGGCGCGAAGATACTCGTCGCCTGGCTCGTCGCACGCTCGCGCTCCTTCCTCAAGAGCCGGGGCTACTTGTACGTCAACCGACTTCTCGGGATTGCGCTGGCGGTGTTTGCGCTTCTCTTTCTGCGAGATGGTCTCGGGTTTCTGGGCGTTATCCCCCGTGACTGAGGGCGGCGGGCCGGGCTACTCGAATCGGCCGCCGAACTGTGCCCCACGCAACTTCGCCAGGTCCTTGATCTGCTGCACGTGGTCGCGGCGGCAGACCAGTGTGGCGTCGTCGCTGTGGACGACTACCAGGTCGTTGACGCCGAGTGCCACGATCAGGTGATCGCTCTCGCTCACGAGGATGTTGTTACGGGCATCCACCGACAGCGTCGAGGTAGCGATGGCGACGTTGCCCGCCGAGTCCGGCTCGCGGGTTGACGCGATTGCCGTCCACGAACCCAGGTCCAGCCAGCGGCAGTTCATCTCGACCAGGAGCACGCTCGCGGCTTTCTCCATCACGCCGTAGTCGATCGAGATCTTGTGCAGGCTCTCAAACTCCCTGGCGGCTTCGTCGGTGCCGGCCAGGTCTTGCCAGGACCGGGCCAGCTCTTTCAGCGTACGGGCGTTTTCCGGCAGGTGGCGCGTGAGTTCAGCGAGAATGGCGGACACACGCCAAGTGAACATTCCGGCGTTCCAGTAATACTCGCCGGATTTCAGATACGTTTCCGCCACCTCCCGAGTGGGTTTCTCCTGGAACTTCCCGGCGCGAAACAC
>Ga0307380_10006391_pt1 | contig 15481 bp, 13 predicted proteins | sample UN3MG_FD_202239 | JGI IMG/M metagenome (GOLD analysis project Ga0307380, IMG submission 202239) | Soil microbial communities from Risofladan, Vaasa, Finland - UN-3 | ecosystem: Environmental > Terrestrial > Soil > Coastal area > Acid sulfate soil | place: Finland: Risofladan, Vaasa | collected...
CGCCCTCGTCGCCGAGGGGCGCGTCCTCGCCAAGAAGCACAAGGCCCTTCTGCCGATGTACGACGTCTTCGATGAACTCCGGTACTTCGAGCCGGGCCGGGGAGCCCACGTCGTCGAATTCGCCGGCATGAAACTCGGCCTCTCGATCTGCGAGGACATCTGGACGCAGGAGACGGCGGCCGGGCCCGCGTCCTGTTCCTACCACGGGAACCCCATTGCCGAACTCGTACAGGCGGGGGCCGATCTGCTCGTCAACATGTCCGCCTCGCCGTTCGAGATCCGCAAGTTCGCCCAACGCGGGGACCTGGTGCGGACGCAAGTCCTCAAGTACCGCCGCCCGGTTGTGTGCGTCAATCAGGTGGGCGGCAACGACGAACTGGTTTTCGACGGCGCGAGTTTCGCCATGGATGCCTCGGGCGCCCTTGTCGCGCAACTGCCGGCGTTCGAGGAAGACCTGGCGATGGCTGAAATTCCCGGCGGCGCACCGCTCTCGACTGTTCCCGCGCCGATGCCGGACGTCGTCGCCGTCCGGGGGGCCCTCGTCCTGGGGCTCCGCGACTATGTCCGCAAGTGCGGCTTCAAGGACGTGGTCCTGGGCCTGTCGGGCGGGGTGGATTCGAGCGTCGTCGCCTGCCTCGCCGCGGAGGCGCTTGGCGCCGACCACGTGGTCGGCGTCGCCATGCCGAGCCGATACTCCAGCCCCCCCAGCCTCGAGGATGCCGAGGCGCTCGCCCGGAACCTGGGCGTCCGATTCTTGGTTATCCCCATCGAGCAGCCGCACCGCGCGATGGAAACGGCGCTCGCGGAAACGTTCAAGAGCGCCAAGCCGGATGTGACCGAGGAGAACGTCCAGGCCCGCATTCGCGGCAATATTCTGATGGCCCTCTCGAACAAGTTCGGCTGGCTGGTGCTCTCGACGGGCAACAAAAGCGAGTTGGCCTGTGGCTACTGCACGCTCTACGGCGACATGGCGGGCGGCCTCGCGGTCATCAGCGATGTCCCCAAGACGCTCATTTACGAACTTGCGCGCCAAATCAACACCGATGCCGACCGGTCGCCGATCCCCGACCGCGTCCTGGAGAAACCGCCTTCGGCGGAACTGCGGCCGAACCAGACGGACCAGGACTCCCTCCCGCCGTACGAAGTCCTCGACGCGATCCTGGACCTTTACGTGCGCCAGGAGCGCTCGCGCGACGAGATTGTCGAGGCCGGGTTCGACTCCGAGATCGTCCAGAAGGTCATCCGTCTCGTGGACCGCAACGAATACAAGCGCCGCCAAGCCGCCCCGGGCCTGAAAGTGACGAGCCGGGCCTTCGGCGTCGGTCGCCGTATGCCCATCGCCCAGCGCTACGAAGCGAACAATCATGACCATGGCGAATGACGCAAGGCACGGGGTGTGGCGGATCGGTTTCGTCGCGGTCGTAGCGGTGTGCGCGGCAGGGGCAGCGGCGGCGCAGGACCGCGCCCTGGTCGATACGTCGGCCAGCCCGCACGTTGCGATCCGCAACGTGGCGATCGGCGCCGTGCGGTGGACCGACGGCTTCTGGGCCGAACGCTGGGACCTCTGCCGCCGCGAAATGCTTCCGAGTATCCAGAAGGCGCTCCTGGATCCGCGGAACTCTGAGCAACTGGTCAATTTTCGCGTCGCCGCAGGTCTCGAAAAAGGCACGCACCGCGGCACCGCCTGGAGCGACGGCGACTGCTACAAGTGGCTCGAAGCCGTGTCACTGGTGTACGCCCTCACGCGGGAGGCCGAACTCGGCCGCCTCCTCGACGAGTGGATCGACGTCATCGCCAAGGCCCAGCGGCCCGACGGATTCCTCTCCACCAACGCGCAGCTCTCCGCCAAGGTGAACCCCTTGGACATGCCCTACACCCACCAACTTTACAACATGGGACATCTCCTGACCGCCGCGTGCGTGCACCACAAGGCAACGGGCAAGGAGACCTTCCTTCGCACCGCGCGGAAGACCGCGGACTTCCTCTGCCGGGAGTTCAGCCCCCGTCCGCCGCGACTGGTCCATTTTCCCTGGAACCCGTCTGTCTACATGGGTCTGGTGGATATCTACCGCGCGACCGGCGAGCGCCGCTATCTGGAGTTGGCGAAGGTCCTGATTGACAACCGGGGCTCATCCCCCGGCGGCGACCATCGCAATGGCGGGACGGACCAGACCCAGGACCGCGTGCCGGTCCGCGAGGAGTCTCAGGCCGTTGGCCACGCCGTTTGCGCGATGTATCTCTACTGCGGTGCCGCTGACCTCTACGCCGAGACAGGGGAGGCGGCGTTGCTGAAAGCACTTGAGCGCATATGGGACAACGTCACGGCGCGGAAGATGTACATCACCGGGGCAGTAGGCTCCGGCGGCGGACACTCCTCGCGCGGCGATCCCGTCCACGAGGCGTTCCTGGCCGACTACCAACTGCCCAGCCGCAGCGCCTACGCTGAGACCTGCGCGAACATCGGTAGCGCGATGTGGAACTGGCGAATGCTCTGCATCACCGGCGAGGCGAAGTATGCCGACACCATGGAGGCCGTGCTGTACAACAGCATGCTCTCCGCTGTCGGAGCCGAGGGTAAGACCTTCTTCTACTGCAATCCGCTGGCCTGGGATGGGCAGAAGGGCCGTGGGCACCATACCGGCGAACGCTGGACCATCCACAGCTGCTATTGCTGCCCGCCGCAGGCCGCGCGGACAATCGCTGGCCTTGGCAGGTGGGCGTACGGCGTCTCCGACGACGGCGTGTGGGTCCACCTCTACGGCGGCAACGCGCTCGATACAGCATTGCCTGACGGCTCGCCCGTTTCCCTGCGTCAGGAAACACGATACCCGTGGGACGGACGGGTCCGGATTACCGTCACTAAGGTGCCGGAGAAAAAGATGGTGCTTCGGCTGCGGATCCCCGGCTGGTCCGACGGCGCCACGCTCAAGGTCAACGGCCGCACGTCGGAAGAGCCGCTCAGGCCGGGGACCTACGTCGCCCTGAAGCGGCGGTGGATGACAGGGGACACGGTGGAACTCGACCTGCCGATGGACGTTCGTCCGATGGAAGCCCACCCGAAGGTAAAGGACTGTCAGAACTGCGTCGCCTTCCTGCACGGACCGGTCGTTTACTGCTTCGAGTGCCCGAAGGACACGGACGCCGAAAAAGTGTGGGAAAATGGCGTATATCTGCCCGAAAACTCCGTCTTCACGCCGCGCCACGACAAAGACTTCCTTGGAGGCATGACGGTCCTCACCGGCCAGGCCTTGACGAAGGAAGGCAAGGACCGTTTCATCCGCGAAGTCGCCGGCGCCGCGCCGCCGGCCACGCCCGCCGACTGGACGGACACGCTCTACCGACGGTTCGAGCCGCGCCGCCTGCCGGAGGCCAAAGAGGGAACCATCGCGATCACCCTCATCCCCTATTTCGCCTGGGCGAACCGCGGCGTCTCGTACATGGAAGTATGGATTCCCCTGGCCCGGTAGGGCTTTGTGGCTTGTCTTTATGAGCGACAAGACGCCAGGGTCTGCAACGCTACACGGCGCCGGGGGGGCCTCCTGACGGGAGAGCCATAGACGTTTCGTCATTGATTCGGAATTCGGATTTCGTCATTCGTCATTGTTGCGCACCCCGGCTCGACGCAGAACAGGAAACGCAGGCCCATGAGTGATTCATCCTTGCCGCCCACCACTCCGAACAACGGCCTCTGGCAGCAGTTCAAGGCCTCCCTGCCGCGGAACGTCATCGTCCTGGGCATCGTCTCGTTCCTGACGGATGCTTCGACCGACATGATGTACTGGACGATGCCGTTCTTCATCGCCCTCCTGGGCGGCGGGTTTGTCTGGGTCGGCATCATCGAGGGCCTGCGCGACGGCATCACGAGTTTCGTGACGATCGGATCGGGATTTGTTTCCGACCGGATCGGCAAGCGCAAAGCGCTCGTCGGCCTGGGCTACGGCATCTCGACGGTCGTCAAACCGATCCTCGCCCTCGCCGCCGTGCCGTGGCAGGCGGCGGGACTCCTGGGCCTGGAGCGTGTCGGCAAAGGCATCCGCGGCGCCCCGCGCGACGCCCTCGTCGCCGGGTCCGTCAGCCCCGAGAACTTCGGCAAGGCCTTCTCGTTCCACCGCATGATGGACCATGCCGGCGCCGCCCTGGGGCAGATTGTCGGTGTCCTCCTGGTCATCTTCCTCTTTCCCTATTTCCACGACTTGGCGAAGGCCGGCAGCCGGTGGGTCACCAACGCCTCCGACGTCTTCCGGGCGATGTACCTTGTGTCGGCGGTGCCGGCGGTCCTGGCGGTGCTGGCCGTCGTCTTCTTCGTCCGCGAGAAGGCCTCCCCGATTAAGAAGAAGGTCGAAATCAATTTCCGCGCGGCCTACGACCGGCGGTTCTGGCTTCTCCTGGTGGTGATTCTGGTCTTCACGCTCGGCAACTCGTCCGACATGTTCCTCCTCTTGCGCGCGGGCCAACTGCTGGGCTATCCGCTGGACTTCGGGCCGCAGGAACACGAGGCGATGGCCCGCCAGTGGAACTTCCCGTGGCAACTGCCCGCCATGTTCTTCATCCTTTCGGTGGCGAAGATGCTGTTCACGTTGCCGGGCGGTTTTCTGGCTGACCGCATCGGCCGCGCGAAGACGCTCGCCCTCGGCTGGGCGGTTTACGCGGCCGTCTATCTCGCGTTCGCTTTCGCCACCGAAGCCTGGCACGCGTGGGTCCTCTTCGTTGCCTACGGCCTGTTCTACGGGTTCACCGAAGGGGTGCAGAAGGCGGTCATTGCCGACTTCGTCCGGCCGGAGGTCCGCGGGGCGGCCTACGGCATGGCGTATTTCTGCGAGGGGATCGCCAAACTCGTCGCCAGCCCCCTGTTCGGACTCCTCTACTTCCTCTTCGCCACGCCCGAGCATCCGGAATCCGGCGCCCACGTGGCGTTCGGTTTCGGCGCGGCCTGTGCAGCCCTCGCGTGCGTCCTCCTGGTCATTTTCCTCGGCGTGTTCCGGAAGCGCCGGGCGTGAAATTTCTTACGACCACACCCACCACGGGGCCTCGGCGAGTTCCGCGTAAACGACGAGGTCGAAGGCCGCGTGGGCCGCCAGCGGTGCGTGCACGTTGCCCGAAAGTTCCCTCAGCACGCCGAACGCGAGGCCGCCGACAAACGTCGCCGTCACAATGAACGGGAAGTTTATCGTTACCGCCTCGCCGGGCAGGGCAAAGAGCACGCTCTTGTAAGCCGTGTGCAATAGGGCCGCGCACGCAACCGCCCCGACTGGCCCCAACCGGCGCACACGCCCCTGGACGTAACCGCGGTAAAGGACTTCCTCCGCGCTGCCGATGAGCGCGGCGACGAGGGCGAATCCCCGGAACGCTTCCGGAAGTGCCGGTGCCCCGATGTGCCGGCGGTACCAGAGACCGAGCGCAAGGCCGAGAAGTGCGCCAACCGGCACATAGAGGGCCACTTTCCGCGCCACGGGGGCGAGGCCGAAAAGGATAAGCGGCGAACGTGAGCGGACGACCGCCCGCACGAGCGCCGCAGCCGTCAGGGTGAGCCCCGCCGCCGAAAAGGCAAATGGGACCGAGAGGCTGTGCGCGAAGAGGGCGAACACGACCATGCCGGCGCCTGCGACGGCCGCTTCGCCCACGTCCAGCCAACCGGCGCCCGGCGATTTGTCCAAGGTTGCAACCATCGGCGGATGATTACCTCGCGCGCCGGCGAGAAATCAACCACGCCCCGGCGACGACCGGCGCCAAGAGGAGGATCCACCCCGACCCGAGGCACAACGGTTTTCCGGCCGTGATGAGGCAATCCGGCAGCGCCTTCTGGAGTTCCGCGATTTTGGCGTTGGCCTCCTCTCCCTCCCACGGCGGCAGGACGAGGAGCCTCAGGCCCTTCAACTCCTTCAAGTCGGCCAAGTGTTTCTCGCCTTCGAAGGCGGGTTTGATGAGAACGAGGGCCTTGAGGTCCTTGAGGCCTTTCAGGGCGGCGATGTCCTTGACGTTCTCGCAGTTGAAGAGTTCCACCGCCTTGAGGCCGGAGTGATCCTTGATGACGGCATCGAACTCTTGCTGCGAGATCTTCGGCGGAAACGAGAGGTACTCGAGCGGAAGGTTCTTGAGCGGCCCGAGGTCCGTCACCTTCTCGCACCCGGCGAGTGAGAGGATGTGGAGTTTCGGCAACTTCGCCAGCGGCGAGAGGTCCTCGGCGTTATCTCCGGTGAGGGTCAATTGTTCCAGTTGCGGAAAGTCGGCCAGCGGTGAAAGGCCTGAAGGTGACTTGCCGAGGATTAGTGATTTAAGGCTCTTCATCTTTTTCGGCAGCGGTGACTGCTCGGGCGACCATTTTGAGAGAAGCAGTGTCCGGAGCCGCGGCAGGTGGGCGAGAAAGTCCAGGCTCTCGCCTTCCGCGTTTCCGAGCATCAGTACTTCAACGTCCTCGAGGCTTGTCCGCACTTGTTCGGTTTCGGCGGCCAGTGTCGCCGCTGGGATGCTCAACAGGCGCGGACGGAAGAGGCGAAGCGCGTCTGCCGGCTCCACGGCAGGCGGCGCCGCTGCACCTTCTTCGCCCGTCGGCGGCGCTTCGCGCGGCTCCAGCCAAAGGTCAATTGCCGGGTTCGTCTTCGCGACTTTCTTCAGGATCTCAAACTGTGCGGCATCCACGGTTTCTTCCATATAGAGCAAGCGAAGTCCCTTCAAGTCCTCTTCGGACGCCTGCCCTAACCATTCCCAGGTTGCCTCGTCTTTGAGAAGGACCGACACTGTTTTGCCGGCGAGCAGCAGCCGCTCATCCTCATCCTCCAAGGCGACGGCCAGGGCCGCCCCATCCGTCGCCCGATAGCTAAGAAACAACGGGTCTCCTGGCGTCTTTTTTGGGGAGGTAGCAATCAGGAACGCCAGCAGGTCGCCGTCCCGGGCCAGGAGACCCGCCGGTCGCCCCTCCTCGCTCACCATCCACGAAAACGGCGCGAGGGTGTGGTTGTAGCACACGGCCGCGCCTTCGACCTTGACGACGCGCAGTTCGTCTCCCGCCGCGCCCGCGCCCGGCTCGGTCCCCTTGCAGGAAGCCAGGAAGAACGGTACGCCGACGAGCGCCATCACCACCAGAGAGATCTTGTGCTTGGCCATCGCGGGTCTCCTTAACGAGCGATGCTTCGAGCGCCATTGTACTTGTTGACTCCTCGACCTGCCAGAGAATGTTCGGGAGCCGCGCCGCCGCGCTTGCTTTGCCGCCGGTCCCGATGTACGATGGGAATGAACCCTCAGGGAGCCGCCATATGCTCCAGTGCAAAGAGTGCGAATTCTGTGAAGTCGGCCCGGACGGCGAGGTCAAACTCAACTGCAACCCCTTCGCGAACGTCAAGGAATCCGAGTGCCTCCTGAAGTGGCAACTCCTCAGGCTGGACATGATGACCCGCGCCTACATGGCCACCATCGCCGAGTACCGCAAGATCGCCCCACTTCAGCAGGAACTCTATCGCCGCATGAAGCAGGAGTTCAAGGAGATGGACGACGCCGACAGTTGGAAGCAGAGCGACGATGAGACGGACGACGAGGATGAGCCCGACCTCGGCGGCCTCCCGCCCCTCGACGATCGAATCTAGTCAAGGCGCCACATCTCCGGCCCGCACCGCCTCCACAAAAGCAAGGCGGCCCCGAAGGGCCGCCTCGCCGGCACACATCTCTGCCTTGAATGGCTTACTTGATCGCCTGCACGTCCGCCCGGCCGCGGATCACCGTCGGCTCGTCCGTCCGCTGCCACGTGAACCGCTCCACCAGGCGCATCACTTCCGCCAGGTTGATCATCTTTTTGGCCTGTTCGATGCGTTCGCGTCCGGCCAGGCGCTCCGCCCAATCGAGGATGACGTCCGCTCCGTCGGCCGGCCTCAGGACGCCCCACCGCGTCACGGGTTCCGACGGAACGGGGTCGCCCGCTTTTTGCATCTCGGCGGCCAGACTCTCGCCGCCGCCCGACATCGCGTCGAGGCTCTTCTTCACGCCGGCCGTCGTCGTCCCCGCCACAAGCCACGTGTCCGTCACGGCGACGCTGATGGCGATGTTGTCTGCCGCATCGCCGAGCGCCTTCTTCAGGAACCCCGGTGCCTTGATGACCAGGATGGAGGCGCCGCCGTACGGCTCTTCCTGGACGTCGATCTTCGGGGCGCCCTCGCGCTCCTCCGTGAACGCCGCCAGGATCATCGCCTTGGCCGCCAAGCCGTCCTTGAACGCCTGGGCGACCGCCCGGCCGCTTGCGGTCAGCCGCACGAGGCCCAGGAGGGCCGGCGCTTTGCCGCTCTCGCTCTTCGTGATGGCGATCGCGGCCTCGGGCCCGCGGCCCGACGTGATGGTTTCCATCGTCTGGCCGGGGAACCATCCGCGGATGCCCATCTCGGCCCGGCGGAGCCGCTCCGGCCCTTTCTCGCTGGCGGCGGCCTTCGCCTTGGCCAAGTCCCAGAGGGCCTTCGGACGGAAAGCCGTCGCCACGGCCGCCACCGTCTCGGCCGGCAGAATCTTCGGGCTCTCCAGAGCCGTCGGTTCGTTCGCCCCGACCTCGCCCGCGCCGCTCACCAGCCGCCACTCAAAGTGCAGCCGCCCGTTCGATTTCGGGTACATGGCGACGGCGCCGGGCCCGCCGCGCGGCTTTGTCTCGGCCGCGTAGGCCCGCACGCGCCAGCCGGCAGGCAGATCCGCCGCCGCACGGGCGAAATGCCCTTCCGTCCCGAGGACGGCCCCGCCCATCATGGCGTCGAGCACGCGCTCCAGCGCGTCGCCCTCGGCGCCCGACACCAGCAGGACGCCGCCCGCGAACGCCATCCGGTCCACGCGGTTCTCGCGGCGAACCTCCCAGATGGCGACGTCGCGGTAGCGTTTCGCTTCGACGCCGCCCGTCGCGTCCACGAGGCGCTGGGCCATCGCGTTCGTTGTCTCGGTCAGGAGGACGGCCTGTCGCTTGTCTTCGCCCGCGAGCAGGACGACGGCGCTTCGCCCGCCGAGATACGTCCGCAGGGCTTCCTCCTTCGTCATCGTGAGGTCCGCGAGCAGCCGCTCCAGCCGAGCCTCCATTTCGCGGTGCCGCTCGCTCGCCTCGTGCTTGCGGAACGCCTCGGTCTGTTCGAGGGCGGCCCAGAACTTCGAGTCGAGGAGCATCGCCCGCAGTTGGGCGGCGTTCACCGTTTCGACGAGCGCCTTGGCATCGGCCGGCACGAGCGACGCCATCTCGGGCGTCTCCGCGCGCACCCCCGCCGCCAGCACCGCCACACCCGCTGCCACGAACAACCACCTTGCGCACCTCATCGCTCTCTCCCTTTCCATTGGGCCTGACGCCTTACTTGTTCTCCGTGACGGGCGGCTGGGAGGCGGCGGCACGCGGTACGTCCAGCGCCGACCGTGCCAACCCAACCGGTCCCTCCAAATCGTTCCAGAAAAGTCCCAGGGCGTCCTCGAGCGGCGACGTCTGTTCTGCCGGCGCAGGGACGCCCGCCTCTTCCTTGGCCGGTGCTTCCGCGAAGGGCCCCAGCATGGCCGCAAACACCTCGGTCGGCAGGACGGGCTCCGGCCGCGCCGGCCAGAGGACGACGACCGCCGCCACCGCCGCGGCCGCTACCGCCGCGGCGACCCATACCCGCCGGATGGTGCGCCGGCGCCTTTGGGCCAGTCCCCCCGCGCCCACGATCCGTTCCACAATCGCCGCCCGGCGAACGCCCTTCGGCCGGGCCCCGGCCCCCAGGCGCTCGCCGAGGTCGCATGCAATGGCGAGGCGCAGCCGGCACACGTCGCACGATGCCGCGTGTGCCTCGAGGTCCGCCGGCAGCGCCGGCGATTCCTCGCGGTCCAGCCATTGCTCGATGCGTTCGCATTCGCTCGTCATGGTTGGTCTCCAATTTGGGATTGGCTCACGGCCGCCCGCCCCCGGAGCAGCGATTCTGCACTGCGGCGGACCTCGATCCGCGCGCGATGGAGCCACGATTTGACCGAGCCCACCGGCACGCCGAGGATGTCGGCGATCGAATCGCAGGATTCGCCCTGCGCGTGGTAAAGAAGAAGGGCCGCCCGCGGCTCGGGGGCGAGTCGCTGAACCGCCTGCCAGATGGCCGCCAGGCGCCGCTGGTCCTCCTCCTCGTCGGCGAGGCGCTGCCACGGCTCCAGGGCCGCCGGCGACGCAAGGTGAGGGTCGAGCGGCACGGCCGGGCGCGCCCGCCGCCACCGTTCGAGCACGAGGTTCGTCGCGATCCGCGCCAGGTACCCTTCGAATCGGCCGCGAGGCGTCCAGTCGGCCAGATTCGCGAGCGCCCGGGCGTAAGTCTCCTGAACGATTTCATCCGCGTTGTCCTCGCGCCGCACCAGCCGCATCGCCAGCGCCCAAAGGTCGTCAATCGTCGCCTCGACGAGTTGGCGCCGGGCAGCCGCGTCACCCGCAGCGGCGCGTCTGATCCATACCTCGGCGACGGTTTCAGCCACAGCGTGCCCCTTCGCCCTGCGTCGGCCCGTCATATTCTTCAATGCGCGAGAGCCTTTACGGTTGCATTGTATCGGCGTGAAACGAAACAGGGGGAAGATTCGCGGGGCTGGTGTAAAAAAGCGGGGCACGGCGAGCCGTGCCCCTGGCGTCCATCCCCGGGTGCTTGCTTATTCGTTTGTGTCTGCGACGGGCAACAGGACCGTGAAGGTGGACCCGACGCCGGGCGTGCTCGTCACGCGGATTTCGCCGCCCGCCTGGTGCGCCAGGTCCTGCGCGACCGCCAGACCCAGCCCCGCGCCGCCGTTCTCATAGGTTTCCTCGTCCGCGTGCGAAGCCGTCGTGAAGAACGGTTCGAAGATCCGGTCGAGATGCTCGCGCGCGATGCCGCTGCCCGTGTCGCTTACGCGGAGGGCGACGTAGCCCGGCGTGTCGGCGGGGGCGACGGCACAGGTGAGCATCCCTCCCTTGGCCATCATCGCCTTGCGCGCGTTCAGAAGGAGATTCAGAAGGACATGTTCCATTTCGACCGGCACGACACGCACGGGCGCCGACGTCTCGTGCTGGCGGACGAGTTGGATGTTTTCCTTCGGCAGGTGCCATTCGAGAAGGCCGACGGCGGCGTCCATCAGCGCGTCGGCGGGGACGACGCGCGTCTCGGTGCGCCGGCCGGTGGCGTAGTTCATCAGACTCCGGACGATGGCGCCGGCACGCTCGCCGAGCGCGACCGTCTTTTCGAGGGCCGTCCGGCACATCTGGGGCTCGTCGTTTTTGAGGGCCTGGTCGGCGCGGCCGATGATCATCGTCAGGAGGTTGTTGAACTCGTGGGCCATGCTGCCGGCCAGTTGGCCGACGGTCGCCAGACGCTGGGCCTCGACAAGGCAGCGCTGGAGGCGTTCGGCCTGCCGGCGCGTCCGTTCGAGTTCCTGCCTCAGCGTTTCCGTCTCGGTGGCCTGCAAGGTTTTTTCCTCGGGTCACGGAGGAAGTGAAGGGCAGACCCCTCACCCGCAGGTCTTATCGGCATCCGGACGGGGGGAATTCAAAGGAATCGGCGCCGGCGTCCGGCGGGGCCTTACGGCTTCTGGCGGAGGGCGGCCACGTAGGGGAGGTTCCGCCACCGGCCGCGATAGTCCAGGCCGTATCCGATGACGAACCGGTCTTCAATCTCGAAGCCGACCCAGTCGGGTCTGCGGATGGGCGGTTCGCGTGGCGCCGCGCGCCGTTTCGCGAGGAGCACGAGCGTCTTCAATTCCGCCGCCCCGAGGGTTTCAATCTGTCGGCAGACGGCGCTCAGGGTGCGGCCGGTGTCGAAGATATCGTCGACGATGAGGACCGGCCGACCCGGGACGACCTCGGCGAGTTCGGGCGGCAGCGTGAGGCGCACGTCGCCCGGCCGGGTCCCCTCGTACGACCGGGCCGTGACGAATTCGATGTCCATGGCCGCCGGCCAGGCCCGCACGAGGTCGGCCAGGAACAGGACGCAGCCCTTCATGACGGCGACGACGACCACTTCGCGGCCGGTGTAGGCGTCGGCGAGGAGGCGCCCGAGTTCGCCCACGCGGGCCGCGATCCGGTCCGATGGAATCAGGATTTCGCCGACTTCCTCGGACATGGGGCGCTCGCTTTCTTCGATTGGGCGGCCTAGGCGGGGATGGGATGCGTGCGGCAGAACTCGGCCACGTCTTTGCGGACGCCTTTGGCTTCGCGCGCCGGATCGTCGGCCTTGAGAATGCGGTCGATCCATCGGGCGATCGCACGGGCGTCGTCCTCGTTGGCCCCGCGTGTCGTGATCGACGGCGTGCCGATGCGGATGCCTGAGCCTTGCGCCGGCGGACGCGTGTCGAACGGGATGACGTTGTGATTGACGACGATGCCGGCCTTGCCCAGTCGGCGTTCCGCCTCGGAGCCGGTCAGGTTCTGCGGCCCGAGGTCCACGAGGAACAGGTGCGTGTCCGTCCCGCCGGAGACGAGCCGGTAGCCGAGCGAGAGCATTTCGTCGGCCATGGCCCGGGCGTTCGCGATGATCCGGACCTGGTAGGCCTTGAATTCGGGTGTCTGGGCGAGGGCGAAGGCGGCCGCTTTGCCCGCGATGATGTGCATCAGGGGGCCGCCCTGGAGGCCGGGAAAGACGGCCCGGTCGATGGCTTTGGCGTCCTTGGCGCGGCAGAGGACGATGCCGCCGCGGGGCCCCCGCAAGGTTTTGTGGGTCGTGGCGGTCACGAAATCGGCGACCGGCACAGGGTCCGGGTGGACGCCGCCCACCACGAGTCCCGCGAAGTGGGCCATGTCGACGAGGAGGCGTGCGCCGGCGGCGTGGGCGATGTCGGCCAGCTGCGCGACGTCGATCGCCCGCGGATAGGAACTGGCGCCGGCCACGAGGAGGTCCGGGCGGACCTCGCGGGCCTGGCGCGCGAGGGCGTCGTAATCGATCCGCTCGGTCTTTCGGCTGACGCCGTAGTGCGCGATCCGGTACAGTCGGCCGCTGAAGTTTGCCTTCATGCCGTGCGTCAGGTGGCCGCCGTGCGCGAGGTCCATCGCGAGAATGGTGTCGCCGGGCTTGAGGCAGGCGAAGTAGACGGCCATGTTGGCCTGGCTGCCGGAGTGAGGCTGGACGTTGATGTGCTCGCATCCGAAGAGGCGTTTGCCTCGCTCGATGGCGAGGTGTTCGACCTCGTCGATCGTTTCGCAGCCGCCGTAGCAGCGGTGGGCGGGGTATCCCTCGGCATACTTGTCGGTGAGTATGCTGCCGACGGCCTCGCAGACGCTCGTGGGGCAGAGGTTTTCGCTGGCGATGAGGTCAATGGTTTCGTTCTGGCGCCGCCGTTCGCGCTCGACGAGGTCCGCCAGTTCCGGATCGCTTTTTCTCAAGGCTTCGAAGTTCATCGGTTCCCCTGCTCTGCGTCTTCGCGTTTCCCGTTTGCCGGAGCGGTCCCGGGGACACGCCCCGCCCATCACCACACGACGAACGAATCGAAACAGACCTGGATTTCGGGCTCGACGACGGCCATCTCCGATTGCCTGGCCGTGGCGATTAAGGCATAGGCCCACTCGTCGGTGACGGCGAGGAGCATCCGCTGCTCGAGCGGCGCGACGCCGCGGGGATTCTCGATCGTCAGCAGCAGGGCCGGGCGCCCGTCGGCCAATTCGACCTCGTCCCGCTGAGACACAGCGAGATCGGGCTGGACACTTACGAGTTCGGCGGTCATGTCGTCGGCCCAGGCGTCGAGGGTTTCGCCTTCCCGCTCGATGACGGTCACCTGGACGACGGCGCTCGGGATTCGCCGGCGTGCGGCGGCCGGGGCCTCGGGGGGCGTTTCGGCCGGGACTGCCGTTTCACCCCGCCGTTCGTCGGTCGCGACGATCTCCAGGACCACGTCGCCGCCGAGGTCGCGGACGATCCACCCTTTCGGGACGTCGATCGCGAACCCGAGCGCCGGCCGGACGACGTCGCATCCTTTGGCTTCGGGCGGGACGGTCGGCGCGCAGCCGGCCGGCCCCAGGCCCGCCGCCAGCAGGACGGCGGCCAGCGCGCTAAGCCGACTGGCTGCGTGCGGCGGCGCGGCGATGCAGTTCCGCTTCGATGAGTTCATCCAAGTCTCCGTCGAGGATATCCTGGACCCGGCCGGTTTCGTACTCGGTCCGGTGGTCTTTGACCATGGTGTACGGCTGGAGGACGTAGGAGCGGATCTGGTTTCCCCAGGCGATCTCGCCCTTCTGGCCGTAGAGTTTCGTCAGTTCCGCGTCGCGTTTCTGCTCCTCGATGCGCTTGACCCTCGCGCGGAGGATCTCCATCGCCGTCCGCCGGTTCTGGTGCTGCGAACGTTCGTTCTGGCACTGGACGACGATGCCAGTCGGGAGGTGCGTGAGGCGGACGGCGCTACTCGTCTTATTGACGTGCTGGCCGCCCGCCCCGCCCGCGCGGAAATAGTCGATCCGCAGGTCCTCGTCCTTGATCTCGACGTCGCCCGAGTCCTCGAGTTCCGGGAGCACGTCGACGCTGGCGAAGGACGTGTGACGGCGCGCCGCCGAGTCGAACGGGCTGATCCGCACCAGCCGATGCACCCCGCCCTCGGCCGAGAGGTACCCGAACGCGTACGGCCCGACGATGCGGGCGGTGACGCTGCGGTAGCCCGCCCCTTCGCCTTCGACGGTGTCCACGATGGTCATCTCCCAGCCGGCCCGCTCGATGTACCGGGCGTACATGCGAAGGAGCATGGCGGCCCAGTCGCAACTTTCCGTGCCGCCCGCGCCGGCGTGGATCGCCAGGTAGCAGTTCTTCGCGTCGTTCGGCCGCGAGAGGAGCGATAGGAACTCGAGCCGCTCGAGGGTCTTTTCGACGGCGGCCAGTTCCTCGCCGACCTGGGCGATGGCCGGGGCGTCTTTCTCTTCGGATGCCATGTCGAGAAGCGCACCGGCATCCTCCAGGCGTTTGCGGAGCGTCTCGGCCGGATCGACGACTGCCTTCAGGCCCTTGAGGCGCCGGACGACGGCCTGGGCTCCTTCGGGGTCGTCCCAGAAATGGGGCGCGGCCATCTGGGTTTCGATTTCGGCGAGGCGTGCCCGCTTCGTTCCGACGTCAAAGAGAGTCCCTGAGCGTCGTGAGACGCTCTTGGAGGGCCTCCAGTTTGTCGCGGGTTTCGGTTTCGGTCATCGGAACGCCTCGTTCGCGGCCAAGCCGTGTGGGGCCGATTATAGGTTCCCCGGGGGCGGTGTCAACGGGAAGAAAGGCAGTGACTGAATTTAGGTTTCGCATGCGGTGAACTTTACGCCTGAACTTACGGACGTCGGCGATTGTGGATAACTTTTTGGCGCGAGTTTTGGAGGGTATTTTTGGGCGATTTGGGATTGTCCATCGGCCTTGGCGGTGGCGTCCGGGGGGATTTTTCGGCGGACGGGGTGCTTTTGGTAAGATGGGCTAGCGCGGATTTGCAGTTTTTTGCAGGTTTTTGGCAGGTTTTTGGCAGGTTTTGGGGGCTTTTTGCGGCAATTTCGGGCTTTTGGCATCCATGTCATGTGCATACCTTTATGTGCATAACTTCCCGCGGACGCACG
>Ga0307380_10006392_pt1 | contig 15479 bp, 16 predicted proteins | sample UN3MG_FD_202239 | JGI IMG/M metagenome (GOLD analysis project Ga0307380, IMG submission 202239) | Soil microbial communities from Risofladan, Vaasa, Finland - UN-3 | ecosystem: Environmental > Terrestrial > Soil > Coastal area > Acid sulfate soil | place: Finland: Risofladan, Vaasa | collected...
GGACCTTCTCGAAGTTCATCAAGATCAAGGCGAGGGCGATCACACCGACGAGGATGGCGAACACCCGTTTCAGATAAACCATCTGGGTGTGGATCTTGCGGGCCTTTAGATTGTCCTCGGCATCGATTCTGTACTTGTCGAAAAAATAGTCCTCCAAAACAGAGGCGGAGCGGACCACGATCCAGGAGATGGTGAAGATAGTGAGAATACTTGCCAGGTGGCGCAGCAGATCGAGTAGATGCTCCGGGAGCGAGACAAAGGGAAGAACCACGACCACTGCCAGCAGAGGCAATCCCAGACGCATGGGGCCTTTGATGTGGTGTACCACCGAGCGAAATATCAGGCTGCCTTTCTCGACATTCCGGCGAAGCCATATTCTGGTGATGAGCGAGAGGATGAGATGCAGCAGCAGGGCAAAAACAACCGCGCCGATAAGGAACCCGCCGCTCAACAGCAGCTCCCGCCAGTTATCCACAATGTTTTGCCAGTTCATACAGGTCGCTGCCCGGCCTATCCCAGATCGACCTGGCGGGCCCTACCTTTCAGGGAACGGCTGAAGGAAATTTTGGGAGCAGCCTCTTCCGGCCGAGCCTGAATGGTCATTTTGTTGCCCGTTGCCGGGTTGACCACCACCCGAGCTTTTCGAGGCGGACGCTTTTTCAGGTACAATCTTCCGATCTTGCCCAAGGGAACCCGTTCCCCGAGCAAAACTCCCGATTCAATCATTGTCAAGTAGTCCGTCATTACCTGGCGAGCCTGTTTCTGAGTCAACCCGTTCTTCTTGGCCAAGTAGGTGACGATCGCCTTGCTGTTGAACTGATCGGGCAGACTCTGACCCGGCGACAGAACCGTCCTGTTGATCTTGACAAAACCATTGGTCAGAAAAATCGTGGCCTCCCGGATACGCTTCTCCTGCTCCTCCGGGCTGACCTCTGCCGGACAGACGGCGATCTTCAACAGGCTGGAGGTGCTGCGGACCTGACCGCTCGAGAACTGAGCCTCGCTGTCGATCCGAATGTCCCCGACCAACCCGCTCCTGTCCATGACCACAAGGTCGGGAACATCGGCGCGTAGAGAAATGCTGGCATACTCCACCCGCCTGCCGCCAGCGGACAGCGTGCCCAGGCTGATCAGGGAACCGGAGTAGGACAGAAGCAACGCTCCCCGCGGATCGTCACTGGCAAAGGATTCGATCTCTTCCATGTCCAGCGCCCGGATCTGCTCTTCGAACAGCCTTCTCTTTTCCAACCATACGGAAGCCATCTTCTGAAAGGACTCTTCGGTATCGGGGAGCCCCGAGCTGCTGGTGATCTTTTTCAGATGGGAGCGGACGGTCGCCGAGAGCCCGCGAATCTCATCACTCATCACTTTCCTCCTCCGCTTCATCGATCCCGTGCTCGGCCAGCCAGGCCTTGGCGCTCGTCCAGACAAAGCGCAACTGAGTCTTTCCGATGGTCAGGACGTAGCCGTCTTTCATGTTTTTCTGGATATACTCCTTCTCCTTGACCCGCGTCTTGTTCAGGCTGCCCAGATCCACCACTGTAAAGTGGTCGCCCCGGAATACGACCTGGCAGTGCTTTCGGGAGATGTAGGGATCGGGAAGATGGAGGTCGCACTGGGGATCCCGACCGAGCGTCACGGTCTTGCGGGTGATGGGGAACATCTCTCCCTCCCGGTCACCACTCAAGATTTCAAGATAAACCTCCGGCGGAAGGCTGTCAGGCTCCATGAAAAATCCTCCTTCTACGACTAGTGTACTCCATCCCTGCAAAGAAACAAGGGAAAATATGTTTTATACGCTGTCCTTTCTCCACCGGTGGGCTATACTAGAAAGAGAAAACCCGCAACGAGGAGGAACCCATGGGTGAGTATCTAGATCAAATTCCAGGAGAAGTGCAGGATCACATTCGGCAGATCACAAAATCTTCGGGCCTGCCCGACACCGAGGAATCAGTGGAGACGATCGCCCAAGGCTGGCTGGAGAAAAAGGAGCTGTTCGAAAACCAGCTGGTAGAGATGAATATGGAGGATCTTGAGGAGCTCGATCAATACGACGAGCAGGGCTGCCTGGCCATGACCTATTCCGGATCTCTTTTGAACATCGGTCCGGTCCGGGAAGGGGGGCGTACCGTTCAGTACGCCAGCATCGGCCTGCGCCAGGACGTGCCGGAAACGGCGAGCAAGGAAAACTCTCAACTATCCAGCGACGTGCGTGTTGGAGAGGCGGTGAGCTTCTCCCCCGGACCCATCCAGAGCTCTTCACCGATCTTCAAGATCGCCGTGACCACGGGGGATCTGGAGGCCGAAGAGCAGGAGGAACAGATCACCAAGGCGACCATGATCCTTGCCGAAGGATTCGTGGAGGTAAACAAGAACCTCGATTTGGAGTAAAATCAAACTGGAACCCGGAAGCACAGTCGAGCTCATCAACAACCTGAAGCGGATCTACGGCCGGGGCCGGCCTCCGGAGCCGAAGGAGCTTCTCGAAGAAACCCTGGCGACCGCCGAGGTGCTGGACAAAGAACCGGAAGAGATTCGTCCCCGCGACAGGGAAGGTCTACCCGGAGGGCTGCTCCGGCTCTACCCTGAGATCCCCACTATACTGGTGCCGGATCTGCACGCCCGGATGGAGTTGGTCTTGAGCGTGCTGGCCTTCGAGGACGAGCAGGGCAGCCCGGCGGTAGACGGAATGGCCGCCGGCGGGCTGCAGATCCTCTGCCTTGGGGATGGTTTTCACGCCGAAGGCAGAGCAGCCCCGCGCTGGCAGGCGGCGCTGGAGGAGTTCAAGGGCGGCTACCGCAAGCACAACCATATGGATGATGAGATGAGGGAGAGCCTCGGAGTCATGGAGATGGTCATGGCGCTGAAGAGACAGTTCCCGAATCATTTTCACTTCCTCAAAGGCAATCACGAGAACGTTGCCAACGAACAGGGAGAGGGTAACTTTCCCTTTCTCAAATTTGCCAATGAAGGGCTCATGGTCAAGATCTACATGGATCACTTCTACGGCGAGGAGATCCTGACCGCGTACGCCGCGCTGGAGAAGAAGTTCCCCCTGCTGGCCGTCGACGGCAACTTCCTGGCCTCCCACGCCGAGCCGGCTTGGTTCATACCGGAACAGGAGGTTATCGAATACCGCAGGCTGCCCCAGGTGGTGTACGGTCTGACCTGGACGGACAACGACGAGGCGGAGCCGGGAAGCGTTCAACAGATGCTGGAGCACTACCTGGAGCCGGAGGCTGCCGAAACGGCGTACCACTTCGGCGGACATCGCCCCGTGCGGGGAGGCTACAACTTGAGATCCGACGGCCGTTACGTGCAGATTCACGATCCGGATCGGTACGTCGTGGCCGTACTGCCCGCAACTGAGGCGATTGACTTGGATCGAGACATCCGTGAATTGGATAGGCAGGCGTTTCGAGAACTGATCGATGATAAAGAAACCAGCTAAACCAACTCGGAAAGTAGGCAAATACACGATCGTCTCCAAAATCGCCCAGGGCGGAATGGGGGCGGTGTACAAGGCCAAACATCCCACCCTGAACCGATTTGTCCTGCTCAAGAAGCTGACCTTAAGAGGCGGTCCCCAGTTTATCGAACGCTTCAGGCGGGAAGCGCGCATCATGATGGACTTCAAGCACGATCACATCGTGCAGGTCTACGACCACTTCAAGGAGGGCTCCTCCTACTACATCGCTGAAGAGTTCGTCGACGGGATATCCCTCGAGCAGCTGATCAAGCGGGAGCGCTACCTCTCCAACGAAGCGGCTGCCCTGATTTTCTACGAGGTGTGCAAGGCTCTGCAGCACGCCCACGAAAAAGGTGTGATCCATCGTGACATGAAGCCCGGCAATATCCTCATCTCCAATCAGGGGGAGGTCAAGCTGGTCGACTTCGGCATCGCCACCTCTTTAGAGGACAGCGAGGAGGGTCTGACCCGGGACGGGATGACCCTGGGAACACCGTCCTACATTCCCCCGGAGCAGATCGACAACGCCAAGAGCGTGGACAGGCGGGCCGACATCTACTCTCTGGGGGTTGTGCTCTACGAGATGCTCACCGGCAAGACCCCCTTTCCCGGCAGCTTCAACGCTGAAACGATCGCCCTGATCCACAAGGGAAAGTACACACCGCCGAAGCGGATCAATCCCAAGATCGCCCCGGCTTTAAGCAAAATCATCACCAAATCCATGAAACCAAACCGGAGTCGTCGTTTCCAGGACCTGCGTCAGATCATTCACCGTCTGGAGCGGAGGATCAAACGCAGGGATCCCGCTTCGATCAAGAGGGCTCTCAAACGGGTGATCCAGGGCAGAGAGATCGGGGATATATACAAACCCAGACGTACCTGGGTGTTCTGGGTTCTTATTGCACTGATCCTGGGCGCAATACTTACCGCAGGCGGGTACTACCTGTACCTGAAGGGATATCACTACGAACTTCTTCAACCCGATCGATACGGATCCCTGGTTGCTTCCGCTCGGATTCCGGCTTCTTACAAAGATCCGGAGGACATCTATATCGCCGCGGTGCTGTACCGGGAAGCGGAGGGAGAGCTGGTACGCGTCGAGGATGCGACCTTCCACTTTCGGGCCAAACAGAGTGCCGAGCAGGAGGACAGCTACATTCTGGAGTCGGAACGGCTGTACCTGGAGACAGGCAGATACAGGCTGAAGGTGAATCTGGAGGGTCAGCTGCACTGGGAGTCCTTCTTCCTCGGCTCCCGTTCCCTGCAGAAGCAACATCTCGATAGCTCCTCGGGGCAATGCATCGAGATCCGGCTGGAGCAGACTCCGCCCCTGCCCCTCGAAGTCCGTTACACCGTATCGGACATCCGCAGCGGTGAAGATCTGACTGACTCTACAGCCTTTTTCGTCTTTCTGAACGACCGCTGGATCCATTGGAATCGAGGAATCGCCGGTTCTCTGACCACCGGGGCCGGCTACCGCTTCAAAGTCGAACGCGCCGGCTACTACCCTCAGACCTTCAACTTGGGGATAAAGCCGTACCAGCCGCTGCTGCAGCTCCAGGTTCAGCTGATCCCCTACCCCGGCACACTCAAGATTAACTCAAATGCCGAGGGCTTCCAGATCCTGTTGGATGATTCTCCGGCCTACCTGAGCGGCGGCAAGGACAGGATCTACCAAACCCTGGAACCGCTGGAAGCGGGATCCCGGGAGCTGATCCTCGATCCGGGGGAATATCTGTTGACCGTGAGGCGGAACGACCAGCTGTCCCGCAGCCTCCCGGTTACCATTCTTTCAGAAAAAATTGTGCGGGTGAACGCACGTTATGATAAATCCGCAAAAGTTCTTGAGGTAGTTATCGAATAACAGGAGGTGTCTATGAGTACAGGATTGCGAAGACTGATCCTACTCTGTCTCGGAATACTCGCCGGGGTAGCGGCCTGGCCGCTGTCCGAACTGATCGTGGCCAGCCAGGCTCGCTTTCCATCCTACCTGCTTTTCGTCGCCGTACTCGGCGCCGCGGTGGGAATCCTGATGGGCGCCTTCTTCGGCGCCGCGGCAGGGATCTTCGCCCGGGTCGGATCCAGAATCCTGGTCGGGATGTTCGTTGGAGCGATCGTCGGCCTGATCGGGGGAACCATCGGTTTGTTGATCGGACAGGCCGCCCTGTTCCTGATTGGCGGCCAATTCTTGAGCTCCTACCGCAGCTTCCAACAGGTAGGCCTGCCGATATCCCGGGCGATCGGCTGGGCTTTCCTCGGTATCTTCGTAGGCTTGGCCGAAGGTTTCCGGGCCGGTTCTGCGAAAAAAATGGGCATCGGTCTTCTCGGCGGCCTGATCGGCGGCCTGATCGGCGGCTTCGCGCTGGAGTACTCCCGCCTGTACCTGCCGCAAGCCCTTCCTTCCCGACTGATCGGCCTGATCGTCCTGGGAGTAGCCATAGGCCTGTTTTACGGGATCATCGAGCGAAGCATGGCCTTCGGGATTTTAAGGGTGTTGAACGGCCGCTTGAAGGGCAAGGAGTTCATTCTCAATGAGGGGCGAATCCGAATCGGCCGGGCCAGGCGGAACCAGATCACCCTGGAGCCCTACGAGAACCTGGCGGATCGCCAGGTGCAGATCCGCTTCCGTAAAGGCGAAGCGGTGCTGACCAACCTCGAACCGAAATATCCCGTCTTGGTAAACGACCAGCCGGTCAAGGAGCATCGTCTCAAGTATGAGGACGTTCTGAAAATCGGCTCGGCCAAACTGTTCTATAGATACGACTAAAGGAGACGCTGCGATGAAAAAAACGATTATTTGTATTCCGGCGTTGCTCCTGATCTGCGCCGCCGCCTTCGGCTACAACGTGCGCCTGTCCCAGATCGATGCTTCCCGGCTACTCCTCGGTCAGACGGTCCGGCTGTACGTCAGCGTGACCGATGATCTGGGGGTACCGGTGGAGGGAATCGGAGCGGAAAGCTTTACGATCTTTGAGTCCCCGGACGGGCAGAACTTCGAGAAAATCGAGGGTCTGACCGAGTTCAAACCCGGGGCCGCTTCGGCTGAAGGGATTACCTTTCTGCTTCTGATAGACAACTCGGGGAGCATGTATGACACCCTGGAGGGCCGCCCTACCGAAGATACGGCCCGCAGGCGCATCACCCATGCCAAGACCGCGGTGCGCACCTTCCTCGGCAGCATGACCAGTCCCAAGGATACCGTCGGGCTGGCGTCGTACAACACCTCCTACACCCTCCTGGCCGCAGCTTCCGGGGACAAGGGCCAGGTTGCGGGTTTCCTCGACGAAATCCAGCAACCAGACTCGGAGCAGGCCTATACCGAGCTGTACGCCGCCCTGACCCTGGCGGTCCGGGATTTCCAAGGACTCGGCGGCCGCAAAGCCATCGTGATCCTCTCCGACGGGGAGAACTACCCCTATCTCCAACATTCGGGAAATCCCCATCCTGTGTTCGGGAACAAGATCTACGACTACACCGAGCCGGTCCGGGACTGTCAGGAGGAGGGGATCTCGGTGTACGCCGTGAACTTCGCCGCCGAGAAAGACCCCAACCTGGAGGCGGTCGCCCTGGAGACAGGGGGTACCGTGTTCGACGCCCGCAGCCAGGAGGAGCTGGCCCGGGTGTATCAAAGCATCCACGAACAGGTGGCCGGGGAGTACCTGATCGGCTATCGGGCAACCATGGCTCCCGCGGAGAAGAAGTATGTCCGGGTGCTGGCGCAGGTGCAGGAGAACGGACAGCCGCAGCAGGCGACCCGCTTCTACTTCTCCAGCACTGTGTTCGGGCTTCCCCTGGACAGGGTCGGAGCGCTGCTAATCGTCCCCTTTGTTCTGGCCTTCATCGCACTCTGGCTGATCTCCCTGCTGAAATTCGAGAAGAAGAGAGGACCGGCGACCCTCGAAGTCTTGAAGACACGGGTGGGACGGGCTCAAACCCGAATGTTGCCTCTGGGCACGGCCAAAACAGTCATTGGCGGCAGCCGCAGCGCTGATCTTACGATTGCAGGCAATCCCGGCATCAAGGAACGCCACGCCACGGTGGTCTACGACGCCAAGAAAAAGGCTTACACGGTCGTGGGTTCCGGTGACCTGACCGTCAACAACCGGCCGGTCAAGACCAAGGTGCTAGAACCGGGAGACGTGATCGACGTGGGAGGCGCCACCATCGTGTTCGACGACGGCGAGGTCTGAAGCATCGCGGCGGCCACGTTTGGTCCATCCAGATTGGATACACTATCCGCCATTGTGGTTATCTGTAAAATTATCCGTTCTGCTTCTAATATTCCAGGAAACCGCAATGGTACAGGGACCTGTTTCAGGATTCTAGGTAAAATCACTGCCGTATCAATACAGCTTTCCCATTGTGGCAGTCCGACTTGACCATGGGTTAGGCTCCCTTTATATTTTTTCTATAACAACGAACAGAGAGAGGGTGGAAAGCGATGAGCACCCCGGTTCAATGAATACGGAACGCTCCAAACGACAACCTGCCCCGAGAATCCTCACCACCACGGTGGGTTCCTACCCCTACCCGGCCTGGCTGGCCGCCATGCCCCTACATGCTGGCCCGCACCCTCCTGGATAAGCACTACGGGAACTTTGAGGCCCTGCTGATGGATCTGGCCGGGGTCCTGGCAGCTCAGGTCGCAGATCTGGAATGCGCCTGCCTCCAGGTGGACGAAGCAAACCTGCCCGGCAATCCCGACGATGGACCGTTGGCTGCCCGGGCCATCAACCTGCTCCTCGACGCGGTGGGCAGCGGTTCCAGCGTCGGGGCAGCCGGCGCCGGGCGGCCGCTGCGGGCGGTCCACCTCTGCTTCGGCAACTACGGGGGGCAGACCATCCAGAAGGGTACCTGAAAAGCCTTGATCGCCTTTCTCAACGAGCTTCACGCGGATCACCTGGTTCTGGAGCTGGCCCGCCGTCCGGACAGCGATCTGGAGGCGCTGAAGCAGGTCCGCCCTGAGATTAGCCTGGGCCTCGGGGTCATTGACGTCAAGGTCAATCAGGTGGAAACCCCCAACGAGGTGGCCCGGCGGATCGAGAGGGCCGGGTCGGCTGGGTGCACCCGGACTGCGGCTTGTGGATGCTGCACCGATCGGTGGCCGAGCGCAAGATCACCGCCCTGGTTCAAGGCCGGGATCTGTACCTGGGCAGATAAAGTTACCCTCTCTACACGGACGTTTCTGTTTCTCCTGTAGACTCTGCGGTGTACCACCCTCCGTGACCACACAAATTTCCACCTCAACCGTGTCGCCGGCGAATTGAGAGCCATGCCGGATCACAGCTGGGTATTCGTCGACGAGATCCAAAGGATGCCAAACCTTTTCAACGAAGTGCATCGGTTTATCGAAGAAAAACAATTAAAATTCATACTCACCGGTTCTTCAGCCCGCAAACTAAAACGCGCCGATGTTAATCTCCTCGCGGGACGAGCCCTGTTTCGCCGAATTCACCCCTTCATGCCTATGGAACTCCGACAGAATTTCGACATTGAAGCAGTCCTACGGTGGGGTAGCATTCCTCTAATATGGAATTCAAGTGACAAGCGAGAAACACTGAAAGCAACGGTTATTTCGACATCCTGGAAGACACCTTGCTGTCCTTTCGACTTCCCTCATTTGAAGCAAAACTCTATTGGGTTGATCCGGGCCTGGTCAGGGCTGCCGGCAATCGCTTCGGTGAACCACATCCCGAAGAGAGAGGAGCTCTATTCGAGGGGTTTATCGTCTCTCTACTGCGGGCCTGCCGAGACTACTTCGGACTTTTTGATGAGTTCTACTACACAGCCGTCGAATAATCCTGCAGGGTCATGCGAATGCTCGCCGCAATCAGGCTCTCCGGATCCGCTGTCAGCCTGCCCTTTCGTATTTCCAGGTAGTGCCGTGGCAGGTACTGGCTGAGCAGGGTCAGCGGAATCTTCACCTGCTCCAGATTCCTGAGCAGGAGGCCGACCGCGCCTTTGACCATCGGCACCTGCCAGTAGTAGCGGCTGCGGTCCGAGAGGCTGTACTTCCGGGCCAGGTACACCTCCTGCACACTACCGGAATAGTAGCTCCGCCAGTGTTCCGGATTATCGCTCATCGCCTTTTCCAGGAAGATACCGAGCTGGGAAAGACGGGCCTTGTACGATCCACCCAACAGCTCCTTCTCAATGCTTTCCAGAGCGAACAAACACTCCCGCACGGCAAAGGTCAGGGCCGGCCCCACTTTGAGAATGGCCACCCCGTCCTCTACCAGCTGGCGTAGAAGCTCGGAGCGCTGATAGTCCGTGGAGTGCCCTTCAAGTACCAGATCGGAGTGATTTCGGGCCGCCGCTATCAAGTCCTTGGCCTTGTCTCGATCGTACTCATAAACGCTGTGGTCGCCGAACTCCACGCCGGGTTGGACCACGACCGCGATGACCCGGGTCCAGGCATCCTCCAAACCGCCGGTCTCAAACTCACGGCCACAAGTGGCTATGGTTTCCTCGAACTTCTCCACCCGAGTCACCGGCACCGCTTCCTCTTCCGCCTGAATCCCGCCGGGCGGAGGCACGTCGGTCCCGATCACGTATACCGGCGGGGATCTGTCGATCCCGGCACCCTCGGAGGTTCCTGTTTCCTTGAAGGCAGCCTCCGCCGCCGCGGTCATCTGAGCCTCTCTGCGGGCGATGAGACCGGGATCCAAAGCTCCGTCGGGATCAGCGGGTTCTCCGCCCAGAGGCATACTGGCGTCCAGGTGGATCTTGGTGTATCCGGCTTTCACGCAACTGGCAATCAGATCGCAGGCTTTTTGCATGGCCTGTTCGGCCGGCTCTTTTCGCCAGGGATAGGGACCGAGATGATCTCCACCGAGGATGATTTGTTGCTTCGGGAAACCGACTCGTTCCGCCACGGTACGGATGAAATCCCGAAAATCGGGGGGTTTCATCCCCGTATATCCGCCGAACTGGTTGACCTGGTTGACCGTAGACTCAATGAGCACTGGAAGATCGTCAGCTTGGGCCTGCTGCATCGCTGCCGCGATCACCCGTGGATGAGCACTACAGATCGAATAGATCCCCCGCGGGTTTCCGCTTTTTTGAGCCTCTATTAGGTCCCGGAAAAACTCTGGCCCGTTCATACCGTCGATCCCTGGTCGAGCATGGCGGCAACAGACTCCTGATTGATCTCACCCTCCATGGGACCGAAGGCCTGAGCGTTCAAAGCCCCTACGGCGGCGGCCAAACGAGCCGATTCTTCGAGACTTTTCCCATCCAGCTGCCCACAGAGAAAACCCGCGTCGAAGCAGTCCCCCGCTCCGGTAGGGTCAACCTCATCAATCTTAAAAGCCGGAACATCCTGCTTTCCCGCCGGGGTGTACACGGTACATCCGCGACTGCCCCGTTTGAGCACGATGATGTTCAGGGGATATCGCTGAAAAAGCTCCGCGCTGGCGCTCTCTACATCCTCCCTGCCGCTGAGCAGCAGCAGCTCATTCTCTCCGGGGAAAAGGATTGAGCACTGACGGAGCACCGGGTCGACGACCTGCTCCACCGCACGTTCTTTTAGAAGCTCGAAACGGATGTTGGGATCGAAGGTGATCCGGGCTCCCTCTCGGGCAAAGAGCTCCACCGTCTCGAAGACCCGATGCCGGAACTCTTCATTTGCCAGGAGGGAGCAGCCCATCACGTGAAAGAATCTGGGACCGGTCCCGTGTATTTTCTGCACTTCCGGTGTTCGGGCCATAACCGCCGGGGTGCCGTCCCAGTGAAAGATATATTTACGGGATCCATCCTCGAAGTAGGTAACAAAAGCGACCCCGGTCGACTTGTTCGCAAACACCTCGATGAAATCTGTGTTCACGCCGTCAGAGTGAAAACGGTCGAGAAGACAGCGGCCGAAATCATCCTCCCCCACTCCGCTGATGATCGAAGCGGAGTGTCCGAGTCGGGCCACCGTATCGATGAAGATGCCTGTGGCGCCGCTGGGAAAGGGGCCGTGGAAATCCCCGATTTCGTAGAGGGTCATCCCTGCCCGAGGCCGCATGATCTCGACCAGCAACTCTCCCATGGTCCATACTTCACTCATACTCGTTCTCCTCGTTTTCTGCTCAATCATGAAACAGTGTGTGGTAATCAGGGTAGGTCGATTTGCTTCGATCCAACTGAAAATTACACCGTGTCTCCAGATATATCAACACCATTCCCGGAGTACGGTATAGATACCTACTGGATATGATCATTAGTCTGATCGACCGGATATCTTCTTGACAGCTTGCCTTTGTGAGATCAAAATTGGTGAAGATTACAACGTGGAAGTAACAACGAGGAGGGAGGATACATGAAAAAGTTCGAGACTTTGGGCTGGGTTGTCGGGATTGCCCTTGTTCTGGCCGTTCTGCTCTCCGGCTGTTCAATGCTGGGGAACGCGGTGATGGGCGGCGTCAGCAGCGGCGTGCGCAAAGGGGTCTCCAAGGGCGTCGAGCAGGAGGTAGAGGAGGAGGTTGCCCCGGAAACGGAGCAGGCTCAGGCCAAGGCGCCTGCCATGGGCCCCCAATGGAACCAGACCATGGTTATGCAGGCCCAGATGGCCTTCAACTACGCCTTTTCCGCCGGGGGGCTGTGGGCCGGGCAGATGGAATACAAGCCCGGAGAATATACGAAGTTTGAGTGGACCATGGGGGGGGATGATCCCATCATCATGGAGCGGGCTTATTTGAAAGAACTCGACGACGGCAACCAGTGGTGGCGGGTATCCTGGAAAGATTCCGAAGATCTCTGGATCTGGGAAGCCCTGATCGATCCCCAGAGCAGCCAGATGCTGCGCATGCGGGCACGGGATACCGATGGCAACGAAGGAGAAGTTCCTGTAACCGGGCAGAGCGTGTATATGCCTGCATCGGAGCTCACCAAAGAGAGTGTCCAGGGTGCCACCGTGGGCAAGGAGAAAGTAGAGGTTCCGGCGGGAAGATTCCAGGCCGATCATGTGGTGTTCATGGCGGCAACCGGCGAGGGCCAGGTGGAGTTCTGGCTGGCTCCTCAAGTTCCAGGGGGAGTGGTGAAGTATCTGATCAGCCAGAAAGGCGAGGGAGCGCTCTGGAAAAGCGACCTCGTAGAGTTCGGGAAAAAGGCTACGACGATTCTGAACTCGTTCTAGAGCTATCGGCAAGAAGCACCGGGTTGCTGCGGTATTACAGCCAGCTTCCCTGAACGGTCCGGCCTGTTTCGTTTGATTGGTAGAACGCTTCGACCAGCTCAATGCAGGCCAGGCCGGCCTTGCCGTTGACCCCGTAGAAGGGCTGTTCGTCTTTCCGTACACAGTCTACGAAGTAACGCAGCTCCTCTACATAACCCAGATTGTAAAACTCATCCACGGCGGGCTTTGTCCAGCCCAGATTGTGGTCCGCCTTCTCGATCGAGTAGGACAGCCCCGGGCGGGAGTAGCATTGAATCGGGCTGCCGAAGGTGAGGTCAACCTTGAGCACCCCCTCGGTTCCGTAGATCTCGATCTTGTCGTCCATCCCACCAACGGTGATGTAGTTCCCCTCGACAAGACCGAACTCCCCATTCTGAAAGCGAAGGATCCCGACCCCGAAATCTTCGCCCTCAAAATCGTGATGTACGTAGTTGTTCTTCAGACCTTGGTTCATCTTTCCGGTTACCTCGACCACCGGGTTGCTGCCCCTTCCGAGAAGGTACAGGAGGTACCCGATCGGGTGAATCGCCAGGTGAATGAAGCTGCCGCCGCCACAGGTCGCCTTCTTCTTTGCAAACATCGAATGGGACCCGTTGTGGCACTCCTTGGCTTTTGCATAGAGAAGGCGGCCGATTCCTCCTTCGGCGATGAGCGCGTCAACCCTCTTCAGTGCGGGGGCAAAACACCAGTCCTCCGCATACATCAGCTTCACACCGCTGTTTTCACAGGCGTCGATCATCTCCCGGGCGTCCTTTGCGGTAGTCGCCAGGGGCTTCTCGCTGACCACGTTCTTTCCGGCCTTGGCCGCGGCTAACACCACGTCGTGGTGGAGGAAGTTCGGTACGCACACGGAGACCAGGTCGATATCGTCCCGTTCGAACATCTTGTCGTACTTCTCGTAGCTGTGGGGTATATTCCACTTCGAGGATATCGCCTCCAGGTTGTCTATCGCCGCCACTGCTGCCAGCTCGGCATGCTCGTTTCTGCTGTAGGAGTCGCAGTGAAAATCGGCGGCAAACTTGGAACCGACGATACCGATTCGTACCTTTCCCATGAGCTTCCTCCTCTCAAGAGGTGTCTCTACTTTCCTTTTTTTCTGCGGCTCGTCTTGCCGCCCTCTGGTCCGCCGGCACTGGTTTGGGACTGACGCTTTGCCTCTTCAATATCGTCAGACTTTTCGACGAGCACCCTCGCTTCCTCCTTCAGCTCCTGCTCCCGGGTTTTGACCTGTTCCCCCCGTTTTCGAAACTTCGCCTTGCTGATCTTGCTGAAGTAGCGACCCAGGTAGTAGGCGAAGGAGTAGAGCACACCAACGGCGAAACTGACCAGGGCAACCGCCGTTACCGGGATCTCCTCGAACTTCCAACCGAACAGATTGAAGGATGTGGTGAAGCCCAAGTTCAACACGATGAGGACCACCAAAACAACGAGCAATACAATACTTAGAATGACACGAAACATGAGCGTGTACCTTTAAAATGTCTACAGGAAAAGGATGCCGGGAAAGATGAAGTGAAGCAGGCCCACCACCACCCCGGCGATGCCGACGGGAACGCGGTAGGGCATGATGGCCTCGGTCACCTTCTCTACGGATTTCTCCAACTTCTCGGGCTCGCCTTCGGCTTTCGGGTGCTGGCGAAACGCCTCGCCGATGAGGATGACCCCGAGGATGATCCCGACAGCGGCGGGGAGCAAGTCCCCCGCAATAATAACCCGTTCACCGGGAGAACGGAAAATCAGCTTGAGAACTCCAATCACAGAAGTTACCAGACCGGCTGTAATCTGAATGCTCCTGTTCTTCCGTAAGAACCTGAAACTGCCGAAAAACTCACTTTTCATCCCTAAGTAGTCCGACGACAGTGCCAGCCCGGCAACGACTGTCGATACCACCGTAAGTAAATAGAATTGGGGCATGGAATCACCTCCTCATATAGTTTTGTATAATATACCTGCAAAGCAGGCTGGATGGCAATTCAAAGCTTGATCCGGTGCCGAGACTGCCCTCCTTGACAGGATCAAAGCCGACTCGTAGGTTTAAATTTCTAATATCGGTTTTGGAGGTAATCCATGAGCAAACCCGTCGATCTCTCCGTAAACATGGGAGATCTTACTTTTAAGAATCCTTTCATCGTAGGCGCCGGGCCCACCGCCAAGACCGTGGATCAGATCAAGACGGCCGAGGACAACGGCTGGGCCGGTGTTTCCTTCAAGCTGGCCATCGATCCCTTTCCCTACATCAACTGGCCGCCCCGCTATCGCTGGCTGCGAAAGGAGAAGATCCACATCTTCACCGCCGAGACCCGGTTAAAAACCGAGCAGGCCTTGAAACTCCTCGAGGATGCCCGCGAGGCTACCAGTGAAATCGTGCTGATTCCCACGATCACCTACGACGGAAAGGATCGGGAGGGCTGGGTACGTATGGCCAAGCTGTTTCAGGATGCCGGTGCCCACGCCATCGAGCTGAACATGTGCTGCCCCAACATGTCCTTCAACGTCCAGGCCACGGGCGGGGAGATCGAAGAGGCGACGGGAGCCAGCCTGGGTTCCGATCTGGTGGCCTTGCCCAAAGTGGTGAAGCTGATCACAGAGGCGATCGAAGTGCCGATCATCGTCAAGCTCACCCCAGAAGGGGGGTTGATCGCTCAGGCAGCGGAGGTATCCCTCCAGGCCGGGGCGGCGGCGGTGGGCAGCACGGCCAACCGGCTCGGCATCCCCGATATCGACATCCGAAATCCGACGGGCACGATCTACAGGCTGCAGGAGAATATTACCCTGGGCTGCATCTCCGGACCCTGGCTCCGGCCTCTGGGTCTGAGGGATACCTACGAGATGCGCTTTCACTTGGGCAGCAGT
>Ga0307380_10006393_pt1 | contig 15479 bp, 14 predicted proteins | sample UN3MG_FD_202239 | JGI IMG/M metagenome (GOLD analysis project Ga0307380, IMG submission 202239) | Soil microbial communities from Risofladan, Vaasa, Finland - UN-3 | ecosystem: Environmental > Terrestrial > Soil > Coastal area > Acid sulfate soil | place: Finland: Risofladan, Vaasa | collected...
TAAACCCAGAATACGCTAAAGCCTATAACAATCGAGGGGCCGTCTGGGCTGATAAAGGCAATCATGATCGTGCTATATCGGATTTTAATAAAGCCGTTGAATTAGACCCAGGACTCGCAAAACCCTGTCCTCCGGGATACGCTGAAGCTTATTACGGCCGAGGGCTTGCCTGGGCTATCAAAGGCAATTATGATCGTGCCATATCGGATTATAATAAAGCCATAGAATTAAACCCAAGACTTGCTAAAGCCTATAGCGACAGAGGAGTCGTCTGGTTCCGGTGGAAAAAAGGCAATTATGATCGTGCCATATCGGATTATAACAAAGCTATTGAATTAAATCCAGAATACGCTAATGCCTATTATAACCGAGGGCTCGTCTGGGCTGACAAAGGTAATTATGATCAAGCTATATCGGATTTTAATAATTATCTAAAAATAAATGGCAACAAAGATGGAAAAGCCGATCAAGTAAGACAAGAAATAAGAAATTTAGGATATACTCCAAAATATTGAAGTTCACATAACATCACATACAAGATAACAGAAATTTTCAATTGAGACGCGCAGGCTGTAGGTGCCTCAAAAGTCAACATAGCTGCTATCAAACATTCAGCCTTATTTACAAACAGTTGCGATATAATTGGATAGTCAATAAATTATTGATAAAATGGGATGCTGTATTATTAAACTTAGACAATAGACTTTACTACTTTATTATTACCATTCTTAAGGCAAACGTTAGAGGCAGGAAAGCCGCAGATGAATGACGATCGTTTTTTAGATATTGCCAGCTATGTCTTTCCAATTGTTTCCGGCACCCCTGGCAGGGAAATCTTTTCTGTAGATAGATTTATCGGTTCAGGCTTCTGGGTAGATAGTGTGGGCCACTTTCTTACATGCCATCACGTGCTGGAGAATTTGAAGGAAGGGCAGTGTCCGGCGATTGCCAAACCTTTCGGAGAGGAAAGAGACCGCTACATTCCGATTATTGCATCAGAAGCGCACCCCAAGTTTGATTTTGCAATGGGTACAGTAAAGCTTGTGCAACCGTCCAAATTCCTTCCTCTGTATGAAGAACCGGTTGTCCCGGGACTAAATGTCTCTGCTTTTGGCTTTACTGAATGGGAAAAATCGGGGCAATCTCTTCAGATCGACGCGCGTTATCTCAAGGGCCATGTGACACGGACTTCTGATGAATCCCAAGGGTTGCCGACCCCTAAAGTGGTCGAGGTCTCGTTCGGTAGCCCAAGTGGTTTCAGCGGAACTGCTCTGTTGGTTGATTTCAAAATCGCAGGGATGCTCTATAGTAATGTCGAGACAAAGCTTAACTCATATTCGATCACTGAAGTTCTCGACGGAAACAGCGAGTATCGCGAGACAGCGTATCGAATTTATGAGTACGGGCTGTCTCATCACCCAGATGGTTTTGTTGCATTTCTCAATGCCTGCGGCATCCATCCGTTCCAATAGTAAAGAAGTAGAAAGAAGGGTCGTGCTTGGCATATAGGTGTTAATAGAAATGGGAATAGATCGATTTGTTCAGCAAATCTAAAATTACCAATATAAACAATTATTGAGGGGTGGAGAAAATTATGAGGTCAGGTTGGGCAAATTCGGGGAAACCATACTTATTTTTAACCCAAAAATGCACCGGATGAGCCGACGCTGCGGATTTCAGCATTATGCCTTTCAAAGGGGGAAACGATGGCTCATAAGGAACAAATGACTATTGAGGAAATTCACGATTTCGGAATCGAAATAGTCTTTAATCAGTTGAAGAAAGAAGGGTATGAGATACAAAGTGTAAATACTGAGATCGGTGTGAATCCTCAGATTATCGCAAAAAAAGGAAGTCAATTAGTCTTTATCGCTGTACGTACAGCACGCTATCCAGAAAAAGGAATACTTGAGGAGTCTGTTCATTTTCAAATAATAGAGCATGCCGATAAACACGGTGCTATTCCATATTTCGCAAGCGTTGGAATTGCTAACGCAGATGCTACAACAGAGGAAGAGATGAGTGTTCCAGTCAAGGGTGCGGGATTCCATGTAGCATACGAAGGAATGTTGATAATTGCTCGGTCTGACCGTGTCAGGATTCTAGACGAAAGAGCAGACCCCTCAACCCAAGTGAATAAATGGGTTAAGTCTCACTCTAACTATCCAGTAAATCAAAAAAAATCATAATTTGATGAGGATGTACAAATGAAATACAGAGAATTGACTGAGAAAATCATTGGCTGTGCGTACAGAGTTTACAACCGAATGGGTTATGGTTTTTAGGTTTAATTATTAATTTCGGTAAACGGAAAGTTTAAATTAAACGCAAAGTAAAGAATTTTGATGGGGATTTAAAGGATGAGTTTTGATGTTTTAATCCTGAATATCCTGTTAATCCTGTCAAAAAAATCTCTTTGAAAGAGCTAACTTATTACGATAAATCGAATAACAGACAACAGGGCTCATGAAATCTTTAGGAAAATGGCAATGCTTTTTGGGAAAGCAAAATCGTTTATCAAGGGAGTGGTGCGCTTAAAAATAGCCGATCAGTACTGTTTTTATAAGGCTACAGTGATAACCGGATTTTTTTGAGATTTTTTTTAAAAAAACCTCTTCCAACGACCAAAATATCCATATCTTTTTTTTAGGCGGTGGATTTTGGTAACTATCCGATTGCAGTTGCACAGTAAAAATGGTATAATGAAATTATGAATAGGAAACACACAGCCATACACCGAATGTCGGACAGCCGAAGCGACGACTTTGTCCCCGGCAAGCCTGCAGACCGCATTAAACTCGTCTGGATTCTGACCAGAGAAATCACGTCCCTGAGCAAAAAGCACGATGCTGAACAAAGACTACAAAGACATGTTACGCGCCTTGTCCGACGAGAAGGTTAAATTTCTCCTCATCGGTGCCTATGCAATGGCAGCTCACGGTTATCCTCGGGCTACCATGGACATAGATATTTGGGTCATGCCATCACCCCAAAACGCTGATGCCGTGCTACGAGCACTACGCCGCTTCGGCGCACCTTTACACAATTTGACCAAGGAAGATCTCCAGAAGGATGGAACCATTTTTCAGATCGGAGTTGCCCCAAGACGAATCGACCTCATCACTGCGGCATCCGGGCTTCAGTTTGAGGAGGTGTATAGACGATCCTTGTCTGTGAACATCGAGAGAATCGAAATACATATTCCATTAATTGACGACCTGATTCAAAACAAAAGGGCGTCAGGAAGAACCAAGGATTTGGCTGACGCAGAGGCATTGGAATCCCTAAAGGACTCCGAACAACCGCATTAACTCGGACAGGCAGGATGAGTTTTGATGTTTTAATCCTGAATATCCTGTTAATCCTGTCAAAGTCTCTTTGAAAAACCTAAACTGTTACAAAAAATAAAAGGATATGTATAATTGTGGGAAAAAACAGCAGGATAATAATAAATAGTAATCAAACCTTACTTGTTCCGGATTGCCCGATTATTCCTTTTATTGAGGGGGACGGGATAGGCGGCGATATATGGCATGCAGCAAGAATGGTAATGGACGCTGCAGTGCATGCTGCATACAGTGGTAATAAAAAAATATCCTGGCTCGAGGTTTATGCCGGAGAAAAGGGATACAGGGAAACAGGCGAATGGCTCCCATCCGAAACTCTTGATACAATAAAAAAATACGTAATTGCCATAAAAGGGCCCTTAACCACCCCTGTAGGAAAAGGAATAAGAAGCTTAAATGTCACTATAAGACAGGAACTGGACCTTTATGCGTGCGTCAGGCCTGTAAAGTACATTGATCATGTTCCAAGCCCCATGAAGAATCCTGAAAAGGTCGATATGGTCATTTTTCGGGAAAATACAGAGGATGTATATGCCGGAATTGAATGGGAATCAGGAAGCGAGGAGGCAAAGCGCGTAATATCCTTTCTTAAAAACAGTATGAATGTTTCCATTCCTGATGATGCAGGGATAGGAATAAAACCTATAAGTGAAAAAAAGACCAAGCGGCTGGTATCAAAAGCCATCTCATATGCCATTGAAAACAGGCTCCCGACAGTGACTCTTATGCATAAAGGAAACATCATGAAGTATACGGAAGGAGCTTTCAACAAATGGGGATATGAAGTTGCCAGAGATATGTTCGGAGATAAAACCATAACTGAAAATGAGCTCTTTGATAAATATAACGGCATCATCCCAAAAGATAAGGTTGTCATAAAAGATCGGATTGCCGACATGCTTTTTCAGCAGACGCTTCTCAGGCCCGAAGAATATCATGTGATCGCTACTCCAAACCTGAACGGCGACTATCTTTCAGACGCGCTTGCAGCACAGGTCGGCGGCCTGGGCATAGCACCCGGCGCAAACATAGGGGATTTTTGCGCAGTTTTTGAAGCAACCCACGGCACAGCCCCAAAGTATGCAGGCCAGGACAAAGTAAACCCAAGCTCCTTGATCCTCTCAGGAGCAATGATGTTAGACTACATAAGATGGAATGAGTCTGCGGCCCTGATTAGAAACGCTCTTAAGTTAACTATAGCCGATGGCACGGTAACATACGACCTGGCACGTCAAATACAAGACGCAAAACAGATAAAATGCTCTGAGTTTGCCGAAGGAATTGTTAAAAAAATTGGTGAGCAATAAAGCGAAACATCTCATCAGGACAATCATGGCGGCTCTGCAAGAGGTTGTTTTCCCGAGCAGATGCCTTGTTTGCAAAGCCTTTTTGGAAAGCAGGCAACAGAAAAGTCTTTCCCAGGATTTTGAAGATGATGCCTCTTTTAACTGCCAAAACAGGCTTTCATTTCAAAACCTTATGACAGGATTTTTATGCCCGACCTGTATAAAAGGCTTTATTCCTGTTAAACCACCGATGTGTCCTGTATGCGGAATTATGTTTAAAAGCCGTGAAGGGGAGGATCATGTTTGCAGCGAATGCTTGACATCTCCGAAAAAATTCAGGATATCCCGCTCTCCTGGCATATACGACAGGGAATTTATGGCTGTAATCCATTGCCTGAAATATAAAGGAAAAATCCAGCTTGCAAGGCCCCTTGGGGCACTTCTCTTTTCCGCTTTTATCAGCTTTTGGAGTATAAACAGTATTGATATTATCGTACCTGTCCCTCTTCATATTAAACGATTTAGAAAACGGGGTTTTAATCAGGCTTATCTTCTGGTAAGAGACTGGAAACGGATTGCGGAAAATTTAAATATCGAGCGGTCTAACATCAAAATTGATACAAATATTCTTATAAGAAACAGGTGGACTGATCCGCAAACCGGTCTGGATCGAAAGAAACGGATGACAAATATTAAAAATGCCTTCAGTGTCAACGATCAGGCTGTAATTAAAAATAAAAGGATACTCCTTGTAGATGATGTTTATACCACAGGAGCAACCGCCAATGAATGTGCAAAAACTCTTTTGAGCGGCAAGGCCGAATATGTTGATGTGCTTACCCTGGCCAGGGCAATGTAAGTCAAGGATTAAGGATTAGGGGATTAAGGGATAATGTTGAGTTTTGGGTGTTGGATTAGAGGATTAGAACAGTAGAACGAGGAACCGCAGAATGTCGAAGTGTTTTAATACTTCATAATTCGAAATTCCTTGTTCGATATTCGTTATTCAGATAATGATCAAGTCTATGTATGGTTGCAGGACAATAACATGAAAAACAAACAATCTTTCAAAGCAGGCATTGTGCAATTTGATGTCAGGCAGGGAGATATTGAGTCAAATTTGTCCTCTGCGCTCAAAGGGATAGATCAACTCAAAGCCCAAAATGCAAAGATCGCTCTTCTTCCTGAGATGTGGTCATGCGGTTTTGATAATAAACGCCTGGGTGAGCATTCTGAAAAAACAGATAATATTATCAATGAGCTTACCCTGATGGCATCCAGATACAATATGATCATAGCAGGCTCTCTGCCTGAACCTTCGGGCAACGATATTTTCAATACCATGTATCTTATCGACGGAGACAGAGGCCTTATCGATACCTACAGGAAAATTCATCTTTTTTCTCGTACACACGAGGATAAATATTTTTGCGCAGGCAACAGAGCCGTAGTTTGTGAAACTTCTGTTGGCCCTGTCGGCCTGATGATATGCTATGATCTCAGATTCCCTGAACTTTGCCGGACCCTTACCCTTTCAGGCGCCATATTGGTTCTAACGTCTGCGCAATGGCCTTTAGAACGCATCACCCACTGGGATATTCTCCTGCGGGCAAGGGCTATTGAAAACCAGATCTTTATGATAGCGGCAAACAGGTGCGGCATGGAAAACAGCATCGAATACGGAGGCCGTTCTCTGCTGGTTTCTCCATCCGGAGAAATTCTTGCCAAAGCCGAAGACAGGGAATGTACTATAAGCTCTGAAATAGACCTCGAACAACTATTTGAATACAGGCGTAAAATTCCCTGCCTGCATGAAAGGATGCCTGATACATATGATTTCTAAAATTGTGAGGGTAAAAGAGCTCATCGATATAATAGCGCCTCTTCGCAGGTCAGGCAAACAGGTTGTTTTTACAAACGGATGCTTTGATATCATGCACGCCGGTCATGTGCGTTATCTCGCAGCAGCAAGGTCAGAAGGGGAAATCCTGGTAGTAGGCCTAAATTCCGATAAATCGGTAAAATTAATCAAAGAGAAAAACAGGCCGATCATTCCACAGAATCAAAGAGCTGAGGTTCTTGCCGGCCTGTGGTGCGTTGATTATGTTGTTTTTTTTGATGATCCCGACCCTTTAAGGCTGATTCAGGCAATAAAGCCGGATACCATTGTCAAGGGAGAGGACTGGGATGAAGACAAAATAATAGGAGCCGATTTTGTAAAAGCTGACGGCGGCAAGGTGGTAAGGATCGCCGTTGTTCCGGATATTTCAACATCCGCAATCATTGAAAAGATTATCAAGATGTATTGTTAAAGGGTTCAGAGTTCAGGGTTCAGGGTTCAGAGTTTGCGATATGATCCTAAAGGAAAAAAATGGGCTATTACTTTTTCAGTTTCCCAACCTTGCTAAATTTTCAGATGTCCGGCATGGAATATTCACAAAAAATTGCGGCAATAGCAAAAACCCTTATCAAAGCCTGAATGTAAGCCTTTCGGTTGGTGATAATTACAGCGATGTCAAGGAAAACAGGCGCATTATTTCAAAATGCATGGGAGGAAACGAGCTTGTCTTTGCAAACCAGGTACATAAAACAAATGTATTGATACTTTCAAAAAACAATTCGCTGCCAATCGAGGAGTCTTTTGACAAACCTGGTGCCGGAGACGCTATGGTTACCGATATTCCTGAAAAATTTCTCCTGGTTCAGGTAGCTGACTGTCAGGCCGTACTCATGTATGATCCATTCCGGCGCGTGGTCGCAAATGTGCATTGCGGATGGCGCGGAAGCGTAAAGAATATCATAGGCAAAACAATAAAAATAATGGCCGATATTTTTGGCTGTAATGCATCTCATATTATTGCAGGCATATCCCCTTCTCTCGGCCCGTGTTGTGCTGAATTTATCAATTATAAAACAGAAATTCCAGACAGGTTGTGGAAATACAAAGACAGATCGAATCATTTTGATTTCTGGTCATTAAGCTTGGACCAGCTCTGCAATGCAGGGGTTTTAATTGAAAATATCTGTTTAAGTCAAATATGCACAAAGTGTAATACAGACCTGTTTTTTTCCTTTCGCGGACAAGGAACTACAGGAAGAACTGCAGTGGTTATAGGTTTAATATATGCTTAAGGAAAAAGCTAAAGTTTTATTTAACAAAAAGGCAGGCCCATCATATTTTAGAATCGGCTTAACGTGCCATAATGGTTATGCAAAGGCAAAACCAGGCCAGTTTATAATGGTTCACCTTCCAGAGCAGAAAACCTCGATTCTTCCACGCCCTTTTTCCATACACAGGCTTATTATCGCAAATGGCCAATTGCAAGGCATTGAACTGCTTTTCAAAGTTGTGGGAGGATGTACTGAAAAGCTCTCAAAATGCAGGAAAGGGGATTGTCTTGATATTCTTGGCCCGCTTGGCAGAGGTTTTATTGTTCCGGATAAGTATCAACGGATATTTATTGTGTCCGGCGGAATCGGTGTTGCCCCCCTGTTTTTTCTGGCCTCATCACTGCGGGCAAAAATAGCCGATCTTTCAACATGCGAACTGTTTATCGGAGGAAGATCAAAGTATGACATACTGTGCACAGATGACTTTTCAAAACTTGACATAACTATAAGTATTGCCACCGACGATGGAAGTTTAGGGGAAAAAGGTCTTGTTACCGACCTGCTTGAAACAGGTATAAAAGAAAACCGACCGGATTTCATCTGTGCATGCGGCCCTGTTGCAATGCTCGGCGCTGTTGCACGGATTGCAAAAAAATATGCCGTGCCGTGTCAGGTCTCTATAGAAACCATAATGGCCTGCGGTATCGGGGCCTGTCTTGGTTGTGCTGTTAAAGGTTTAGATAAATACCTGCACGCCTGTGTGGATGGGCCTGTTTTTGATGCAACCGTTCTTAAGATTTGGTAATTTAGTTTTTGCAGACCGATTATAAAAGTTCATTTATAATCATTATTTTTACATTGACTTGATCGTGATATTGTGTTAAAAATTTCAAGATATCAAGATGGCTTTAGGTCGCCACAGGTTACGCTTTGTTTCCCCATGGAAAGAGAAACCAAACGCTCAATAAGGGAATTAGCATATTACGGCAGCCTTGGCCTGTCGATTGCTCTCTCGATTTTTATCGGGCTTGGTATTGGGGTGTATCTTGACAGACGCTTTGATACAACACCGTGGTGTACATTTATTTTTCTTGGATTGGGAATCGCTGCAGGATATAGAAATATAGCTCTTGCAATAAAAAAGACTAGAAAATATTAACTGTGAAATATTAATTGTGAAAATTCAACAACGAATTCTAAAATTCGTCATCAGGACAAACTGGATCCTGTTTTTCGTTGCAAGCATAGTCGGGATTATTGTTTCATCGCCCCGTTTTGCCATGGGTATTATATTTGGCGGCCTGATTGTTACAATAAACTTCCATTTATTATATCGCACACTTAAAAAAGCGCTTACCCCGCCTCATCTTGCTTCTCTCGGGGTGGTTCTATCCAAATATTATATACGATTCATTCTGAGCGGTTTAATAATATTTGTTCTTATATCAAGGCACTATGTTGATCCAATCGGCCTTTTTATCGGTCTTTCTGTTGTGGTTGTCAGCATAACCCTTGCAACCATGTGTGAATTTAAAAAACTTATTTTCAAGGAGGCAATTTAAAGTGGAACATCCCTACTTATTTTTTGTCAAGCTGTTTGAGTTAATAGGCCTGGGACATTTTGCAAGCGCCAATGTTCATGTTATATATTCTTGGGTCGTCATGATTCTGCTTATAGTCTTTGGCGCCATCGCTGCCAAAAGCATAAAAATGGTTCCTACAAAAATGCAAAACGTGTTTGAAATCATCGTCTCTGGAATGGAAGAATTTATGGTTAGCGTTTCTGGGGAGCAGGGCAGATTCCTTTTTCCTATAGCTGCAACCGTATTTCTATATGTTGCTGCCAGTAATCTTATGGGCCTTATACCCGGGTTTTTCCCACCAACCGCCAACTTGAATACAACCGCTTCCTGTGCGCTCACAGTAGTTATTTTAACCCATATCTTAGGGCTTAAGTTTCATGGCATAAAATATATCAAACACTTCATAGGGCCTGTATGGTGGATGGTTCCTCTCATACTTCCTATCGAAATCATCGGCCATTTAGCCCGTATTTTATCCCTTTCTTTCCGTCTTTTCGGAAACATGATGGGTCATGAGCTGGTTTTAGGCATTCTTTTTGCGCTGGCCGGTCTTTTCTTTGCTCCATTGCCTATAATGGCGCTTGGCATTTTTGTCGCCCTGGTTCAGGCATTTGTATTCTTTTTGCTTTCAATCATGTATTTCACCGGCGCGGTAGAACATGCACATTAAGCAATAAGAAGCTAATTAAAATAATTTGTTTGCTTTTTACTTTTATGGGAAAATGGAAGAAGCAACTATATATATAAAAGGAGGTAAAGTCTTATGGAAGGAAGTGCATTACAGTTTTTTGTCGCATGTGTTACTGCCGCAGGTTTTGGCGTCGGAATTGCAGCTTTTGGTTGCGGTATCGGACAGGGCCTTGGTCTGAAAGGAGCTGTCGAAGGCATTGCCAGAAATCCTGAATCGTCGGGTAAGGTAACAGTTACCATGCTGATCGGTCTTGCTATGATCGAGTCTCTGTGTATCTATGCTCTGGTTGTCTCGCTGATTCTTATCTACGCGCATCCACAGGCAAAAGCAATCGCTGCGCTGTTTGGAGCAGGTCACTAAAAACATAGACAAATAAATCAACAAAAACAGGGTTGTTGCTTTTTAAAGGCAACAACCCTGTTTTATTTTGATCCATTTAGCCGCAGAACTTTCTTTAAAAACTGTCCTGTATATGATCCGTCAGTATCTGCGATCTTTTCAGGAGTGCCGCATCCTGCAATGTATCCGCCTTCATCCCCGCCTTCAGGGCCTAAATCGATAATATGGTCGGCGGTCTTTATTACATCCATGTTATGCTCTATCACAATCACGGTATTCCCGGATTCCACGAGTCTGTTTAACACATTAAGAAGCTTTTTTATGTCATCAAGATGAAGTCCTGTAGTTGGTTCATCAAGAATATAAACGGTTCTTCCGGTGCCTCTTTTGCTAAGCTCCCGTGACAGCTTGATTCGCTGCGCTTCGCCGCCTGACAGAGTTGTGGCTGGCTGGCCCATACGAATATATCCAATGCCTACATCTACCAGAGTCTTTAACTTTGACCTGATATTGCCGATATTTTCAAAGAATTTTAAAGACTGGTTCACGGTCATGTCGAGTATATCTGCAATATTTTTACCCTTATACCTGATCTCAAGGGTCTCCCTGTTATATCTTTTCCCATGGCAAACATCACATGCCACATAAACGTCGGGCAGAAAATGCATTTCTATCTTTATGATCCCGTCCCCTTTGCAAGCCTCGCATCTGCCACCCTTAATGTTAAAGCTAAAGCGGCCCGGTTTGTAACCCCTCATGCGTGCCTCGGCGGTTCTGGCAAAAAGCTCCCTTATATAAGTAAAAACACCTGTATATGTTCCGGGATTGGAGCGAGGAGTTCTCCCTATGGGAGACTGGTCAATATTAATCACCTTGTCAATATATTCCATGCCCGCTATACTGGTATGTTTGCCGGCGGATATTCTGGAATAATACAGCCGCTGAGACAGAGCCCTGTACAGGGTCTCCAGCACCAGCGTAGATTTGCCTGAACCTGATACCCCTGTTACACATATAAAACATCCAAGTGGAAACTCTACATCAATATTTTTGAGATTGTTCTCTGATGCACCCTTTATGATAAGTTGCCTTTTCTGCCCGGAACGCCGCATACGCGGAATTTCAATACGCTTTCGTCCTGAAAGGTATTGGCCGGTCAAGGAATTTTTATCCTTTAAAAGCGCTTCTGGCGATCCGGCAAAGACTACTTCACCCCCTTTAGCCCCTGCACCCGGACCCATATCGACAACATAATCGGCGGAAAGTATTGTTTTTTCATCATGTTCTACAACAAGCACCGTATTGCCAAGATCACGCATCTGCAAAAGGGTTTCCAGCAGACGTTGATTGTCTCTCTGGTGCAGGCCTATACTTGGTTCATCAAGAACATAAAGAACACCGGTCAACTTTGACCCGATCTGTGTTGCCAGTCGTATTCTCTGACTCTCTCCGCCGGAAAGCGTAAAAGCTGCTCTGTCAAGGGTAAGATAGGAAAGCCCAACATTTTCAAGAAAACCAAGCCGTTCAATTATCTCTTTTAGAATCCTTGCGGCAATTATCTCTTTCTTGCCGATTAGTTTTAATTCTTTAAAAAAAGCATTTGCCTTTGACACTGAAAGGGCCGTGACTTCAGAAATTGTAAGCCCGCCCACCTTAACAGAGCTACTTGCTTTATTCAGCTTTGATCCCATGCATTCCGGACAGGGACGGAAATTCATATAACGCCTGATCTCTTCTCTGGACTGAGATGAATCCGTCTCCATATAACGATGCTCTAATTTCGGTATAATTCCTTCAAAGGTTTTATGGTAAATAATACGACGATTATTCCGTTCTAAATAGAATCTGATATGTTCATCCCCTGATCCATAAAGAAGAATTTCTTTAAAGCTCTGAGGAAGATCCTTGTAGGGCATATAGATGTCAATCCCATAGTGCATGGTTAAAGCGTCTAAGAATTCGGCGAAATGCACGCTATTTCTGTTGGCCCACAGTAAAACAGCCCCTTCTCTTAAAGAGAGTTCATGGTTTGGTATTATAAGGTCAGGATCGAATTCAGTAGTTGAGCCAAGACCATTGCATTTTGGGCAGGCCCCCTGAGGGGAATTAAAAGAAAAACTGGCAGGTGTAAACTCAGGATAGCTTATTTGACAGTTGATACATGCCGCCTTTTCACTGAATAAAATCGGCTTGCCGATAATATCAGGCTTTGAGCCTGATACATCAATTGTCACAAGACCGTCTGATTGTGACATGGCCAACTCTAATGAATCCGCCAGCCTGTTTCTCATATTATTCTTTACAACCAGTCTGTCCACGATCACATCTATGTCATGCTTTTTGTTTTTATCCAGCTCTCCCGCATCTTCGATCTCCATGGTCTTACCGTCGATACGCACCCTTGCAAAACCTTCCTTTTTAAGTTGCTTTAAAAGATTTTCATGCGTTCCTTTCCGGCCCGATATTATGGGAGATAAAATAATAATTTTGGCCCCCTGGTCCAGAGACATAACCCTGTCCACAATCTGGTCCAGTGTCTGGGAGGTAATCGGCTGTCCGCATTTATAACAATGGACTGTGCCTGCCCTGGCAAAAAGGAGGCGGAGATAATCATATATTTCCGTAACCGTTCCAACGGTTGATCGGGGATTATGGCTGGCTGTTTTCTGCTCAATAGCAATAGCCGGTGACAGGCCTTCGATCGTATCAACATCCGGCTTTTCCAGACGCTCTAAGAACTGGCGCGCATATGTGGAAAGTGATTCAACATATCTTCGCTGTCCTTCAGCATAAAGTGTATCAAAAGCAAGCGTTGACTTACCCGATCCTGACAGACCGGTTATAACCACAAACCTGTTGCGGGGCAATTCAACATCAATGTTCTTCAAGTTATGCTGTCTTGCGCCACGAATAATTATTTTTTCAGATTGCATAGAAAGGCTTTCAGACCTCGTAAAAACCACTTTATTATTGACCGCCATAACCTCAGAGTTCAGGGTTCCCGGTTCAAGGTTAAGTGCTTCGCGCTTTTTTTACCCATTGATTTCATTGAACCGCAAAAGCGAGCGCATTCCCCGCTGCTTGCGGCAGGGAGCTTCAATTAATACTATAGGGAATCAACCTCTGAACCCTGAACCTTTAAACCTTTGAACCTTATAACGGCCTGGTGTGTTGCCATATTTATTGCGGCAATAAGACTGCCTGGATCCGCCTTGCCGGTTCCGGCAATATCGTAAGCTGTCCCATGGTCAACAGAGGTTCTTATTACAGGAAGACCAAGCGTCGTATTAACACCATCGGTAAAATGTATCATCTTAAAAGGAATCAGCCCCTGATCATGATACATGCATACTACGGCATCGTAATAACCTTTTGCAGCATAATAAAATATTGTATCAGGCGGAAAAGGCCCTGAAACATCAATTCCTTGCTTTCTTGCGCAATTGACGGCCGGAATAATAATATTTTCCTCTTCGTTTCCAAACATGCCCCCTTCCCCGGCATGTGGATTCAGCCCGGCAACAGCAATACGCGGCTTTTCAAGTCCAAAACGTTCATATAGCGCATCACGGGCAATCGATATTGTTTGCACTATTTTTTCCATGGAAAGAATTGATGCAACATCCTTTAAGGGAACATGGATGGTCACAAGAATCACGCGAAGTTTATCACCTGCAAGCATCATGGCAAAATTATCGGTCTTAGTGCGCTCAGCAAGAAGCTCGGTATGTCCGTTATAAGCATAACCTGCGATCCGCATGGCCATCTTGTTTATCGGACAGGTAACAATAGCTGCTATGCTGCCGCAAGTTGCCATATCTATCGCCCTTATTATATAACCTACCATTGCCTTGCCTGTCTGCGCCGTGGGCTTTCCCCAGTATGTGTTTTCAGGATCGCATTTAAAAACAGATAAAAGGTCGATAGAACCGCATTCATATCGACCGGAATCAGGTGCATCTATCGTCCTGATATTAAGCCTGCTTCCAGTGCACTTTTTTGCAGCCTCCAGCCTCTGCGCATCTCCGATCACAAGCGGCCTGCACGCCTTATAAATCGCAGGCTCGCGAAGGGCCGTCACAATAATTTCAGGGCCGATGCCTACAGGATCACCCATTGTAATGCCGATAATTGGTTTGTAATCTTTCATAGAGATAAGTTTGAAGAATTTAAAATAAACAAGAATATATCAAACACAAATCACGCACCACTTATTTCATGTTCCGGATTCGCACCTCAACCCCCTTTTGATCTTGAAGCAACTTCATAAGGTTCGAAGTGTCTGTGTCGCCAAAATGATAGGGGTATAAAATTTTAGGCCGAAATGCGGTCGCGGCATCGACGACCATCTCAGGTGTCATCGTATACGGCAGGTTCATTGGCAAAAAGGCGCAGTCGATCTCTCGCAGTGATTTCATTTCAGGGATGTTTTCTGTGTCCCCGGCAACATACACCCGCTTATCCCCAAAGGTGATGATGTACCCGTTTCCGACACCTTTGGGATGAAAGGGTTGTCCGTTATCGCGCTTATGAATGAGATTATAAGCTGGAATCGCTTCTATTTTCAATCCGCTTACAGTTTGGACATCTCCGTTTTTCATAATAATGCCGTTTTTTACCTGTTTTGAACAGGATTGGGTCAATACCACCTTTGTTTTTTCAGTCCAGACAAGTTCCAGCGCTTTCAAGTCTAAGTGGTCGCGATGCTCATGGGTGATCAAGATAAGATCCGCTTTCGGGAACTTCGCAAAATCTGCGACGTTGGTATATGGGTCAATATGGATAATCTTGGTGCCGAAAGTAAACATCAGGGTCCCATGGCCAATAAATGTGATCTTTAAATCACCGGCGGATGTTTTTATGATATCTGTTTCATATGGTTCTTTGACGGACGCTGAAGCTGATAACGTTAAAGTCATGCTGAACAACAAAAGTAAAAAACATATTTTACCCATCGTTATACCTCCTTTACGAACTGACTGGTTACGCAAGCAATTTTGTCAGCTCTAACAATTTGTTCACGTCGCCGCAGGCAGGGCGAACAAATTGTTTTTGATATCATACCTATATCTAAACCTCATCACAAGCAGAAACGCTTTATTTAGCAATTATATTCATAAGG
>Ga0307380_10006394_pt1 | contig 15479 bp, 11 predicted proteins | sample UN3MG_FD_202239 | JGI IMG/M metagenome (GOLD analysis project Ga0307380, IMG submission 202239) | Soil microbial communities from Risofladan, Vaasa, Finland - UN-3 | ecosystem: Environmental > Terrestrial > Soil > Coastal area > Acid sulfate soil | place: Finland: Risofladan, Vaasa | collected...
CGGGATTGACTACCCGCAGGGTTCCATCGAAAGGTTTCAAGCTGTATCCTACATCCATCCTCCTTTCCCAAGTTCATCGTAGCGCAAGGACATTCTACTTTTCGCAGCAGAGTCGGTCAGAAAAAGTAGAATGTCCCCCTTTTCTGGCTTTTTCGCCTGCGGATTCTTGCGCGGCGTCTCACGGCGGATCGTACCCCCCGGGGTGAAACGGGTTGCAACGGCAGATGCGGAGGAGGCCTCGAAAGCTGCCGCGGATCGCGCCGTGCTTGCGGACCGACTCGATGAAGTAGACGCTGCAAGTAGGATAGAACCGGCACTGTCGCCCGAAAATGGGGCTCAGCGTCCACTGGTAGATCCGCACGAGCCCGATCAGCGTCCGGGCCGGGAGATGAAAAAGCCCGCTGGCGATCCGACGGAGCACATTCATCGATGGTCCCGCTCCAGTTTCGACGCGACTCGCGCGGCAAGCCGAGGCAGCGACTCCATCAGCCCGGATAACTGGGGCTTGGCGCCCTGCCGGGGGATGACGACCAGGTCGACGCCCTCGGGCAGCCGGGGGCGGGTCAGCCGAAACGCCTCGCGAATCGTCCGTTTCCAGCGGTTGCGCAACACCGCGCCGCCCACCTTGCGCGAGACGGATAACCCGAGTCGAGGATGACCGAGCCCGTTCGCGTGTCCGAAGATCAGCAGGTGCCGGTCCGAAGCGGTCGCGCGACGCCGATACGCCCGCTGGAAGTCGGCGGTGCGGCGAATCCGGTGCTTGGGCAACAACCGCTGGTTGTCCATGGGCCTACCATCGCAGGTTCGCGCGGGGGTTGTGCGAGTAGCGGGCGTCGAGCTGGCGGATCGCCTTTTGGCTTGCCTCGTCCAGCGTGTCGGGGAGCACGATTTGGATCTCGGCAAACAGGTCCCCGGCCGGGCCGTTTGCCGAGGCAACGCCGTGGCCCCTGATGCGGAGCTTGGCCCCGCTGGAGGTTCCGGGTGGGATCCGCAGGGCGACGGTGCCGCGGGGGGTGGGGACATCGACCTTGGCCCCCAAGGCCGCCTCGGAGAGCGTCACCGGCAGCTTGACGTGGAGGTGGTTGGCCCGACGCTGGAAGCAAGGGTGAGGGGCAACGCGGACCGTGAGGAGCAGATCGCCCGGCGTCCCCCCTCCAGGAGCCGGTTCGCCCTGGCCCCGCAGCCGGATCTTCTTGCCGTCTTCGATGCCGGGCGGGATCTTGACGGCGATCTCGCTCCCCTTGCGAGAGGGGTGTTGGACGTCGAGCTGCACCTCTCCCCCGTTGATCGAGGTGGCGAACGGGATTTCCACGTCCGCATGAAGGTCGGTCCCCCGGCGGGCGCCGGCCGATCGCTTCCGAGCCCGCCCGCCGCCGCGAGCGAACTGGCCGAAAATGCCGCCCGGGCCCGCGCCGGCCTCGGCCCCAAACCGGTCGCCGAAGAATTGGCCGAAGTCGAGGTCCTCGAAGCTGAAATTGACCCCGTGTCCGGCATGCCGGGTGGGTCCGCCCCGCGGCCCGCCTGTTCCCATCGTCTCGAACGAGCTGCCGTAGCGGTCGTACATCTCCCGCTTCTGCGGATCGCGGAGCATGTCGAACGCCGCCTGGACCTGTTGAAACTTCTTCTTGGCGGTCTGGTCGTCGGGGTTCATATCAGGGTGGTACTTGCGGGCCAACTTGCGGTAGGCCTTCTCGATCTCCTCTTGCGAGGCGTCGCGGGAAACGCCCAGGATCTTGTAGTAGTCTTCAGCCATTTCGCACCGGCCGTCCCTCGGTAACTGGCCACCACGCCCTAAGTCCTCAGCAGGCTTCATTGTAGCGCCCGTGCCTCGGCCTCATCAAGCGGGCCGCGGGTGGCCGCCTGGGCCACCGCGTGGTGCCGCTGGCGGTCTCCGTGAGGGACCTCGGCAAAAGGAAGAACCGACGGGTGAGCGTCCACGTCGACTCGCCGGCCTGTCCACCCGGACAGGGGAGACGTCGGCATGCTACAGTTGTCAAGGCTCCATTCGAGGAGGAACCGAAGCGTGCGTCGAGCATCCAGAGCCCCGGGCCGCGTAATCGCCGTGTGGTTGTGCGGCCTCGCGGTGTCTCTGACGCCCCTGACCGAGCCCGGCCCCCGCGCCGCCTGGGCCGCGGGCGGAAAGCTCGAGCTGACGGTCGTCGACCGCCAGACGGGAGCGCCGATCCCTTGTCGCATGCACCTGAGAAACGCCGCCGGTCGGCCCCGCAAACCCAAGGGAATGCCCTTTTGGCACGATCACTTCGCCTTTGCCGGGAAAATCACCCTCGAGCTTCCCTTGGGCCAGTACTTCTTCGAGCTGGAAAGGGGGCTCGAATACGTCGAGCGGAGTGGGAATTTCACCATCAATCGCTTCGCCGACGATGCCAAAGAGGTCGACATGCTGCGGTTCGTCGACATGTCGTCGCACGGCTGGTGGTCGGGCGATCTTCACGTCCGCCGGCCGGTTCGCAATATCGAGCTTCTGATGCAGGCCGACGATCTGCACGTGGTTCCGGTCGTCACCTGGTGGAACGACGAAGAACCTTCCAGCGCCGAATCGCCCGCAGAAGGCCCCTTGGTCCAGTTCGACCGAGACCGCTACTACCATCGGATGGCTGGCGGACACGAGCGGGCGGGCGGCACGCTTCTCTTTTTCAATCTGCCGTCTCCACTCAGGCTAGGGGATGCGTCCGAAGAGTACCCCCCACCCATGGTCTACGTGGAGCGAGCCCGAGAGCATCCCAACGCCTGGATCGACCTGACGAAGCCGTTCTGGTGGGACTTGCCCGTGCTCGTGGCCCACGACCAGGTCAACTCGATCCAGATCGCCCATAGCCACATCTCTCGCGACAAGGTGGTCGCAAGCGAAACCGGGGGGAAGCCTCGCGACACGGCGCTCTACCCCGGCGTGGAGGGAATCCCGCGGTGGTCGCAGGCGATCTACTTCCACCTGCTCAATTGCGGGCTGCGGATCCCGCCCACGGCCGGGAGCGGCTCCGGCGTGGCCCCCAATCCGGTCGGTTACAACCGCGTCTACGTCCATGTGGACGGCGAGTTTGACTACGAGAAGTGGTGGGAGAGCCTCCGGGCCGGTCAGGTGGTCGTCACCAACGGGCCGTTGTTGCGACCGACCGTGCGAGGGCAGTTGCCCGGCCACGTCTTCTCCGCGGAAGAAGGGGACAAGCTCGACTTCGAAATCGGCCTGACCCTCTCGACCCGCGAGCCGATCAGCTACCTCGAGTTGATCAAGAACGGCGAGATCGAACACTCCGTCCGGTTCGACGAGTACCGCAAGAACGGCCGGCTCCCCAATCTGCATTTCGACCGGAGCGGCTGGTTTCTGATCCGCGCGGTGACCGATGTGGCCGACACCTACCGCTTCGCCATGACCGGCCCGTACTACGTCCAGATCGGCTACCAGCCGCGAATCAGCAAGCGCTCGGCCCAGTTCTTTCTCGACTGGGTGTACGAGCGGGCCCGGCAGATCAAGTTGGACGACCCGGCCCAGCAGCGGACCGTGCTCGAATACCACCGTCGGGCCCGGGACTTCTGGCAGGACCGTGTTGGGCGGTCGAACGCGGAGTGACCGCGACCGACAGCCGGCCGATGTGCCGGTCGGCCCCTGCGACGCACTCCATTGGCCATCTTCTCCCTTTTGTGTATCTCAGCCTCTCGTCGTTCCCTTCCCGTTTGACGCAGAGACCCAGGTCGATCCCGTGAAATTCTCTTTCGCAAATCGCGTCGTCAGTGCCAATCGAAACATCGATTGTACTTGCCGATCTCCGCGACAGATTGCCCGGCCGCTTTGCTCGACAGGACTTGCCGAAACGGCAGGACCGGGATCTTGGTCATGGGCGATACGACCGGTGCATTCGTCATGACAGGAGAAACTCTCTAAAGTCGCAAGCTGTTGAGACTCGAAACTAATCTTCGGAAGCCTCGTTCCCGCGACTGCGTCTCCATATACGGTTATCGTGCGGGACGGGCTGAAGGGGGGTTACAGCCGGCTTGCGGGCCATTCCTGGATCGGCCTGTCGCTCCGAGTGGAGGACGGGTCGTCTCGGGGTTTCTCCCCTTCGTGATTGTTTGCCGGGCAATTGTTCCGGGAAGTCTCGGGATTCGCGATAAGTTGGTTGGGCCGTGCCTTCTCTATTTTACGGATTTTCGCTGACTTCCGGATACCGAGGCTGCCGATGCAATTACTACGGCGAGGGTCAGAGGGAGCTGAGCCATAGCCGACCTGAAGCGAGTCGTGTCAGGCCCCGACCCAGGTGTTTGCGGATCGGCGCCAGGCTGCCTTAGCCGGCGTGATGGAACGATGAGTGGGTGCCACTCCGCAAACATGGGGGCCCAAGCGGTTCGGTTGGATCGGGCCGATCCGGCCGAAGCCAAGTCGCAACTTAGCGAGAAAGATTCGGAGAGCCTGCAATGAAGGTTTTCACAACTGGTCAGGTCGCCAAGATCTGCAAGGTGGCCCCTCGAACCGTGAGTAAGTGGTTCGACTCAGGTCGCCTGAGGGGATACCGCATCCCCGGATCGCAAGACCGCCGCATTCCGCGTGAGTACTTGATCAAGTTTCTCAAGGAGCACGGAATGCCCTTGGGCGACCTGGAAGACGAGGCCATGGCCAAAGTGCTGATTGTGGCCCAGGACCAGGTCTTGATCGAGAACCTCAAACGGGAACTGCCTGTCGAGCGCTCTTTCAAAGTGGCGGTAGCCGCCAGCGGTTTCGACGCCGGGATTCAAGCCGAGAGCTTCCACCCGGACTGTATTATCGTTGACTTCTCGATCGGCCGTCAGGAGGCACTGCAAATTTGTCAAAATTTGCGTCGCAATAGCGCCTTCGCCGACGTGATCCTGATCGCCTTGCTGCCCGACGACGGCAGCTCGACGAGCTTCGACCGATCGAGCATCAACGAGACGTTCAAGAAACCGTTCGACGCCGCCCTTTTGGCCGAGCGACTCCGCACCCTGATCGGTGCCAAGAAGGAACTCGTTTGAGCCGCGTCCCCTCAACGGGACGCCACCGATGTCGTCCACCACGATTCGCCGGCTTGAATAACCCGCCGCGGTCAAGACCCCCGCGGCGGATAATTTTTCCCGCCCCCAACGCGGCCACCCTCCCGGCCGCAACACGTCTGCCGCTCCCCGTGCCCCAAGAAGCGCGCCGCATTCTCTGCCGCGGTCGCGCGTCCCTTCTCGTGGTCGGTCACCCTCAACCTGTGCTGTGGCCTGGTCGCTGCCACTGTGCTCATGGACGGTAGTACGTGGGGGAGACGGTTTCCCCGCGCACTGGTCTCTTGGCCGCGCACGCCGCAACGGCCACCGTGCCCTCCACCGTCGCCCGGCACTAGGCTTGGGGGACTTGAGGCAAATGCGGCAAGTTCGTGGCTTTGGGGGTGAAAATCGCCGTGTGCGATTGCCGTGCACATCCCGCAAACAAAGGGCTATTGGCGAAAACAGGAACTCTGAGATGCGTCCCGCACGATCGATGCTAGCAGTGCTGGTTCGCTCAGTCTTTTTGAGCGGGTAACGACTGCTCACCGTCGGCTACACGGCGCGTAGTAGCATCAGAGTCTCCAGGCGCCGATTGTTTCTGTAGGTGCGTAAGCGATCGCATATCGGGCACAGTGATCTAGGATTGGTGCGCAGGCGAGGGACTCCGAGTCCTGAACCCTAAGCACTGACCACTGTCCGCTCGCATCGGTCTGAGGCTCGGTCTCGCTAGGTACTACATGTGAGCAAGAATACCCTCGATAGGTTTAGCAAGATGCGTTTGGGTATGGAAAAATGAGTTAAAAGACACTAATATTGTCAAAAGTTGCGAATTTTCCCGTCGATTCGGCCGATTCTAGGGAACGGGGGCGTACGAAGTGGGTAGTGCAGGGCCCCCTATTTCGGGGGGGCAAAAATGCGTTCACGTCCTGATCGACGGCTCTTTGTGCCGGCCAAAGCCGCAGCGATTTCCATCGCGATCCTGCTTCTCGCTCCAGCCGATCCCTTGCCGGCCCAGAGGCCGGAGCCGCTCGAGCCGGATACCGCGTCGGGGTACCGGCTCACCTTGGACCAGTGTATCGGGATTGCCCTGGAAAACCAGCCGGCCATCCGGGCCCAGCATGCGGCGATGTGTGCGGCGGTCGAACGGGGGAAAATCGCCGGCTCCTATTTCCTTCCGCAGATCGATTTCCACGCGCGTTACGCGAACATCGATGAGCCGCGATCGGTCGATATTCCGTCGCCGTTCGCAGGACAGGTAGGGGACGTCTTCTCCAGCGCGGCAGCGTTCTTCGATCTTGCCGGCCAATATGGCGGCAACTTCGCCAACGCGGCGTTGGAGCCCACCGATCCGCTTTTTCCGGTTGCCAATCCCCTATTCAACCAGTCGAGAGACGCGACGAAGAACGGGCTCCCCGACGAGTGGAGCGTCGGCCTGCTCGGCGAAAACAGCCTCACCACCGAGTTCCTCCTCACCCAGCCGTTGTGGACGGGCGGAAAGATCCGCTACCGGCACCAGCAGGCCCAACTCGGCGTCTCCATGGCTTCGGCCGACGTCGCCAAGTCGAAGCAGCAGACGGTGTTCGACGTCACCCGGGCGTATCTGGGCGTGCAATTGGCGGTGGAGCTGAGCCAAGTTATGGACGACGCGGTCGGCCACTTTCGGGCGATCGAGCGGCTCATTCATGCGTTGCTCGACGAGGCAAACGAGCACGTAACGATGGTCGACCTGCACCGGGTTCGGGCCGTCCGGGCGCTTGCCGAGAGCGAGCGGGTCCGTGTCGAACAGGCCGCCCAGATCGCCCACGAAGCGCTCCGGCAAGCGATGGGGCTCGATCCCATGGCCCAGTTCGAGATCGCCGACTACTGCCTGACGGTCGAGCAACGGCACGTCGAGCTTCCCGACATTCTCGGCCAGGCCATGGTCCGACGGCCCGAGCTGGCCAAGGCCCGGCTTGGCGTCCAAATCGCGGGACTCCAACGGCAGTTGGCCGCGGCAGAATACTCTCCCGACCTGGCCCTGTTTGGGCGGTTCGCCACGATCGACGACGACGGAGGGTTTCCGAACCCCAACGATCGCCAGGAGTGGGCGGTCGGGCTGAACCTCGATGCCCCCCTCTATGCGGGTGGCCGGCGGGCCGCACAGAAGAGGCACGCCGACTTCGAGCAGGCCCGCGCAGCACGGCTCCAACAACTCGCCCGCCAGCTCATCACGCTGGAAGTACAAAAGACCTACCTGGAATACGTCGAAATGCACGACCGGCTTGCCTTGGCCAAGACGGCCAGGGAGGAGGCAAGCGGGACGGTCGAAGCGTTGGGGAACGAATACAAGGGAGGTTTCGTCGAAGAGGCGGAGATGCCAGACCACTATGAGGACCTTACCCAAGCCCACCTGGTGCTTGCCCTTGCAGGGACAAGGTACTACACTACAATCTATGGTCACAATATCGCCGTGGCACGCATTCGATTGGTCACCGCCTCCGATGAACAGCAGAGCGCGTCTTCGGAAGCTCAGGTCGGCGTTGCTTACGCTGCTGATCGTTCTTGGGGCGACGCAGGCGACTCCAGCGACGCCGCCGCTGGAGGTCCGAATCTACCGTAGCGTTTCCCCGGACACGCGCGCCGCGGACGCACGCGGCTTCACGAGGCCGATGTTGGATCTTCTGGAAGAGCAACTCGATCTGAAAATCAACTTTGATTTGGTGGAAGGCACAACAGCCGAGGATCTTTACGATTTCGGGGAGAAGATTCACAACGGCTCAGTACACCTCGGCGTCATTTGGGGGCTCGAATACGGTTGGCTTCGCAAGAAGTATGGTCAGCTCGAGCCGTTTGTCGTTTGCGCGCAACATGGCGCGCCCTACCGTTCTCAATTCATGGTTCGCGTCGAATCGGAGGCCCGGAATCTCGCAGACCTGCGGGGCAAGCGGTTGGCCATGTATCCCGATCTCTCTCTAGTCGACCGGGTATACGTGCACGAGCTCCTGAGGCAGAAGGAACACACGCCGGACAGTTACTTTCACGTCTTGCGTTGTGAAAGCTCCAGGCAGGCGATATTCGCCGTAAATAAGGGGCGCGCCGATTGTGTGCTGGTGAACGTCGTGTCCTTCGCACGCTACGGCGCAAACCGGCCTGGCATCAAGCTGCGCGACGTGGAGGCCTCGAGCGAGTTTCCGGAGGTCGTGCTCGTCGGGTCCCGAGACGCGATGAAAAAGCTGCGAGTCGGCCTCTGGGAAGACCTCCGGGACGCCCTGCGCGTTATTCACGAGACGGCGGAAGGCGAGCAATGTGTGGACTTCTGGAGAACCGAGCGATTCGAGCTGTCCGGCGACCGTTTCGAGAGGCTCGTGCGGGAGCGGCTGCGCGATTACCCGATCAGGGTCCTTCATCAACTCGACGGAGCCCCGAGCCCGTGAGACGGAACTTCTCCTTTTCGTTTCCCCACCATGCGAGCCACCGCTGAACGCTGGTCTCCCGCGTCTGCCGATCGGCCGTTTCGTCAATGGCGGGTGCGTCGGGTGCGTCCAACAATTCATCCACGAGCTTCGTAGCGTGATCCCGGACCGCTTCGCTTTCGTCTTCCGCCGTAGCGTGCGCCAACGTTTCGAGAACCGACTTCGCCGCCAATTCCAGCGCGTGGATGTCCCCGGCTGACGAGTCCTTCTTGACGAAGTAAGAATAAAAACCAGTAATCGCACTATCCGTCGTGTCCACTGCCCGATGGGGGGGAGTATCGATGCGCCATTGCAGGTAGCTCCGCACGACGACGTGGGCGCCGTCAGGCTCTCTGGTCAAGATTCTCAGAATCGCCTTGATGGCGCCAATACTATGCTTCATTTCGGAAAGCAGCGGGAGCAGGTCCCCGACGTCGTGGCGAGCCCCTAGGGCTCCATAGCCCTCAACCACGGCGCTAACCACATCCTGAGGCACCTCTCTCGGCTGCTTCTTCCGCGCATCGAGCAAGCCGCGCAGCGTCGCCAAGATCTCCTTCAGTTCCGCCAGGGACGATCCATCTTGTCTCAGGGAGCTGCCGATCTCCGTGAGACTCTCGGTAGCTGCAACGCGAAGCACGAGGAACGAAGTCGGGTCCTCCGCGTACTCCCGGAGCAGCGGAATGCTCTCCTTGTCGTGCAAGTCGCCCAGCGCGGCTGCGGCCGCGAGGCGTACGGGCGGATCTTGGAAGTCGTCGTCCAAGATGTCGCGGATCGGCTGCAACGAGACTTGTGACTGCTGCGGCCTCAGGCTGACAAACGCTCGGAGCGTCGGCGAGAGCAGGCTCGGGTCGTCGAGCATCTCATGGTCTTCCAAGATCCGGTTGACCGCCTTGAAGGCCTCGTCGTAGCGAGTGGAGCCATGTTCGGCGATATGTTGCAGAGTGACGATGAGGAATTCAAGCTCACGCGAGTAGACGACGTCGCCAGCGCGGGGTACGAGGGCGACCAAGCGGCTCTCGGCGTACGCCCCAATCGCGTCGCGACGTTCCAGCCTCACCTCCTGCAAATACGGTGCGACCCCCTTTTTTACCACCTCCGCGATATTGTGGTCCGACCTGTATGCTTTCCTCAAATCGGTGATGAGTTCCCGGGGCTCCATCTCGTCAATTCTGGCCACACAGGCGGGCACCCACTGTTTGTCGTCCGCAGCTTCCGATATCATTGCGACCAGGGTTCCGAGGACTTCCCAACGATCCTGGTCGGATAGCCCCGTCAGCGTCAGCTCGTCAAGATGCTGCCGCATTGAGGCCAGGAGTTCCGTGCCTTCGCGATCCGCGCATTCCCGGATTGCCTCCATCACCTGCGGCGGAGGTGCAAGGTCACAGTAGCATTGGAACACGTGGGCGTCGACCTGCTCGTCTCCCTCATCGAGCAGATCGCGTAGGAGCCCGATCACTTGCTGTCGGGCGGCGCGTAGCATTTCCGCGTTCTGCGATTCCGGAGCCGCACACGCGAGGTGCGAGAGCCGCGAGAGCGCGTGGTGCGTCACCACAGAGTCCGCCGTGTGTCTGACGGCCTCCAGTGTGGAGAGGAAAACGAAGCTGTTGTCGAGATCCAGCGCGTCGAACGCGGCGATCCGGTCCTCCTGGCTCGCTTCAGGGCTAGCGAACGTCTCGAGCAGTTCCGATTGCTCTGGCGGCCGGAAGTACGCATTCCAAATACCCAGGGTCAGGGCGGCGATGAGAGCAATGCCGACCGCCCCGATGGCCGCTCTCCACGTGTGCACTACCGAGGCTCGGCGGAGCATCGCTCGCTGCCGCGCCGTCCATCGCGCCCATCGCGTATGAATCGCGATCCTCATACATTCCGGCAACGAGGGCAAAAGACGCTTGTCCTTGGAACGGCTCCACTGCTGCGTTCGCTCCTCCAATAGCAGTTCCGCCCGGCCGCGGCGGGTCTCGCGGCGCTTGCGCTCGAGCCACTCGCGGAGAGAGGGGACCAGGTAATCATGGGTGAGCTGGTAGTGTTTCTCTGCCGGAAGGGTCGGGTCGGAGGAGTCCGATTCGGTGCACGCAGCGCCTTCGGGATCCGCCGGCGTGATCAGATGGAGGCCGTTGAGGATTCGCAGGACTTCCTCGAAGGCTCCTTCTCGGGCGACGTATCCGGAGGCTTGCAGCAATTCATCACGCGAGCGCACCGTACCTTTGAGCCCATGTTCCGCATCCGGCAGCAGGGAGTAGAAGACTCGGCGGATCGCCCCCTCGTGCAGTTTGTGTTCCGGCGGCGCGTGCGGCCCACTGAACGTGTCTTCCAGGAACTTGAGGCGAATCCCTTCCTCGCCACCCAACTCCTGCAAAGTCGAGGGCTGCCACGGTTTTCCCTTGACCATTTCCGCCAATAGGCTTATGCGCACCGCAATGACGCGGCCGTCTTCCGCCACTTCCTCAACCGCGTGGTGCAAAAACTCCGACTGGTCCGGAGTCGTCTCGCCTAAGTTGTGCGGCAGGCATCCATACGCTCTTCCGAATTCCGCCAAAACCTGTCCGGCATGGGGGACGTCGAACAGGTCGACGGGCGCGCTATTCTTGCCCTCCCTGAGAGGAACCTCCAACTCGTGCATGAATCGCGTCAGCGCCATCCAGAACTCGTCAGGGACCACGAGGATACACTGAACGCGAGGGGCATCGCAATGTCGCAGCGCCTGGGCCAGCTCGCTGCCGCCGTAATCGTGCCTTGCGTGCAGCCACTGCTCGAACTGATCCACGACCACGAGCACTTTCGTGTCCCAAGGGATTCCATGCCCACGCCGCAGTTGAGAAAGGCACTCGATCAGATTGCGGCTATCGGCCAGGTCGGGAAAAGCCTTTTGCAGTCGTCTCAGGAGCTGTCGTTCCGTCCCTTCGGGCGTCGCCTCGACGTAGACATGAACGACGTTCTCACCCAACCGTGGCAAGAGCCCCGCCTTGACCAGCGAGGACTTGCCGCAGCCGCTCGGCCCGTAGATCACGCCCACGCGGAACGTCTCATCCGGGTCCATCGTTTCGATGGCCGTCTTCCAGAACCGAATGCTTTCGGGCAGCCCGTCTCGATCAAAGGGCCCCGGCAACAGCCCGAGGAAGAAATCGGCGTCGTTCTTGTCGAACGATCGCAGCCCCTTTGGCACCACCCGGACCGGCCGGTCGGCAGGCGAGGGAGCCTCAACCGGGCGAGGGACGACATCCGCGGAGATGCGTCGATGTTCCGACGTCCATTGCCGCAGGTCCTCGGCCATGTCGGACGCGGTGGTGTACCGATCGGACGCTCGTTTCGAGAGCGTCTTCAGGCAGATGCGTTCCAGCTCTTTCGGAATGGTATCGCCAAGTTGTCGCGGGGGACGCGGTTCAAGCGTCTTGACTTGTTCCAACAGTTCGTATTTGTCGCTCGCGCGAAACGGGCGCTTCCCGGTAAGCAGCTCGTAAAAGACGACGCCAAGACTGAAGACATCCGATCGGCTGTCGACGAGATGGCCTTCACTGCGGGCCTGTTCGGGGCTCATGTAGGCCGGCGTGCCCGTGCAGTGACGACCTCTTCCAAACTCGATCTCTTTGAGGGCCAACCCGAAGTCGGTGAGGTACGGTTTCCCCGCGGCATCGACGAGAATGTTGGCTGGCTTCACGTCGCGGTGCGCAAGCACGTTGTGCGTGTGGGCGTAATGCAACGCGTCCGCCACGGCTGCCACCATCGCCGCCGATTCGACATGGGAAGGGCGTGCACGCGCGATCACCGCCGCGAGGTTTCTGCCGCTGATTAGCTTGGAAACGACGTAGCACACACCATCGTCGCTTCGGCCAACGTCATAGACGGGCACAATCCCCTCATGGTCGAGACTGGCAACAACCCGCGCTTCGGCAAGGTAGCGGTCTCTGTCCTCTGGAGTCGCAACCCGATGGCGGTGCGGCACTTTGATGGCGACCGGTCGGTTCAACTCGTCATCACGAGCGAGGTAGACCCTTCCGAAGGCCCCTGCGCCCAGTGTCTTGACGACGCGATACCGGCCGATTCTCTCCGGCTGGACCTTGGGACAGTCGCCCGGGCCGGGAGTCCCTGGCCCTGTTCCACCCCAGTCGACGGTTTCCGGCGGGTTCCCTGAGTCGGCCATGGCCTATGGCGAAGCTCTCAAGGGATTTGACTAACCGTGCATCTTTCCCTCCATTGTGCTGACCAGGAATCGAAAAAGCAATACCCCTTGACCGGGCCCTCCCGCGGCAACGCGCCGGAACGATGCCCTGGAAGAGGCCCGGGGAGTCGGGAACACGCACCGGAAACCGCCGCTCGTACGCGGACGGAGCCCATTGGCCCAGACTCCCCATAGTACTTACTCCCTCCAAGTCGCCACTCGACCGTTGCGTTGCCAGCGCCGGGCACCCCGTCCATCGGAGTAGGCGCACCTGGGCGTTTGCGTCAACGCCTACCGGGTGTCGTTGTGCGATATGCCCCCTGTCGAGGTGGCCGGTGGCCTACAACCTTTGTTGGGGGGCCAGAGGCTTGCCACGGCGGTCCTCATTTCGGCGGGCATCAGGGCGGGCCGCGTTGGGTCGACTTACCCCGGCGTCCGGTTGCCTGACGTGCCGTCGGGCGGGTACCATGGGACGCATGCCCGACGAGAACTACAGAATGGCGACCGAATCACGCATGCCGCACGTGGCTGGGCCCGTGCTGATCGCCCTGGCGGCCACTGTGGCGACGGTGGGGACGCTTGCGCCGGAGGGGTGGGGGCCGGGGGTCACTTGCGATGAGATGTATCATATTGCCGTGGGCAAGCGGCTGGTGATGGCGTTGCGGCAGCAGGGGGCGGGTTTCTTTGCGCCGGGGAATATCGAGAGGAATTTCCCTTGGTCGCCGGATGGGGCGCCGGTGCACCCGCCGTTGGGGAACTGGGTGCTCGGCTTTACGCACCATGTGTTCGACGTTGCGCCGGACGATCCCCGGGCGGTTTCGATCCTGCCGGCCCGGTTTGCGCCGGCTTTGGGGTTCGGGTTGCTCGTGTTGCTGGTTGGGCTTTGGACGACGCGAGCGGAGGGTCCCCTGGCGGGCACGGCGGCGGCCGCTGCCGTGGTGCTGGTGCCGCGGCTGTTCGCCCACGCTCATCTGGCGGCCCTGGACATGCTCACGGCGCTCATGTTCGTGGCCGCCGTGCTGGCGGTCGCCGATGCGGAGGCTCGGGGCGACCGGCTCTGGCGATACGGCCTGGCCGGCGTGATCTGGGGACTGGCCATGCTCACGCGCTTTCATGGCCTGTTGGTGCTCCCGCCGGTCGTCGTGTGGCTGGCGTGGCGGCTGCGGCATCGGGCGGTGCTGCCGATTCTGGCTTGGGCGGGGGCGGGGGTGGCCACGTTTTTCGCCGGGTGGCCCTGGCTGTGGCTGGCGCCGATCGCCCACATGAAGCAGCTCTTCGCCAGCGCGACCGGCAGGCAGGCGGTCCACGTCTTCTATCTCGGCCGAGTGTGGGCCGACCGAGAGGCCCCGTGGCACTACCCGCTGGTGATGTTCGTGGTTGCCCTGCCGATGGGGCTCTTGTTGTTGGGGCTTTTGGGGGCGTGGGCCAGTCGCCGGACGTGGAACGCCAAACCGGGCTACCTGCTGGTGGTGGGGACGCTGGGGTTCATGCTGCTGGTGTTCGCCTGGCCGGGCACGCCCGTGTACGACGGCGTCCGCTTGTTCCTGATGGTCTTCCCCCTCTGGGCGATCTCGGTGGGGATCGGGGCCAAGTGGGTGGTCGAGCACCCTGCCTGGAAGGGGATTGCGGTTGGATGGCGGCTGACGGCCGTGGGGCTGTTCATCGCGCTCCAGGGTGCTGGGCTGGTGCTCTATCATCCGTGCCAGTTGAGCCACTACAGCCTTCTGGTGGGCGGGCTTCGGGGGGCGGAGAAGCTGGGATTCGAGGTGACCTATTGGGGGGATGCCGTACCGGAATCCGTTCTCGCCGAGGCGGCCCGCCGTACGCGAGGGGAGCCGGTCCTCTTTGCACCAAGCTTGGCGTATTTCCAGCTCGAGGGGGTGTGGCGGAGCTCGCCGGCACTGACGGAGAAAGCCCGGATTGACGGGCGTGTCCCCCTGGCCGGCTGGGAGCAGGGCTGGTCTCAGCCGCCCCTAGGGGCCCGGTATGCCGTGTTGTACCACCGCAAGGCGGAGTTGGAGGCCCCGGGGGCCATCCCGCGGCGTCTCTGGTCCATGGGGGTAGTGGCGGAGCGGAAGAGGCAGGGCGTTTGGCTGGCCCGTTTGGTGGAATTGCCGACCGTCCCCGCGCAAGGGGGTCTGCCGGGGGCGATTTCGGCGCCCGGAGCCAGATAGCGCCGGCCAGCGGTTACCCCTCGACGGGCGTCGTCCGTAGACTACAATGGAAGCTGGCTTTGCGTTTGCCCTCCCCCCGGTCGAGCCAAGCAGAATGGGCCCACTGAGCCATTTTGACGCCCAGGGAGCCAGCCGGATGGTCGACGTGGGCGATAAGGACGTTACGGTGCGGCGGGCCCGAGCGAGCGGCCGAGTCCGGATGCGGCCCGAGACCCTCCAGTTGATTCGCGACCGCAAGGTTGGCAAGGGGGACGTGCTCGAGGTCGCCCGGCTGGCCGGGATCATGGCCGCCAAACGGACCGGGGAACTCGTGCCGCTGTGTCACGTGCTGCCGTTGGACGGCGTATCGGTTCGGTTTGAATTCCCGGACGCTGCCACCCTGGCGATCGAAGCGGAAGCCCGGGCAACGGCGCGAACCGGGGTGGAGATGGAGGCGCTCTGTGCCGTAAGCATTGCCGCGGTGACGGTTTACGACATGTGCAAGTCGGTGGATCGGGCGATGGTGATCGACCGAGTCCGCCTGGAGGAGAAATCGGGGGGCCGAAGCGGCCATTTCCTCAGAGAAGACTGAGCCAACCACACCTTGAAGCGCGTCGGCGTCGCACCGCTTGATGCCTTGTCGCAATCAGGGAAGCATTGATGAGCCAAGGGATCAAGGATTTCGGGACGACGCCCAGAGATCTCCGCACTCTGTATGCGCCGATTCGCGAGGATCTCAAG